>Ga0302205_10000058_pt1 | contig 64961 bp, 50 predicted proteins | sample II_Fen_E1_3_FD_194582 | JGI IMG/M metagenome (GOLD analysis project Ga0302205, IMG submission 194582) | Peat permafrost microbial communities from Stordalen Mire near Abisko, Sweden - II_Fen_E1_3 | ecosystem: Environmental > Terrestrial > Soil > Wetlands > Permafrost | place: Sweden: Abisko...
TTGGTAGACATTGGGAGTTAACCCCTATATACCCTATAAAGATAAACAAAAAACCGCAAACCAAAAAACTTTCAAAGAACTATTATTCAATATATTAGACTAAATCCTTAACTTAACGACATTGATTAATATATTATTATTTAGTATAGTTCAGGACACTAAATAGTAATGAGAGCGAAAATGTAATGACACCCAGTAAGGCTGAATAACTATTCACCTTATAAAAGCTTGAAAACTCACGTTGCACGTAAATGATGTCATTCGGGTAAATATAATAATATTTTGAATCTATAATGCTTTTAGGGCGTATGTCAAAATCAAGTATCTGAGTTCCTTTTCCGGTATCCCTTATAATCCGTATATGTTTTCGATCACTTGTTTCATTAAAGTCACCTGACATGGAAAGAGCCTGGAAGATAGTAAGTTTCTCTTTGTAAATAGGGAATATACCAGAACCGGCATCCCCGAAAATAGTAAATGTTTTATTTGAAAGACTTAATTTAACGACTGCATCGGGAATAAGTTCTTTAAATCGTTGTTCAATCACTTTAGAAGCTTCATTCAATGTAAGGCCAGCTACCGGAATATGTGAAATGAAAGGCAGATCAATGGTGCTATCTGTATAAACCCGATAAGATGTCTGATTCTGGCCTGTCGAAGAAGATTGAGAAGAAATGATTTTAGAAATAGTTTCATCCGAAGTGATAAGCCGGTAAATAATTTCATCGTTCACCTGTATCCGGTAATCGATAAAATTTGAAGTTCCATAGGTAGGTAATGTTTTATTTTTATCTTGCAATAATTGTAAATTTTTATAATTATAACACGATGAGAAAGAAAACAAGATCAAAAAGAATATGGTTATATGAATTATATTTTTCATAAATATTTTAATTCCAAGAGTTTATACGAATAATTTATAAAATGTATGCCTTAATTGCATGATCCACTTTCTTAAAAAAATGTTTTATAAATTATTACTCCAAAAGAATAAGTAGTTACTATTGTTGATACAGCCATCCAAAACGTACTGACACCAAAGAATTGTTCTTTCATAGGTTGAAGAAAAATTACATCATCAGGTTCCAGATAATAAAATTCAGAATTAATAATATCAATGCTTCTTGCATCAAAAGTTTTAATTAGATTCCCCTTCTCCGTCACCCTTAAAATTCGTATTCTACTGCGGTCGGCATAAACACCAAAATCACCTGCCAGGGCCAAAGCCTGATATATATTTACTTTTTCACGGGGAAATGAAAATCGACCGGATTTACCGGATCCGATAATACTGAACGACCTCCCAATCATACGAACATCTACGGAATTAATTTTAAGTACCGGCTTGATGGCATTTTCAAGTATCACTTTTGTTTCCCGAATTGTTTTTCCTTTTACAGTTACCTCTCCGATAATGGGAAATTCGATACAGCCATTCGGTAATACGGGATAAGTATACAGATCGAGATTCTCATTTGAACCCGATCCAGACATCATTTGGGAACTGGATGATCCTGATCCGTTAAACAACACATTTGTTTTTTCATCCAATGAATAGACCTGTACAAATAGTCGATCCCCTTCTTTTAAACGATAGTCTTTATATGAAAATGTGTCTTTATAGGCCGGAATAAAATTTTTAGTTGGCTGTAGATAATTTATTTGGTGCGTTGTAATACATGAAGTTAACTGTAAAATCAACACGATGAAGAGTATTAACTGAACAAGCGTTTTTTGCATCTAAAAGTTATTTTGGAAAATTTGAAACAAAGATAGACAAAATATGTAAATTACTTCCAACTAATAAATAAAATACAAACTTAATAACTAAATATATTGGTTATTAAAAAGACAAAATACATAACAAATAAAATATGGGTTCAATAAATAAAGGCTATTAAAATAATATTCAATCATCCGGAAAGACGAAAGTTGATAGAATTGACTCTATAAAATTATTTTTATTGATACTTTTGAAAAAAAATAATTAAATTTGCAGAATATATATTCAATTAATTATTGATATAAGAAGATAAAACAATTTATTCTAGTTTGTTGTTTCGACAGACAAAATCAAAAGTTGACTTTTCTGATGAGTAAAAACTTTTTTATAAGAAATTAAATAATGAAAGATATAAAACGGGTGTTTTTTTTCATGCTTATTTTTACGCTATTCATTTCCTGTAATTCAAGAAAGGAACTTGAAAAGCAAGCAGATATTCGACTGAAGCACATTGAACAGCTAATAAGTAAGAACTCATTAAATGCGGCTAAAATTGAAATCGACAGTTTCCATTTACAGTTTCCAAGATTAGTCAATAAACGAAGAATCGCAGTTGCTTTTGAAGATACTATATTACGTCGCGAAAGTTCAAGATCACTTGCATATTGTGATAGCATACTGCCTTATAAACAACATGAAGCTGATTCGATCCAGAAGAATTTCAGATTTGAAAAGGATAAAGTTTACCAGGAAACTGGAAATTATATTTATAAAACTCAAAATACTGAAAGTAATACAACACGAATCTATTTAAAAGGCTATGTCGATGGAAATGCTGATTTCTATCTGATAAGTAATTACTGTGGAAATAAACTTGATCATGTTACTGTTGAAGTATTAGCAAAAGATTTATTTGCTCATACTGATACCACTGTCACTTCAGATCCTAATTATCATAGTTTTACCGATGGTGGTCAACGCTGGGAAGTGGTTACTTTTAAAAATGATGCAGGAAAAGCCGTAGCTGCTTTTATTGCACAATATTCAAATATGCAGATTAAAGTAATATTACACGGGAAAAAGAATTATAGTTACTATCTGGCAAATTCTGATAAAAAAGCTATTTCTGAATCATATCATCTGTGGATTGTAAAAACAGACGTTTTAAGGCTTCAGAAAGAAATTAAAAAAGCTCATGCGATTATTGACAGAATTAAACTTGCAAAAAAATAATAAAACAGTGTATCGCTTGTGAGTGCAAATATTATTGAACCCCGAAATCTCCTACTGTCTGAAAATACACCGTTAATAGAAATAAAGTTAAATTGAACACTGTCATAAATCAAATGGGATTTGAAATCGTTATTCAATAAAAAATACACTTAATATAAAAACAGAAATGAAAAGGATACTTCAAATATTACTTCTTTGCTTTATTGTCAGTTCAACTGCTTTGGCACAACAGAAAAAGAATGTCGAAATTACGGATTTAAGTCTGCAGGATTTCAAACAAAAAGTGTGGAACTTTGATAAGGATAAATCTTTCAACCGGTTAGGTTCATTACCAATTATACTCGATTTTCATGCAACGTGGTGTGGCCCGTGTAAACTGTTGGCTCCTCATCTTCAAACACTCCAGAATAAATACAAAGGAAAACTAATTATTTACAGGATAGATGTAGATAAAGAACCATTGCTGGCCCAACGGTTTAATGTAAATGCGATGCCCACAATTGTTTTTATTGGGAATAAATCCAGTTTTATGAAAGAATTGGGTTATCAGGAATATGACGCATTGGAAAAACTGGCAACAAAATATCTTTTAGTAAAATAAAGTCAGATTATCCCATTTTCAAGAAATAGTTCCATTAATCTGGAAACAGCAAAGCGATCAATTTCTTTGAATGGAACCTGAATAAACTGATTTAGTGATTTGTTTTTATTTGATATTGTAATCGAAATAAGTTGTGCATAAATAACCCGGTGACTCAGTATATGTTTCATCGGGTTTGATATTTTATGGATATCTACCTCGCTAATTTCAAACATCATTGATTTAAAAATATCATTCTCTGTTAATTCCGAAGTGCTCAATAAGTGATCGGATTCAATTAAGGGAAATTCATAAAGATTTTTCCACACATCTTCTGCTATACGTTTTTGTAAATATGTATTTCCCTGAAATTGAATGTACAGGTAGTTGAAATACCGGTTCGTTGATTTCTTTTTAGGGGATTTTACCGGCAAAAGGGTTATAAGGTTCATCTCAAATGCCATACAGACTGATTGTAACGGACAATTTTTACAATCGGGATTCCCCGGGACACATTGTAGAGCACCGAATTCCATTAGGGCCTGATTGTGTAACCCGGGCTGTGATTTCGAAAGCAGGTTTTGTGCCAGTAAAGAAAATTTTTTTTTTCCGGCACTGCTGTCTATCGGAGTTTGAATACTAAATAATCGGGATAAAACACGATAAACATTTCCATCCACCACTGCATAAGGCTCATTATACGCAAATGAACAGATTGCTGCCGCAGTATAATCGCCAATACCCGAAAGTTGTAAGATGTCCGAATGAGCAGAAGGAAAAATGCCATTAAAATCAGACATGATTTGTTGAGCGGCTTTGTGTAAATTTCTGGCTCTGGTGTAATAACCTAATCCCTGCCAATACTTCAATACGTCATCTTCATTGGCTTCAGCAAGTGTTGAAACATCAGGAAAACGTTCAATAAAACGTCTGTAATAACTCAGACCCTGGTTAACCCTTGTTTGTTGAAGTATTATTTCAGATATCCAAATACGATATGGATCGGAAATGTCCCTCCAGGGCAGATCACGTTTATTGTCTTTATACCAACCGGTTAATTTATGAGAAATGTATTTAAAAGATTCGATAGAATTCATATTCAGGATTAAGTGTATAAAATACCGTATGTGAGGTATTGTGAATTATAATATTTATTAGCACCTTTGCAGACAAAGGTAAGGTCTTGAACCTACCCATCAACATCCAATTCATTTAAACATTAATAATTATATGAAAAAAATCGGATTATTCATATTAGTCGTGCTTTGTTTCTATTCTTGTTCGAACTCAACTTTTACAATTCATGGTTCTGTTGATTCAAAAGGTCTGAATGGAAAAACTATTTTAATTAAAGAAAGAATTAATCGTGAATGGAAGACCATTGACAGTACAGTGATTGTAAACCAGAATTTTGCATTTAAAGGAATCAGCGATACTGCTAAAATGGTTTATCTGGTTTATGAGTATCCGGCAACGAATAAAGTACGCCAGGCTTTTGTCCTTGAGAATGGAAACATTACTGCATCCATCGATACTACCGGTTTTATGATTATAAAAGGGACCAAACAAAATGATTTGCTCCAGACTTATCAGGATGAAAAAAATGCTTTCAACAAAAAATCAGAAGCTTTTTATTCTTCTCATAAAGATAGTCTAAAGACACCCGAACAAGAATTGATCCTTTCAAAAGAAGTAGAAAAATTAAACCAGGAAGAAGTAGCAATTGATAAAAAGTTTGCAACTGATCAGGTCAATACACTTGTCGGAACACATGTCTTTTTGAATTCATTTTATGGGTTGACTCTTTTAGAGAAAGAAGCTTTAGTCAAACTAATGAACACTGAAACAAAAAATATAAAACGAATACAGGAAATAATTGCGGATATGGAAGTTGAAAAGAAAGTTGCTGTCGGAGAAATGTACACTGATTTTAAACTCCCGGGAATTAATGGAGATCCCATTGCATTATCGGATCTGGTTGGTAAAACTGATTTTGTCTTAGTTGACTTCTGGGCTTCCTGGTGTGGACCATGTATGCAGTTTTTACCAGAACTTCAAAAATTTTATGCTGATTATAAAGGTTCGAAACTTGAGATTTTAGGGGTGTCGCTCGATGACAACAAAGAAGCCTGGAAAAGTACTGTTGCTGTACACAAAATATCCTGGAAACTGGTCTCCGATTTGAAAGGTTGGAAATGCGAAGGGTCAAGAGCTTATGCGGTAAATTCTATTCCAAGTACCGTCCTGATTGATAAATCCGGTAAAATTGTAGGGAAAAATTTAAGTATCCCCGAAATGAAGAAATTATTGCTGGGAAAAGGTGCAATAAAATGAAAAATTCAACTTTGTTGAAAAAAAAAAGACCGCAATTGTTTTTTAATCAGAATAAAAGCAATATATTTGCAGTCCGTTTGAATAAAAAGGAAATATCATTTATTAACTAACATATAAAATATTACTGAAATGACTAAGGCAGACATCGTAAACGAAATTGCTAAGAATACAGGAATAGACAAAGTAACTGTATTAACTACTGTTGAAGCTTTTATGGAAACTGTAAAAGACTCACTCTCAAAAAATGAAAACGTGTATTTAAGAGGTTTTGGTAGCTATGTTATCAAACAAAGAGCTGAAAAAACTGCTCGCAATATTTCAAAAAACACAACAATCATTATTCCTGCACACAACATACCTTCGTTCAAACCTGCTAAAACTTTCGTGAGCGTAGTAAAATAATTTTTTTTCATTAAACTAATTTTAATTAAGATGCCAAGCGGTAAAAAAAGAAAACGACATAAAATGTCAACGCACAAAAGAAAAAAAAGACTTAGAAAAAATAGACACAAGAAAAAATAAGTCTATGGGCCTTTAGTCTTAAAGTCCAAGAAAACAAACTTATAAGCGAATATCTAGGCTTTAAGTTTGTTTTTTGTTTATAAACTCAACCCAATCAAAATATAAAAAAAGTGAATAGCGAATTAGTAGTTGATGTGAAAGCATCTGAGATTTCTATTGCGCTGCTCGAAGACAAACGCCTTGTAGAACTTAACCAGGAAGGACGCGAAGAACAGTTCGCCGTGGGGAATATCTATTTTGGCAGGGTAAAAAAAATAATGCCCGGTTTAAATGCAGCCTTTGTAGATGTTGGTTACGAAAAAGACGCTTTTCTACATTATCTTGATTTAGGTTCCAATTTCAACACCTTTACACAATTTACAACGCAGGCCTTAAGCGACCGTAAAAAAGCGCCTGCCATTCAAAAAACAAAACTTCAACCGGAATTAGAGAAAAACGGTTCAATCAATGACATTCTGAAAACTGGAATGGAGATCTTGGTACAGGTTACCAAAGAACCTATTTCCACTAAGGGACCACGACTGACAGCCGAAGTATCAATTGCCGGACGGTTTTTAGTTTTAATTCCGTTTGCCGATAAAGTGTCGGTCTCTCAGAAAATTAAAACCGAAGAAGAAAGACAACGTCTGAAACAACTTATTCAAAGCATTAAACCCAAAGGTTTTGGAGTTATTGTACGAACGGTTGCCGAAGATAAAAAAGTAGCTGAACTCGATAATGAATTGAAAATTTTGGTAAAACGCTGGGAAGAAGCAATTATCAAAACTCAACAATCAAAAGGAGTTTCGCTGATTTTAGAAGAATTAGGTCGTACGGTAGGAATAATTAGAGATTTATTCAGCCCGAGTTTTAAGCACATTCACATTAATGATCCGGCGGTGTTCGCTGAAGTACGGGATTATGTTGATCTCATTGCACCCGATCGAAAAGATATTGTGAAATTATATCAGGATGAAATTCCGATTTATGATAGTTTTGGAATTACCAAACAGATTAAATCCGGTTTCGGGAAAACGGTTTCGTTTAAGAATGGTGCTTACTTGATTATTGAACACACCGAAGCTCTGCACGTGGTTGACGTAAATAGCGGTAACCGCTCGAAAGCAGGCAACGGACAAGAAGACAATGCACTGGATGTGAATCTGGCAGCTGCCGACGAAATAGCCCGTCAACTTCGCTTGCGCGATATGGGCGGAATTATAGTGGTCGATTTCATCGATATGCATGAAACGGACAATCGTCAAAAACTTTTCGACAGAATGCGTGAAAATATGGCCAACGACAGAGCCAAACATAACATTCTACCTTTAAGTAAATTCGGTTTGTTACAAATGACGCGACAACGCGTACGCCCCGAGATTCATATCGATATAGAAGAAACCTGTCCGACTTGTTATGGTAAAGGACGAACTAAACCATCTATTCTGTTTACAGACCAATTGGAAAGTAAAATAGATTATCTGGTAAATAAATTAAAAGTAAAAGAATTTACACTTCATGTACATCCCTATGTGGATGCCTATATCTCTAAAGGCATATTGTCGATGAAGTGGCAATGGAAAAGAAGATTCGGAAAAGGATGTAGAGTAATAGCCGAACAGAAACTTGGCTTTCTGCAATACAAATTTTACGACAAAAAGGGAATTGAAATTGACCTACAAGAAGAAATAGAAAAAATATCGTAATTAACAATAATTTAAAAGAGGCTACCCGCGATGGATAGCCTCTTTTTTTTACCGGTGTTTTAGAAATATTTCAGGTTTTATCTGGCGCACGTCTACAGAAGCTTTTAAGTCACCCTGACGATTTATTGCGTGTAAAACTCACAATGGCTGGCAATGACTTTTATCGTTCTTCTGCGGAGTGGAAAACGCTATTCAGAACGTGATTCAAATATAACCGTGTGCGGGAAGTGTCATACCGCATCCGGAACATAAGAAACTGTTCACGGGAAGTGGTATAATGGAATGGAAACATAAGAACCCGTGGGTAGAAAGCGTCAAACAGCTCCAGGAATATAAGAAATGCACGCGGGAAGTGTCAATACTGAACGGAAACATAAAAAATCGAGCGCGGGAAGTGTCAAACTAATGCAGGAACACGAGAAACCGTACCCGGGAAGTGTCAAAATGGAAAGGGGACATAAGAACCAGTGTATTTTACTTTAAGGAATGAATTAAAATCAGTAGTAAAGATTTCTGTCTATATTCAAAAAACGACTGTTTCGATAGGCTGAATGATTGATATCCGAGCTACAGTCAGGATAAAGCACCCACTGTTGATTAAACACAGATAAAAAAATGGCTGTTCGAATTTCTCGAACAGCCATTTTTAGCAGTATGATAATGAATTATGCTTTGGCAATTTCTGCAGCAGCATCATCAGCAGCTTGTTCAGCTGGCGTTTCAGCAGGTGTTTCGATAACCGGTACTTCAGCAGGTGCATCAATTGCAGGAACTTCAGCAGGGGCGTCGATAGCAGGAACTTCGGCAGGTGCTTCGATTGCAGTCTTTTCAACAGCAGCTTTGATAGCCGGTGTTTCAACAACTGGTTCAGCAACTACTGCTTCAGGAGCTTTAGCTTTCTTTTCTTTTTTAGCAGCTTTTTCAGCAGCAAGATCCATTTTGTCTTTCAAATCAGATAATGACTGAATATCACCTAAAGTTGTTTTTTCGGCAGCAGGAGTAGTTGAAACCGGAGTTTCTTCTTTCTTGACACGTTTTGGAGCAGCTTTCTTAGCAGGTGCATCAGCAGTCGTTGAAGCGATAGATGCTTCGCCCTTTTCAGCACGTTTTGCATCTTCGTGGATACGACTGTGAGAAAGAATGATTCGTTTAGCGTCTTTATTGAATTCGATTACCTTGAATGGTAATTTTTCATCAACATGTGCCTGCGATCCGTCTTCTTTTACTAAATGTTTAGGAGTAGCAAAACCTTCAACACCATAAGGCAATGAAATTACAGAACCTTTATCCAACATTTCAACAATAGTTCCTTCGTGGATACTGTCGACTGTGAACATTGTTTCTAATACATCCCAAGGGTTTTCTTCGAGTTGTTTGTGTCCAAGACTTAAACGACGGTTAGCTTTATCAATTTCAAGAACCTGTACATCGATTTCGGCACCAATTTGAGTGAATTCAGATGGGTGTTTTACTTTCTTAGTCCATGACAGATCAGAAATGTGAATTAAACCATCAACACCTTCTTCGATTTCAACAAATACACCAAAGTTGGTAAAGTTGCGAACCTTAGCTGAGTGTTTGCTTCCAACGGCATAACGTTCTTCAACATTTTCCCAAGGATCTGATTTCAATTGTTTAATACCAAGTGACATTTTGCGTTCTTCACGATCAAGAGTCAGAATGATAGTTTCAACTTCGTCACCAACTTTCAGAAAGTCCTGTGCTGAACGAAGATGTTGCGACCAGCTCATTTCAGATACGTGAATCAAACCTTCAACGCCCGGTGCGATTTCAACAAATGCACCATAATCGGCCATAACCACTACCTTGCCTTTTACTTTGTCACCAACTTTAAGGGTGGTATCCAAAGCGTCCCAAGGATGAGCAGACAGTTGTTTTAATCCAAGAGCAATACGTTTTTTCTCGTCATCAAAATCAAGAATAACCACGTTGAGTTTTTGATCCAACGAAACGATTTCTTCAGGATGAGAAACACGACCCCATGACAGGTCGGTAATGTGAATCAAACCATCTACGCCGCCAAGGTCGATAAATACACCATACGAAGTGATGTTTTTAACGGTACCTTCGAGAACCTGACCTTTTTGAAGTTTACCAATAATTTCTTTCTTCTGAAGTTCCAGTTCGGCTTCAATAAGAGCTTTGTGAGATACAACAACGTTTTTAAATTCATGGTTAATTTTGATAACCTTGAATTCCATGGTTTTGTTGACAAATACATCGTAATCGCGGATTGGTTTCACATCGATTTGTGAACCCGGAAGGAATGCTTCGATTCCGAATACGTCAACGATCATACCACCCTTCGTACGACATTTTACAAACCCTTTCACAATTTCTTGTGTTTCAAGGGCTGCATTTACGCGATCCCATGAACGGGTTGCGCGAGCTTGTTTGTGGGACAGAATTAACTGACCTTTTTTGTCTTCCTGGCTTTCGATATACACTTCAACTTTGTCGCCAACTGCTAAATCCGGATTGTAACGGAATTCGCTCATTGGAACAACGCCATCCGATTTGTAGCCTACATTGACAACTACTTCACGTTTGTTTATCAAAATGACAGTTCCTTCGACAACTTCTTTGTCCTTAATGGCATTCAAAGTAGCATCGTAAATTTTTTCCAAATCATTTTTTGATTCGGCTGACATGGTAACACCGTTTTCGTAGGCATCCCAATCAAAATCTCCTGATGGTACAGGTACTACTGCAGGAGCTTTTACTTTAGCGGCAGGAGCTTCTTCGATTACGATTTCTTCTGCTTCAGGTTCAACTGCTGCAGGAGTTTCTTCTTCGATGACAGCTTCGACTACTGCTGGTGCTTCTTCTACCACCGGTACAGCTTCGATTTCTGCTTCAATTGCAACAGGAGCTTCTTCAATAACAGTTTCTACAACTGTTGGTGTTTCTTCTACAACTGTTTGTTCCACGGTTGGAATCACTTCTTCCGGGATGTTTTTGTTTTCTTCCATTTCTGAAAATTGTTTTTTGTTTTACTAATAAATAGTAGGTTAGACATTATGTTGATTGAAAAATATAGGCGGCAAAGGTACAAAAAGAAAGTGAGGTACAAAAGTGTAGATCTGTTTTAATTTACTTAATAAGGTGAATGCAGCATAAGTTGCCAATCAATTGATTATAAATTTCATATCACGGCTTTCTTTTTTTTTGAATAACTCATAGAGTTATTGCTTTACCTAATAAGATTTCAAAATTGAGGATTCAGGTTCATTATTCCGTTCATTGTTCAGGAAAAAACAAACAAAACACTTGTCGGTTTTTTTATAATCAGTATGTATTCATTCTATTATAGCATCCGAAATGAAGGGTCATTGTAGTAACTGAATTCAGATTCACTATTTTATGCAAATTTCAATCATTCTAAATTAAATTAAAGAACGAATTTTGTTTCTTATTTTTGTTGTTAAAATGAATACTTTGAGTATTTTTGACAAAGATTATTTATTTACCAATTGTATTTTTACAATTCTGTATCCCTAATATCTCATAAAAATGATTCAGGAAAAAAAGAAAGTGGCATTATGGTCGGTTGTTGCAGCTGTTTTTATTACCATTTTCAAAATGGTGATTGGACTTTTAACCGGCAGTTTAGGGATTCTTTCCGAAGCATTGCATTCAGGTCTGGATATGGTGGCTGCTATCATTACTTATTTCTCGGTGAGGGTATCCGACAAACCTGCCGATAGGGAACATAACTACGGACATGGCAAAGTCGAGAATCTGTCGGCTCTGATAGAAACTATTCTTTTACTCGTCACATGTGTGTGGATTATATCTGAGGCTATCCACCGGCTTACTTCGGGCAAGACCGATATAGAGGTCAGTGTGTGGAGTTATGTGGTTGTCATCTCATCGATTGTCATCGATTATACCCGATCAAGGGCGTTATACCGAGTTGCAAAAAAACACAACAGCCAGGCCCTTGAAGCAGATGCCCTTCATTTCTCTACCGATATATGGAGCTCTACAGTCGTTTTATTCGGTTTACTGGCTTATCAACTTCTGGGCTGGCACCGTGCCGATTCCATTGCTGCTTTGTTAGTGGCTGTAATTGTGTTGTATGTATCCTACCAACTTGGCCGGAGAGCCATCGACGTTCTCCTTGATAAATCACCGGTCAATACAACTAAGATTGTTTCTGCTACATTAAAGGAGTTTCCCGAAGTGTTGAAATTCCATGGTTTAAAAGCTCGTACTGCAGGAGCCGATACCTTTATTAAGTTTAATGTCCATTTCGATCCTGATTTAAGTCTTCGGGAAGTCCATGAGGTCTGCGATAAAATTGAATCGGAAATAAAGAAACGGGTTGTCCGAAGTGAAGTGTACATCCATGCAGAACCGGAGGAAATCAGTCATCTCGAGAATGAACCGGATGATAATATAGTATAAAAGTCGGTTTTTTAACCCCGCTAAGAAATGATAAATAAGTCTAATCCTACGAATTAAACCTTAAGTATTTAACTCCTTGCGCTGTTTTATTCTTAAAATACACCTGCATACTTAAAAAATACTTTTATCTGTCGAATCTTTTTGATTTTTGATTTGTTCTAGTTGATCGTTGACAAACAATAATATTCAGGAAATGCTGTTTTATTATTTAATTAAACGGATTAATTAATTTCAATAAAAAGATTATGAAAACAAAGAGTTATTATCTAAGTTTAGTTTTACTGGGCTTTTTGACATGGAGTTGTTCAAATAAAGATGATGTGAGCACGTCTCAGGGATCTTTAAAAGTCTCCATGAATACCGGTGCAAGTAATCTGACTACTGCAATGACCGCAATTACATCATCACCCGGTTATCAGGTGTTGGCGACAAGTGGTTCTACTAATGCTCCGAGTCTTGTCAAATCTTCTGTTTCCGGATCATTTGGTATTTCACGCGTGGATACAATAAAGATGTCTGATATTGCAGGTGTTTATGATTACCAGGCTGCTAATTATAAAAAATGGCATCCTTCATTACTGAATTTCTTTGTGAAAACAGGTACCAGTTCAGATTTTGTGGTTAAGTTACCGGCATCGAAAGTGACTCATCCCGGAACTCTGTTGAGATTTCTGGCTGCCGATACCTTGTTAACCAATAATTATGTGGTTGATGTTTCTACCTATAATTATCAATTTAGCCGTTTCTTATGGAATTACAGCTTCGCTTCAACAATTAAAATTGATAACGTTGATGTCGGTGCAATGACTATTCAATCTTCAAGAAGCAGACAAAACGGTCAGAATTTTATGTCCAATTTTGCTTTTACGAATGGATATGATGCCAAAATGGTTTATTCTACCGGTGATACACTTTTATCGGATTACAGTATTTCAAAAGGTGGTACCATTTACTTTGAAGAAAAATTCACTTCTATAAAAACCGATACCGCCAGCAGGCATCGTGAAAAGGAATATTCTTTGACAATTGGAAATGTAAAAATTGTCAGAACTCCTGTACATGGAAATAATAGTCTGGATAGTGCCAAAGTATATCTGAATGATATATTACAGACAAAAGCAAAAGTGTCGTTTATCGATATTACCAACCACAATGATACAACAGAGTTTAGTGTTATTGGTCATAACAGGGATATTCAAATTATTTTTGATGACAGTACAAAAACAACTGTTAGCCAATTGTTGGGTTCTTCAATAGAAGATGTACGGACATTGTTTACTTCATTACGTCAGGTTTATTTTGCAACCAATGTAGTCGACTGGGTAGCCTGGGATATTTATTTGAATAAAAATAATATGATGAATTTTAATCATTGATAAATTGATTCAGAATCATCAAAATATGAATTTTAATACGTAATTTTAAATGAGAATGGGGAGGGGGAGCAGATTGCTTTCCCTTTTCTCTTTTTATGTGTCAGATTTATATCTGTTCCATTTATTTTATCCTGTTGAAATTTGATTTTTTTTTATTTTTTATCAATCATACATATAACCTCACGGATATTGTTGTTTTAGATGACTTCCGATTGGAAGGTGATAAATAAATCCTGTTTGCATTCGAATAATTCACCTTGAATTCGTAAATGGATTCATTCTTTATTGGTTCTATATATGGTTTTAAGTTGCTTTTGGAATGGTTTTACATCCGAGAATAGAGTCATTATCATTCGATACATGATTAAAATATTTGTCATATACCTTTATAGTTATATGGATATGTTATGGCAAATAAATGAATATAGTATGATTGTTAAGTGGAAATCACAACCGATCCACAACCGATCCACAACCGAAGCAAAAGGGTTGAATTAACCAAAGATATACGAATACAGTCAAATCTATAAATGTCTGACAATAACAACCCGGATTATTCTATAAAAAATGGTTGAATAAAAGTAGAAATAACCGTTTCAAAAAAGAAAGAAAGTCATTTAAGGAACAATTGATTTATTTTTATGGTTAGATGAATGTATCGTGTTAAATGAGTTATTTTTTTTAATCATTTATTGTTCTGTCGAATAATAAATGATGCAATTATTAGAATGATTTTCTCTATTTTTACAAACTAATCCTATTGATTTAATTATTTATATTAATTGAAATTTAAAGATACACATAATGAGTAAAGTTGATACCGTAACAACGGATATTTTAATTATTGGAGGTGGTCCATCAGGTCTTGCCACTGCCATTCACCTGGCGGATATCTTAAAGGAAAATGATATTAAACGTAGAATTTTACTGATTGAAAAAGGAAGTGTCATTGGAAGCCACATATTATCCGGTGCAGTGATAAAAACCGATGTTTTTAAAACTTTACTGCCGGCAGTTGACTTCAACGAAATCCCTTTCAATGCAAAAGTTACTTCGGATACCACGGTTCTACTGAGTGAAAATGGATCGTTTAAATTACCGATCCATGTTCCTTATATGAATAACAAAGGAAATTATACAGCTTCTCTCGGACAAATCTGCAGATTTCTGGCAAAAAAGGCTGAAGAGAAAGGAGTCGAAATTTACCCGGGGTTTTCTGTTAATGAGATAATCTACAAAGAAGGAAAAGTGGCAGGTGCTAAAACAATCGATACAGGCCTTGACCATCATGGAAATAAACTTGAAAATTACCAGGCAGGGACACGTATTGAAGCGAATCTGACCATATTTGCCGAAGGTACACGTGGTAGTCTTGCCAAGCAGTTGATTAAAAAATTTGATTTACAAAAAGGGAAGAACGAACAAATATATTCACTGGGATGTAAAGAATTATGGTCAGTTCCCGAAGGAAATATTAAACCGGGTGAAATCTATCATACCATGGGTTATCCCCTGAATATGCATGAATTTGGCGGCGGTTTTGTTTATGGGTTAAATGATAATAAAGTAGCAGTAGGATTAGTGGTGGGTCTGGATTATGAAGATCCAACCTTTGATGTGCATGATGCTTTTCAGGTATGGAAAACGAATCCGTTTATCAGCAAGATACTGAAAGGGGGCAAGCTGATTGAATATGGTGCAAAAACACTTCCTGAAGGGGGGTATTATTCCATCCCGAAACTCTATGTGGATGGTGCAATTATCGTAGGGGATAGTGCCGGATTTTTAACGATGCCTGCTTTGAAAGGTGTTCATTTAGCCATTACTTCGGGTATGCTTGCTGCCAAGACAGCTGTGGCAGCATTAAGCAAAAATGATTACTCTGAAAATATACTCAGGGAATATGATTCGCTCATAAAAGAGAGTGTCATTTTTAAGGATCTGTATCCGGTCAGAAATTTCAGGCAAGGTTTCGCACAAGGCTTATTGGTAGGTGCTTTGCATTTTGGCACACAACTTATAACCGGTGGAGCCGGATTTTTTGGAAGATTAAAATCCCGGTTAGACAGTGAGGCAACTAAAAAACTGAATGAATTAAAGGAGTTGCCATTTAAAGAAAGATTTAAAGGGAAACTTGAATTCGATAAAATACTTACCTTTGATAAAGCAACGGATATGTTTTATACCGGTGTGAATCATGATGAGCAACAGGTGCCGCATTTGAAAATCAATAATCCTGTTACGTATGAAACCATAAATATCAAACAATACGGTGCTCCAAGCCAGTTTTTCTGTTCCGCTGAGGTATATGAACTGCATACCGATAAGCAAGGTCATCAGGAAATAAGGATTCATGCCGAGAACTGCCTGCATTGTAAGACCTGCGATATCAAATCACCGGGTGATGGAATTACCTGGATGGTTCCTAACGGAGGAAATGGTCCTGAATTTCAGAATATGTAAATCTTTAAATCGAATACTCAATGGCTCTTACAATAATAAGTTTAATAAAACAAGTACCCCTCCCAACCGAAATGCGTATGGGAGAAGATGGGTTGATGGACCGCACAAAAGCAAAATCAATTATCAACATTGACTGTCAGTTTGGCCTTGAAGCAGGGTTACAGCTCAAAAAACAATATCCTGATGCAAAAATGATTGTCTGCTCCATGGGTCCCCCTTCATTTGAAGTGGCTTTACGAACTGCCATCTCTATGGGGTATGATGAAGCCTATCTGTTGTCCGACAGAAAACTGGGTGGCAGCGATACCTACGCAACCGGGCTGGCTCTTGCCACCATGCTCAAGCATTTGGGATTTACAAAAGATGCAACAGAACCTTTTATTGTCATTGCCGGCAGACAGACCAGCGATGGGGATACGGCTCATGTACCTTCACAGGTTGCTGAGAATTTGGGCATACCACAGGCTACATTCGTCGAAAGTGTCAAAGCCGACGGAGAAGGAAACGTGATAGCAAAACGTATTATTGAAGGTGGCTTTCAAATGTTGAAACTACCTATGCCTTGTGCCGTTTCATTGACACCTACGGGTATTCCGCCCCGCAAACCATCACTGATTGGTGCAATTAAAGCAAGAAATTTGCAGATAACAGTTTTTGGTATTGATGATATCGGTTTGGGTACCGAAAAAATCGGGATTAGTGGTTCTCCAACAATTGTTGCCAATGTTATTAACCTTGTAAGTGAACGTGCTCCAATCATCATGTCCGAAGGACATGATGAAACATCATTGGTAAATAGTTTAATCGCCAATTTTGAAAAAGGAAGTAATGTCCTCGAGAAAAAGGTAATTGTGGAAAAGAAAGTTATTGAAAAGCCAGAATTCCCGTATTATGATAACCGGAATGGTGCCAAAGGAATTCTTACCTGGGCAGAAGTGACCAATGGTAAAATATCACGTCCATCTTTTGAATTGCTAACCCCTGCACGTAAACTTGCCGATCAGTTAGGAAACGATACAAAAATAATGACGCTTATTATCGGTAAAAATGTAAAAGCATTGGCACAATCACTTTTTGAACATGGATCGGATGAAGTGATAGTGGTTGAAAATGATAAACTGGAAGAATACCTGGTATTGCCTTTCTCGTCAATATTTGCGCAGGTTATTAAAGCAAGAAATCCTGAAATAGTCCTGTTTGGAGCAACAACATCGGGACGTGAACTTGCACCCAGAATCGGGAGCAAAACAGGGAGCGGCGTAACAGCTGACTGTACGGGGCTTGAAATTGGAGAATTTATCAACAGAAAAGAGAAAGTGATCAATAAACCAATTCTGCATTCACGGCGTCCTACTTACGGTGAAAGTAAACTGGCAACAATCCTGGGCTTTGTTTATCCACAGATATCTACAGCTCGTGCAGGTACATTCGAAGTGCCACCAACGATCACCGGTAGAAAAGGAGTTTTATCTACTTTTTTACCAGAACTAAGTGTGACTGATTTTCGGGTTGAAATACTAAAAACTGAACGTGATGAAGGTGTTTTACAAAACCTGTTTGAAGCCGATATCATTATTTCGGGCGGTCGAGGATCTACAGTTGATGGTCTTAAGCTGATAAAGAAACTGGCTGAAGCACTTAAAGCAAATGGTGTTAAAGCCGAATGGGCTTGTAGCAGGGTCGTTGTGGATGAAGGTTTTGCCGAATATGCTCATCAGATAGGTCAAACAGGAAAAACGGTGCGTCCAAAGGTTTATGTGGCTGTCGGCATTTCAGGGGCTATACAACATATTGCAGGGATGAAAGAATCAGAAATAATTATTGCTATTGATCATAATCCCAAAGCATTTATTTTCCACTATGCCGATTTCGGAATCGTAGGTGAGTACGAAGATATACTGCCCGAATTAATCGAAAGAGTAAAAAGTGGATATACTTTTGAACTTAAAGCGAAGAAAAATATGTAGATTTTCAAATTAAACAGATAGACAAAGAAATGGAGTTGTGTGGATTGATTATCCGACACAACTCCATTTCTTTTTTTGGTTGTAATCTTAAATGGACAATTGTTTTCTACTATCAAAAATAAAGATTGTGAATGTACTGTGCCCTTTCATGTGCTTGCAACATTAGAAAGGTTATCGATACAAATCCTGTAAGTTAAATCTGTACCATTTAAAAAAAATATAACTATATATATTAATATTTGGTATAGTTGAATAAAATCAGTATGTTTGCATCGTGTAAATAATAAAGGAATAAAAATTAAGTCTTTATACGTTAATATATATTTAAACTTCACTTTTGTAGAAATGTAAATTATATAAAAACAGCAATATACAATATTATTGAAGTCCTGATTACTCTGGCGAATTTTCATATAAAACTACTGTTTTAAAAAAAATAAAGCAGAATTTAGTTTCTGCACCTAAGATTTAGACGTTAATATGTTTACAAACATTGATATAAAATAGGTTAAATGTTTCATTATTTATATACACTAAATCCACTATGAAAAATCAGAAAACAACAAATTTAAATCTACTTCGTCTACGGGCAGAAGATAAGTTAGCAAAGGAATCTATGAATTCAAAATTAAAGCTATCTGAAATAGATGTTTTGAAGATTAATCATGAACTACAGGTACATCAAATTGAATTAGAAATGCAAAATGATGAACTTACTTATTCAAAAGAACGGACTGACGAAATTGCAGAAAAATATATTGACTTGTATAATTTTGCACCGATCGGTTTTTTTACCCTTTCAAGCGAAGGCATTATTAAAGAGGCAAATGAATTTGGATCTCAAATGCTTGGTATTGAACCGGCTCAATTAGTTGATTGTAACTTCGATTCTTTTATCTCATATGAAGATAAAAAGATCTTTAATTCTTTCCTTGATAAGGCATTTGAAAGCAGATCAAATGAAACGTGCCTGGTAAGTATGCCCATTGATAGGAATTCTAAAAAACAGATATTGTTAACAGGCAATATCACAAAAAACCGTTTCTATTGTATGATTGCTGCTCTTGATATCAGTGACCGCTTGAAATTGGAGAAAGAAACCAATGAACTTCAACAATTCAACAGTTACTTTATAGGAAGAGAACTAAGAATGATTGAGCTTAAGAAGGAAATTAACGAACTACTTCAAAAAGTAGGTTTAGAAAAGAAATATCCGGTTTCATAAACGGAAAATATACAAACTGGAAGGATACGATTATTGTTCCTGTTTCTGAATCAATGAAAAGAACAATACCTGTTAAAGACCTCCGTGATAGTTTCTAATGACGAAGTAAATTAGTTCACATCATAAAATTAAAAATTTCGTACTTTAATTTATTTAATCCAATAAAATACTACAATTTCTCTTTTTCATAGTCCCATTGACAATCAACAATTATTTTTTCGTAGTAAAACTCATTTTAGAAATTTCTGGCATTAAATGAACCTGCTATTAAGTATATATAGCTGTTATGTTCATCTTTTTTGACCTTACTCAGGACACAGACATCCATTACAATTGTCGGATTAATTTTAAATGACCTTTTACTACTACTCATTTGAGTTGTAGAAAATCAACATGATAATTTCATCCTTACGCTTAACCTTCATGGGCATTCGGTTAACTACTCATCTTTTTTAAGTTAGATTGTCCTTATTTTTATTATTAGAATTGACTTTCAGGAATCTTTAATGTTTTGAATGCATTATAAAATGCCAACTATTTTTTGCAAATTCATTATATTTCTAAACCTAAATTTTGAGCTAATGAAAATAAATATTTATCACTCATTCCTTCGTGCTTTCTTTATTGTAATCATTTTAGTTCTGTTCTGTTTAATTATTTACACTCCGGCAATTATTATTAGTCCTGTACATATCACAAAAAAAATAATTTTTAATGAAGAAGCTATTGAAGGATCTTTACTTGGACTATTTCTAATTATATGTGTTTTAATTCTCTATTTATATAAACGCGAAGTTATAAAGCAAGAAGAAATAATCCAAAAAATTAATAATGATAAACCAAAAATTAAAAACATTCTCTGTGTATCTAATCAATATATAAGGATGGCCAACGTACAAATCCAGGAAGTAAACTCAATTTATGACAACATTAAAAATTATCCTAAATTAAAAGCTGAATTAAAAAAAACGTTTAGTAATTATGGACTGAAAATTCTTAGGGCTATACATACAGACTGGGCTTTAATCAGAATAATCAATAGTAATACTCATTGTACAATTTTCGAGAATATTAATACGAGAGATAATCTTAAAATTAAATGTCCTCATATCAGTAATAAAACAATCATTGAAAACAAACAATTAGTATCGCATTCTTCAGTTATTTACAATCCCAAGAATTTGAATATTCTTGTCCTTTGTGTCTTGTCGGTAGATACAATAAGTAATGATGAAAGAATAGTAGTACAATCGATTGTCAATGAGTTGACTAAACTGTTTGTAATAATCAATTCCATTTATTTTAAAGTTGACAAAAAAATATATAGTGTTGAAAAAGAAGAAAATAATTAATGTTGTAATTCAGGTTCTAATTTATTAAAAGTGTATTTATTGTTTTCCACTTTAAATTTGAATTGCTTATGTAAGCTTAACTGTTGATTGAGAATAATATTGAATATTTAATAATCTCAAGTTGATAAATTTTGAATTTGATAAAATAATAGACTTTACTGCTGAAAATGTGGACCTAATTATTCTTGTCTTTCAATTCCGGTTTTAACCAATTTACAAATAGTGTGTTTGGGATTGGAGAGGAATTTCCACTGGAATTTAATTACCGAATTAATTACAAATAACAGGAAAGTGCAGATTTTTATTAATTGAGAGTCTGTTTTATTCAGTGTTGAATATTCAACTGAGGATATAATAATTCCGAAAGGAATCAGTAATACGAATGAATTGTATTCGCATGATAATTAGTAGTATATATCCCATACCATTTCGATAAAATCATTTTAAATGATAATAATTTTAAATGACAAGAACTTTTCGTAGCCTATTTGGTTAAATTATATAACGAAATAGTACTAAATACATGATTTATTCAGGATTTTAATAAAACAGATAAGTTATGTTTGAAAACGAAGAAGACAATTCTACTGAAATGTCGGAATTTGAAAACTGGTATGAAGTAAACTATACATACTTCAAAAGGGAATCCAAACAGCAACCGGGTCCAGACTTAGATATTTCCCTTTTCTATTATGGGATTTACAAACCGGTTATGGATAAATTAGCACTTGCTGTTCGCAAACTTATGTTGAAACAATATCCGGTTATTGATTTTGAATTTCGACCGATGGTATTAGAATATATCAATTGGTTGGTTTCTTCCACTGGACACAAGTTGATGTTAAATCTCTACAATCTGATTCAGGATCAAAAAGAGGGATTCAATTTGCGGGATAAGTACCCTGATTTTAAGACATGGATTGATGCCTATGCACGACCAGTAAAGCCCGTTTTAATTACTATTGAGGAATATGATGAATTCTCGTTTTATACAGATCAGGAAAAAAAACAACTGATTCAAGATGAAAATAATGAGATTATTAAATTTTTTGAGAGGCAAGAGAAACTAAGAAAAGAATTCTACGATGTAATTCAACCAATATTATTTAAATATTATTCTGCTTTAAATGACCTTGATTATGATGGTTGGATCGTGTATGCTTATCTAATCAGGAATGATTATGACGATTATAAATTCAGGTGTGAATATATTCAAAAATTTATAGAATATGAATTCCCCGAAGAAGATATAAATCTAAAGTATGATGAATTTCAGGCAAAATTAAGGAGAATATATAATGAAAAATGGCAAAGAAAGCATCATTTCCCTAAAAGCGGATTAAAAGAAAATAATTAGACCACAAAAATTGATGCCCGCTATGAATCGTACGGGCATCATGGTAAATAAAACATAAGAAATAAGTTCAATCTGCTATCCTGATCTGTTTTCTGTTCCGTCCATTAATCTCCTGAGATTGGGGATATGTATTATTATTATGACTGCTGAACAGACAAGAAAATATAAGAACAGGTACGTTGTGTTCGGAATGATCAAACCTGTCAGAGTTAACGTGATTGCCAGGCATATTGACCCCACGGATATATATCCGGAACTCCATTTCACAAGGAAATATACCAGAAGAGAGGTAAGCACAGAATAGGGTGCAAGAAGTAAAGATGCTCCCAACGTAGTGTAGATACCTTTACCTCCTTTAAATTTAATGAATATGCTAAAGCTATGACCGATTATAGTTGCTAATCCGATAGCGTAAATAAAAAATTCATCGAAAGTATATAGTTCGTTGTATTCTATAAAAAAGATACCTGCAACCGGTAAAAGACCTTTCAGGATATCACACAAATGAATGATGAGAGCTAATTTATATCTAGCAAAACGACGCACATTGGATAACCCGGTATAGCCGATACCATGTTTGCGTAAATTTAATCCCACAAACCTTTTTGTAAATATATATCCAAACGGAATAGATCCGAGCAAATAGGATATAAAGATTAATAGAATTTCAAATGTTGTTTTCATTTTAAATTTTTAAGGATGCGTAATGCTTCTTCGATATGCTTTTCGGCATTCAGTTGAGAGTTGAAAACAAATACTACTTCCCCTTTTTTGTCTACAATATAGGTTACTCTTCCAGGTAATAAACCTAAAAAGCTGGTTGGAACACCGAATAATTTACGTACTTTATTTTCTTCGTCGCTTAAAAGCGTATAATTCAGCCGGTGTTTCTTAGCAAATTCGAGATGACTTTTAACCGATTGACCACTGATTCCAATAATTAGAGCATCCTGTTTATTGAAGACTTCAAACTGATCGCGAAAAGAACAAGCTTCTTTTGTACAACCCGGACTATCATCTTTGGGATAGAAATAGATGACCAGGTTCTTTTTACCTTTCACAGAATTGATGTTGAAATTTAATCCATTCTGATCTTTTAAAGAAAAGGAAGGAACCGTGCTTCCTACTTTAATAATATCCATTTTTTTAAATTTTGTTTGTGAACTTACATTTATATTAAAATAAAGTAAAAACATAAGAATGTAAATTCCCATATTTATCCTGTATGAATTAATAGATTTGCTGTTGCTTAAATTATCAGGAAATATAATCCCGTTTAATCTTTTGATTTCTCTCATAAAAAAAAGTTTAATGTTTATTAGCCAACTATCTATCCGGTAATAAGTTTACGATATTTACTCCGGTATAAACTCAATGGTATTCTCAGGCAACAGAAATAATCCGCCATATGCAATTTCCATTATAATTAATTCTGTATTTTAAAATTCAGATTCAAATCATAAGTACCTGCAAAAATGTTTATTCTGAAACCAAGGAATAAACTAACTCGTATTTCAACTATTTTCAGCATATCCAGGTCTTTTGTTCTTTAACGACTTTTCGAGTAAGACTACTTCTGTCACTTTGATAATCATTAAAGTCATTGTAATTGACCAGAATATATGCCAATTACTTCCAGTTGACAGAAAAAATAATCCGAATAGCCACCAGACTGTTGAATTGCCGAAATGATTGGGGTGAGGTGTATAATGCCATAGTGCGGTGTTCAGAACTTTTCATGCATAGGCAGCAATTAATAAAACAAACCCAAACCCAACCTAAAAATGATTTTCTAATCAGTATATTCCGAAAAAGAATACGTATATTCTTAATTTCCATGAACAATATAAGGGGGCTAATTTGTTTAAAAAGTCGTATTGAGTAAACTAAACAAATTTCATAAATGAAAAGTTCGAAAAATTATATTCTTCAAATGAAAAAAAACAAATTATGAATTACAGGATAGAAAAAGATAGCATGGGTGAAGTCGAAGTGCCTGATGATAAGTATTGGGGAGCCCAGACCCAACGTTCACTCATGAATTTCAGGATTGGACCATTAGCCTCAATGCCAGTTGAAATAATTCAAGCCTTCGGATATCTGAAGAAGGCAGCAGCAGTTACCAACGAAAAATTCGGATTGTTATCCGGTGAAAAGTTGAAACTTATTTCTGAGGTGTGTGATGAGATTGTTGAAGGAAAGCTCGATGATCACTTTCCGCTGGTAATATGGCAAACCGGTTCTGGAACACATACCAACATGAATTGTAATGAAGTAATATCAAACAGGTCGCATATGTTGCAGGGAAATACTTTAGGAAACGGATTCCTGTTTATACATCCAAATGACGATGCGAATATGTCCCAATCGTCGAATGATACATTTCCTACAGCCATGCACATAGCCTGCTACACTAAAATAGTGGAATACCTTATTCCTGCTCTGGATTCATTGGAAACGACCTTCTGGGAAAAGTCGAAAGCCATGGCGTATGTAGTGAAAACCGGCAGAACTCATTTAATGGATGCTACCCCAATAACATTTGGACAGGAATTCTCGGGGTATGCTTCTCAACTCCAACATGGAATACGATCATTAAAGAATACCCTGACTCATTTGTCGGAGTTGGCATTAGGTGGTACTGCTGTTGGTACGGGTTTAAATGCCCCCAAAGGATTTGATCAGGAAGTTGCTGCAACGATAACACGCTTAACAAAATTGCCCTTTAAAACAGCTGAAAATAAATATGAATCCCTGGCATCAAACGATGCCATAGTGGAAACACATGGTGCTGTAAAACAACTGGCAGTAAGTTTAATGAAAATAGCAAATGATATCCGCCTTTCAGCTTCCGGTCCGAGGTCAGGAATCGGAGAACTATTTATACCATCCAATGAACCCGGATCATCCATTATGCCAGGTAAAGTGAACCCAACCCAGGTGGAAGCACTGACCATGGTCTGTGCACGGATTATGGGGAATGATACGACCATTTCAATTGCCGGCTCAAATGGTCAGTTTGAATTGAATGTGTTTAAACCTTTGATGGGAAGTACTATGTTAGAATCAATTACTTTACTGGCCGATGCCTGCCGGTCATTCAACGAACATTGTGTTGTCGGAATTGAACCAAATATGGAACGTATAAATGCAAATCTATATGACTCATTGATGTTGGTTACAGCGTTAAATCCTTATATCGGATATGATAAAGCGGCGTTGATAGCTGAGAAAGCACATGCAGATAATACCGGTTTAAAACAGGCTGCATTGGCTTTAGGATTCCTGACAGAACAACAATTCGATGACTGGATTAATCCCGCTGCCATGACGGGTCCAATGTAATCTGAGCTGTACAATGTTAAAAATAATGTGATTTCCTGGCTGTTTTTCATTTGAGGATTTGATATTTACATCATGAAATTTAGAATATATAAAACTTAGCACGTCCAGGTTACACTTTTTATCCTGGCAGGATTCTAGCTTGATTTTTAAACATCCGAACTATAAGATTGTTATTAATAATATAAGTCTTATTCCATGTCACTTTCAATTGGAATATCCGACCATTATTTTACAGGTAAAAATTGAGATTGATATATGTACGAAATTTAGCTAAAAGAGGGTGTTAATAAAGTAAGCATGTTCAGTTGAAAGAAATAAGTTGCGAATTTAAAATTAAATGCTTCCAAAATTAATGCAATGGATTATCTCTTTTAATTATTTGATTGAAAAATGATTATATTAATTGTTGATCCTTTTTATTTGAGACTGATTTTAAATTAGTAAACAACTTTAAAAAAAAACAAAGTCATGGCAATAACTAAAGTTTGGATTGAAGATGGTTGTACAGGATGTGGTTTAAGTGAAACGATTTGTCCTGAAGTATTTAAAATGGATGGTGAAGCAATGGTTATCGATGGGGTCGATTTTTCGAAGTACGAAAAAGATATCATTGAAGCTGCCGAAAGTTGTCCTGTGGAAGTAATCAAGTATTCCTGATATGAAGTCTCAAAACTTCTATTAATGAATCCCGGATCATTTAATTGACATAGAAAGTAGAATTAAACGGATATTAAATTCATCGATTATGAAGAATTTAAAAACTAAATATATGGGCATTGAAATTGATAATCCCATTATTTTAGGAGCTTCTGATTTGGTTACTAAACAGGTTAATCTTAGAAAGGCAGAAGATCAGGGTGCAGGTGCCATCGTGTATAAATCATTGTTTGAAGAGCAGATACAACTTGAAAAGTTACATTTTGATGAGAAAATAACCGAGTTTGATGATATTCATGCCGAGATGTTGACACTACATCCTCATATCGATTATACCGGAGTCGAAGAACATCTTTTAAATTTAAGAACAGCGAAAGAAAGTATTTCTATACCTGTGATCGCCAGTCTTAATGCTGTGAATGTAGATACCTGGGTTGAATATGCTAAACTGATTAGTCAAACCGGTGTTGATGGGATAGAGCTTAATTTCTATCCAAACCTGTGGGATATAGACCGTGATTCATCCGATATTGAGAATGAACAAATCAGAATTGTAAAAGAGATCAAACAATGTGTCAGTATTCCTTTGAGTGTAAAATTAAGTCCGGATTATACCAATACTTTGAATCTGGTAAAAAAGCTTGATCAGCAAGGGGTCGATTCAGTTGTGTTGTTTAATTCATTTTTTCAACCGGATATAGATATTAAAAATGAAAAGCACATCAAGAAATATAACTTCAGCAATCCCGGTGATTATAAAAAATCACTCAGGTTTGCGGGAATATTGTATCAAAATATCAATGCCGACATCTGCAGCAGTCTTGGGATATTTTCAGGAGCTGATGTCATTAAACTAATTCTTTCGGGGGCTTCAAGTGTTCAGGTTGTAAGTACCTTATATAAAAACGGTATTTCTCATATTGGTACAATGAAGAATGAACTGGAAGAATGGATGGATGAGAAAAACTATACCTGCCTGGATGATTTTCGGGGTAAACTATCTAAAAACATGCTCAATAGAAATCCCTTTATTTATAAAAGGGCCCAGTATGTCGATTTGTTGTTGAATGCAGAGGATATTTTCGGAAATAGTTAACGTGTAACAGAATATCAGTCTATTAAAAAGATCAACACACATTTTTGTGTCTTGATCTTTTTTTTTCTACCTGTTTTAATTGAAAGAAATATTTAAATTTGAGCTGTAAGGGTGGTGTAATTACACTCGAAATCTTTATTCATGTCATAATTATTCCTATGAATTTTGATATCAGATAGATTTAGAGAGTTATAAAAGGTAATTGATAAAGAAAGCTGATTTTATAAATTTAGAATTATCAGATAACCAGAGACGGTGTTTTGAATGCTCTGGCAGATAATTCTGTATCCAATAAATAAAGTCCACGGGCATCAGAAGCAAATAAATCAAATCGTTTACACAGATCGTCGGCATTCTTTTCCTCTTCACCCTGCTCTTTTACAAACCAGTCAAGAAATTGCATAGTCCTGAAATCTTTCAAGGCATATGCTTCTGCATAAATAGCATTGATCGATGTGCTGATAATAATTTCATGTTCCAATGAACCTACGAGGGGTTGTTTGAAGTCAATATAGCTTTTTCCGGGAGCTGCAATGTCCTGAAACACTACTTTCTCAGTGTTGTTCAAAATGTATTTTATCATCAACATGGCATGTGCATGTTCCTCCTGTGCCTGAATAGAAAACCAATTTCCGAAACCATTGAGGTTCTTTTCAAAATAATAATTGGACATGTCCAGGTATAAATACTCCGAATAGAATTCCTTATTAATTTGATTGTTCAATAAATCAGTAATTTTTTTGTTTAACATAAAGCGGTCCTCCCTTTTTGATTTTACATTTTATTCTACAAGCTGTTTTGACGGTGAATTGAATCATAAACATATTATGATTTAAACAACTTAATTCACGTAAAAGTTTAACACGGATCTATTTTTGAGGGTGTTGCAATCCAGAATAGTTGGATGAACCATTCGGACAGTCTTATTGATAAAGATGTTTTTTGGAATAATAAATTGAAACAACAATTGGAAAACTTTACTGTTTAAATCCTTTTTATGTTTGCGCCTAACGCATTCAAGCGGTTTTCGATATCCTGATAACCACGGTCAATCTGATCAATATTATGGATGATACTGGTCCCTTCGGCAGAAAGTGCTGCAATAAGCAGAGCAATACCTGCACGGATATCCGGAGAGCTCATAACCGAGCCACGTAACCGGATATGTCCACCCTGTCCGATAACAGTAGCACGGTGTGGATCGCAAAGTATTATTTGTGCCCCCATGTCAATGAGCTTGTCTACAAAAAACAACCTGCTTTCAAACATTTTTTGATGAATGAGTACGCTTCCATTTGCTTTAGTCGCAATGACCAGAAAAACACTCAGCAAGTCGGGAGTCAACCCGGGCCATGGTGAATCGGCAATGGTCATAATCGATCCGTCGATAAACGATTCGATGGTATAATTATCCTGTTGTGGAATGAAAATATCATCACCCCGTTGTTCCAGACGTATACCCATGCGGCGGAAGCTGTCAGGGATAATCCCTAATTCATTGTAGGCAACATCTTTGATTGTAATTTCGGAAGCTGTCATGGCTGCCATGCCGATAAAGCTACCAACTTCAATCATATCAGGCAGAATGCGGTGACTACATCCGTTAAATGTTTTTACACCTTCAATCGTGAGTAAATTAGAGCCGACACCGGAGATCTTTGCACCCATGTTGTTGAGCATTCTGCAAAGTTGTTGCAGATAAGGTTCGCAAGCTGCATTGTAGATGGTTGTTGTACCTTCAGCCATCACGGCAGCCATCAGGATATTGGCAGTTCCGGTAACCGATGCTTCGTCGAGGAGCATATAACAACCGGTAAGTTTTTTTGCTTCTATTTCATACCGTTTGGTTAATGCATCATAGCGAAAATCAGCACCAAGTTTTTGAATGCCTAAAAAGTGGGTGTCTAGTCTGCGACGACCAATTTTATCACCACCCGGCTTAGGAATGATTGCTCTCCCAAAACGTGCAACCATAGGTCCTACAATCATTACTGATCCTCTGAGAGAAGCACTTTGTCGATAAAAATCTTCTGTCTGAAGGTAATCCAGGTTGATGTTTGCTGCTTTGAATGTGCAGATGGAGGAACTTTTACGGTCGATTTCAACGCCCATGTCCCTTAATAAGTTAATCAGATTGTTGACATCCAGGATGTCAGGCAGATTACTTATGGTAATAGTTTCGGATGTCAATAATACGGCACAGATAACCTGTAGAGCTTCATTCTTGGCTCCCTGAGGGGTGATGGAGCCTGAAAGCCGGCGACCGCCTTCTATTTGAAAAGAGGACATATTTTCGTTGTTATGTTTGTTGGATATGGTGATTCAAGACAAATGAAAGAAATAATACCGGCTTATAGATGTTTTCCTAATTCTAACTTAAATCCGAAACACGAAACAAGGAACACGAAACACAGAGCGTATTGGGTTTATTTTTTCTTTTTAGGTTTGTTCTTTTTGTTGAACAATACATCCCTTGATTCAACTAATTTAAAAAAGTCTTCCGGAATATCCAGTTTGCCTTTCGAGAGTTCACGGAGGTCATCGAATATCTTACGATCATCCACTACTTCTTTATTCCAGGTAAGAAAACATTTTTTCATTTGATTGGCAATCAAACGGATCAATTCATTTTTTTCTTCACCTTCAGGATAAACAGCAACTTTCTCAATCATTTCTTCCAGGGTGCGTCCGTAATGTTGATACCGGATTCTTGAATTTTTATACGGAATGCTTTCAGGACGGGTATATAGGTTTTCTTCCAGTAGAACTTCATATGGAAAGTCTATATCCAGCTTAAAATCAGACATGATAGCCACATGATCCCATAATTTATGTTTGAAATCATTTACATCACGTAAATAAGGGAATAAATTTCCCATAATATTAATAATCGTCTTCACACACCGGGTACGTTCTTCCCGGTCTTCAATGGTCAGGGCATGCGCAACCATCTGTTGTATATTTCGCCCGTATTCGGGCATAATCAATTTTCCTTCTAAGGTTGTATATTCCATATTAAGTTGAATAGTATGATAAAATACAAAAGTAGCAATTTATTTTCAGATATATAGTTTTTAATGGATAGAAGATACAAAAAGGTATACTGTGCGACAAATATAAACAGAACAATAATTATACAAAAGAAAAAAAATAATAATATTGATTAATAGCAACTGACTAATGAATGAATCCTTATGCAGGATTTATAAAAAACCTTCAATTATTTACAGATTCGTCAGTCATTCATTAAAGTATAAAATAAATAATGTAATTTTACACCGGAATTAAAAATCTGACTTGAGATGTTGGGATAACAATCATTTAAAATAAAGAATCATGGCTAAAAGCGAGAATGCAAAGAAAAACGTCAAAAAAGATCCTCTTAAAACTCCAAAAGAAAAGAAGGAAATGAAGCGCGAAAAGAAAACTAAAAGAGATTAAAACTTTTATACATCTAACAGACGGAGTGACACTATGTAACTGAAATAGTTGCAAAAGTCACTCCGTCTTTGCGCAAACCGGTTAGAAACTGATAGTTCATAATATTATCGTATCTTTGTGCCATGCAAAATAATTCCACCACAATTGATAACACGCTGAGAAGCATGGGTATCGAATCACTCAACGCCATGCAATTGGCCACTCTTGAAGCAAACGAAAAGAATCGTGATATAATTCTGTTATCACCTACCGGCTCCGGTAAAACACTGGCGTATCTCTTACCGGTATTGATGAGCTTAAACCCCGATAAACAGAAAGTACAAGCACTCATATTAGCACCATCGCGTGAGTTGGCACAACAGATTGAACAGGTGTGGCGAAGTATGGGTACAGGCTTCAAAGTAAATACCTGTTTTGGCGGTCGTCCATCAAATGGTGAAAAACGTGATCTGGCAGTTCCTCCTGCATTATTAATCGGTACACCGGGACGAATTCAGGACCATATCGAACGCAATAATTTCGAGGTGTCCGACATCCGGATGCTTGTCCTTGATGAGTTTGATAAATCCCTCGAAATGGGCTTTACCGAACAAATGGAAACGATTATCAGTCAACTACCATTTCTCCGGAAAAGATTTCTTACTTCCGCTACTGATGCCATTGAAATTCCTGAATTTACAGGAATTAAAAACCCGGTTAAACTCGATTATTCTGAAAAAGATAATGTGTTGAAAGGCTTAAAAATCTATTCAGTAAAAGGAGCAAATAATGATAAGATGGATTTGCTATATAATCTCTTATGTTATTTGGGGAATGATTCATCACTGATTTTTTGTAACCAGCGTGATACTGTTGAGAAGGTGAACGTTTACTTAACAGAAAGACGTCTGCCAAATGAATTCTTCCACGGTAAACTCGAACAACCCGATCGCGAAAGGGCACTATCTAAGTTTCGTAACGGAAGCTGCACAGCATTTATTTCAACTGATTTAGCTTCCCGTGGACTTGATATTCCGGAAATCAGAAATATTATTCACTTCGATGCACCGGTTCGCGCAGATGAATTCCTACATCGCAACGGTCGTACGGCACGTATGGAAGCAGAAGGATCAGCCTTTGTACTTCTAGGAGCCAATGAAACTTTACCGACCTTTATTACACCTTTGCCTATCCCTTTCCCATTGCCTGTATTGGCAAGTGCACCTCCAAAACCGGAATGGTCAACCATCTATATTGGAAAAGGGAAAAAAGACAAACTCAGTAAAATGGATGTAGTCGGTTTTATGTTTAAAAAAGGGTTGTTGGAAAAAGAAGATTTAGGAATGGTGGAAGTAAAAGATTACTTTTCATATGTTGCTTTGAAATCAAATAAAGTCAAAGCAGTACTTCAATTGATTCAAAATGAGAAAATAAAAAACATGAAAACCAAAATTGATCTGGCGGAATAAAAAGAAGTAGGTAAGAGGTAAGGAATAAGGGGTGAGAAATGAGGTCAGAATGTAAGAATACAAGGTAAGACGTAAATAAGAATTAAATTAAAATAATTAGAAATACTTAGTTAAAAAGCAACACGAATAAAAAGCTCCCGGATCATTTGATCCGGGAGCTTTTTATTCGTGTTGAAATGTTATTCGTGAAAACCTGCAACTTTGTAATCATATGTGGGAAGAAATATCTCTAAAATAAATACCTGATACCCACTGACAATGACTACTTAAAGAAGATATTGTTCACTGATTGATTTGTGTTCCTGTACCCTGTAAATCGTATCGGCAAACATTTCGGCTATGGATAGTACTCTCACCTTGGGACATTTGCTTAATTCGTAAGGAATGGAATCGGTGAAAGCTATTTCAGTTAAAACTGATTCATTGATTCTGTCAGAAGCAACACCCGACATAACACCATGCGAAACAATTGCACGTACGCTTCTGGCACCTTTTGCAGTCATTAATTCTGCTGCTTTACATAAAGTCCCTGCAGTATCTACCATATCATCGGTAATGATGACATCTTTGCCATATACTTCACCGATAATTGTCATTTCACCAACAACATTCGCTTTTTCACGGGTTTTATGACAAATGACCATAGGAACTCCCAGGTATTTAGAATATGACCCTGCGCGTTTTGAACCACCAACGTCCGGTGATGCAATCACCAGATTTTTAAGTTTTAAGGATTTGATGTAGGGTACAAAAATTGTTGATGCATAAAGGTGATCAACCGGGATATTGAAAAATCCCTGAATCTGATCGGCATGCAAATCCATTGTGATGATTCTGTCCACACCTGCAACGCTTAGCATATCTGCGATAAGCTTTGCACCAATTGATACTCTTGGTTTGTCTTTTCTGTCCTGTCGTGCCCAACCAAAATATGGTATTACGGCAATTACTTTGTAGGCTGAAGCTCTTTTTGCAGCATCAATCATCAATAATAATTCCATTAAATTATCCGAATTTGGAAAAGTAGATTGAATTAAATAAATGTATTGACCCCGAATAGATTCTTCATATGAAACTGCAAATTCACCATCGGAGAAATGCTGAATATTCATTTTTCCTAGAGGACACTCTAAATTCTGACAAATTTTTTCGGCAAGATAACGACTCTTTGTGCCCGAAAACACTTTAAATGGTGTACTTGAAACTGACATAATTGAAGTGTAATTTAGTTTTGGAGAATTTTCTGCAAAAGTACGGATTATAATTTTAAATGAGTCATGAAAAGGTCTTAAAAATAAATGAATATTTATTAGCAAAATATTACGTATGAAACCAAATTGAAATATGGTAAAAAATATGTGCCTTTTCTGAACCCTTTTATACACTCCATTATATTGCTGGGCAGTGGTTGTCAATGGGTAATTATAAGCTGTCAACTGGATGCTTAATGTACTTGTTCATGATCTTTCATTCCTCATAAGTAGTCAATAATATTTAATGAACTATTTTGTTTCAGACTAAATTGTCTGTAAATTTAATTAATTCAATGGAATTCGTTAGGGATTGCAATACTATTCGGTCTTATTTTGAATCTGGTATAAAATCCGGTAAAATTTTTAAAATAAGTAGTGGGAACAATATAATGTCTGGTTTTATTATTCTCAAAACACGACCTCTTTCTTTGCCCTCTTCCTCTCCAGATTGTAAACGGTAGAGGGAAATAGTACAAAGGGTTAATGACGTTCTATTTTAAATTATGGGAATTTATTTAATTCCTATTCGTTATCTTGTTTTAATTCTTCTTCCTCTAAAACATTTCCCAATGTTTCTTGCTTTTCAGGCAAGCTCTCTGCATGGGAGAAAGTTCTCGGAATGAAAGTTGAAGATAATTCATTTATAAATTACTTGTCACTTTTTATTTCCTACAGCATAACCATTGTAGTTAACTTGCTTCAAAAAAGTATTTTCATATTCCATATCACTAGTGTCCACTTAAAATCATTAACTTTTTTCTGAAACCCTTATTGACAATGGTTCTACTGAAGTATTTTAGGCGTGACGACTTGAATTTTTATTTATTACTGAATTGTAAAAAATCGGTAACTATCGTTTTAGATATGGAATTCTAAACATCTATAAATTATAACACCATAAAAATGAGCTGCTTGCAAATTTTGAAAAAGTGAGTTTTGACTTAAATTTAAATAAAGAATCTCTTAATTTATTTTAGTGGACACTAGTGATTCCATATTACAACTTTCATCCCTGTTTTTCAAACACTACTTCTCTTTGGAACAGGAATTTTCAAGCCCGTATCATTTTACTGTAAATCAAAATTTTGACAATGAATCATTAAATATTCATCCGTTACATGTTCATTTAACCTTCACTACGCCTCCACTTCCCATTCACTTCCCATTCTGAGGTATTGCGGTAGTATTGCGGTGGTATTACGGTATTATTGCGGTATTAATGCGGTGTAATATTAGAGCGCAATATCTCCGCAAAAGTTCCGTAAAACAAACTTAACATGTTCTTATCTTCTGTAAAGGAGAATTGAATGGGTAGTAAATGCGTAGTGTAGGTATGATTGAAATGAATGAAATAAAGAAACTGAATTTTATAGAAGTACATACACGCAAGAAAAATGATTTCCTGTTGATTAATAAATACGACATTATATTGTTCCAATTACTTACATCATAAATGCAATGATGAAATAAACTTTTTAATGTCTATTTCATGAGTATTTTATGTCTGTTTTATTAGCATTTTTGGAGTATTTATAATTAAAACGGAATCGGTTTGATAGGTATTCGAAACATACAGCAAATGCAGGGGAAAGTCATAGAAAACAGAATTGGAAAACAGCGAAATATTCTGATAAGAAGTTATAGGTCGAATCTATAAAAAATATTGATTTATAAGGTTCTAATCTTATTTATAGGTATCCGGGATGAATTGTTGATGCCTGTATTAAATAATATTTTTTGGAACTCTTGCATTTATTTTATTTCCGGCCTTCTTCCCCCAAGAAAAATCTTTAAAAAGCAATATTTGAATAATTCCAGGTCGTAAATTAAATCTGTGAATGTACTTTTAAGTCAACTTATCGTGTTTGGGGACACTAATCGAAATAGTTCATTAATTTCTTTAGATTACTTATCACATTCCTGATTTGTCAATAATTAGACTCTCCCGTAAAGTTTTTTAGAGATTGACTTTTTAAAATCTCAATAAAAACACCTTTTTGATTCCGGATTTTTCTGTTTACTATGAAAAAAACTTCCCCTTTATCTGAATTTTATATTTAAAAATAAACAACCGTTTCTTATTAAATCAATTCCCGGGAACAATATCATTAATTTACCGCAAACGATTGAAATTAATTTTTGCTCTTTTTTAAACTATTCAAAATGCACCTTAAACAAATAACATTACTTTTGGTAAGTGTTTTGGTATTACTTAACCAAATAGACTACAAATCAATACTATATGAAAATTCATTTTAAAATACCCTATTATACTTATTGGGGTCAACGGTTACTGGTCAGTGGAAATATACCTGAATTGGGAAATGGTGATTTAAGTAAAGCATTAAAACTGAATTATCAGGGTCCCGAAGACTGGATAGCTGAAATTGATGTTGTTTCAGAAGAATTGATTCATCTGACCTACAAATACATTTTGTATACCGAACAAAACGATCAGTATACGGAAGAATGGGGGGAGGATCGTCAATTAAATATTGATCCGTCAGTGCTGGATCATTTCTTCTGCATTGATGTCTGGAATTCTCCGGGCAGTATTGAAAATGTATTTTTAACAGCTCCTTTTGAGCAGGTATTGCTGCATCACGATCATTTTACCGCAAAACGGATGAACACTTCAAAATTCACGCATCTTTTTAAAGTAAAGATGCCCATGTTGATGAAAAATGAAGCAGTCTGTTTAATTGGTAATTGTGGTGCTTTGGGCAATTGGTCGACTTTAAAACCAATTCTCATGAGTCAAACTGAAGGCAATTGGTGGACAACTGAAGTTGATTTAAGTAAATCGAAAACTGAAGTGCATTACAAATACGGAGTGTATGATCCGGAAATCAATCAATTCCGTTATTTCGAAACAGGACCTGACCGGATTGCACCCATACTGAATTCACCGAAAACAATTGTTCAATTGTCGGATGGATTTGTCAGGATTTCAAATAAATCATGGAAAGGTGCCGGAGTTGGACTTCCGGTTTTCAGTATCAGAACGAAAAAAAGTTTTGGAGTGGGTGATTTCAATGATCTGAAATTATTCGTTGACTGGGCTGCAAAGGTAGGATTGAAACTTATCCAGGTATTGCCGTTAAATGATACTATCGGAACTCATACTGACGAAGATATACTCCCATATGCTGCCATTTCGGCTTTTGCATTGAACCCGCTTTTCCTCAATTTGCCGGCTATGGGCAAATTGCCTGTTACGCATCCGCTACAAAAAGAGTATGCTCTCAGGCAGGAAGAATTGAACGGGAAAGATTTGATTGCTTTTATGGAAGTGATAAATTTTAAACTAGCATATGCCAGGGAATTATATCTCATTCAAAAGGATAAATTTTTAGCAAATAAAGGATTTAAAACATTTTTTACTAACAATGAATTCTGGTTGGCTCCCTATGCCGTATATTGTTTGTTGCGGGATAAATTTGGTACTCCCGATTACAGGAAATGGGATGAATTTGCCCTCTACGATGCTGCTAAAATAAAGGAGTTTTCTTCAAAAGATCAACCTCATTATGATGATATAGCCGTTAACTATTTTATTCAATATCACTTGCATGTTCAACTCTCAGAAGCTGCTTCCTATGCTCATGAACACGGAGTTGTGCTAAAAGGCGATGTCCCTATTGGTGTCAATCGCAACAGTGTGGATACCTGGGTTTCTCCGGAACTTTTCCATATGGAAATGCAGGCAGGTGCCCCTCCCGATATGTTCTCAGTAAAAGGTCAGAACTGGGAATTGCCGACCTATAACTGGGAAGAAATAGAACGTACCGGTTTCGACTGGTGGAGAAAACGCTTTTCGCAGATGTCCAATTATTTCGATACCTTCAGGATTGACCATATCTTAGGTTTTTTCAGGATATGGCAAATACCGGTCACACAAGTTGAGGGAATTATGGGTCACTTAAATCCATCCATTCCAATTTATTTAAATGAATTTACAGAAAAAGGGTTATGGTTTGATTATAACCGGTTCTGTAAACCGTATATAACCGATGCTATTTTGAAAGATATTTTTGGTGATGATGCACCCTGGATTAAGGCAAATTGTCTTCAAATAGAAGATGGGTGGATACTCAGACTGAAAGCACCCTATCAAAGTCAGGCTGAAGTTGAAAAAATGTATAAAGATGATCAGATCACTGAGAGTATAAAATACGGATTGTTTGATTTGATTTCCAATGTCCTGTTTTTTGAAGTTGCCGGAAGCCATGGAATGCAATTTTATCCGCGTTTTGGAATGGATACATTGTCGTCATACCTCGATCTGGATAATTATACCAGGGATAGACTGCGGGAGCTTTACGTGGATTACTTCTACCGCAGGCAGGATCAAAAATGGTATAAGTCAGGCATGGCAAAGTTACCGGCTCTTAAACGGGCTACAAACATGATGATTTGCGGTGAGGATCTGGGAATGATGACCGCTTGTGTTACGACTGCAATGAAAGAACTGGGAATCCTGAGTCTTGAAGTTCAACGGGCACCTAAATCAAATAAAATTGAGTTCTTTCATCCTGACAATGCTCCTTATTTATCGGTTGTAACACCTTCGACCCACGATATGAGCACTATTCGTGGTTGGTGGGAAGAAGACCGTGGAGTCACACAACGTTTTTACAATTCGCAACTCGGACATTGGGGTGAAGCACCCTACTTTTGTGAATGGTGGATATGCCGGGATATCATTTTGCAGCATTTATATTCTCCTGCTATGTGGACTATTTTCCAAATGCAGGATTTGTTAAGTCTTTCAGAACAAATCAGAAGGCCAAATCCGAATGACGAAAGAATTAATGTACCTTCAAATTCAATGTATAGCTGGCGCTACAGAGTGCATATTACGATGGAGGAATTGTTGGAAAAGGATGAATTTAATGCTGAATTAAAAAACTATATTGTACAATCAGGCAGATAATAAAGCTCATAAATAACAAGTTTATAGATCTCAGTCGTTATTCTGAGACAAAAAAACATTTATTAAAAACAGGACAACCGGCAAGTAACATTTTTGTTACTTGCCGGTTGTCCTGTTGAAAGTTCCCGCTATTTTGTGCGAAGTCGCATTAAAATTCGCATATGAAAAATTGTGACCCATTAGATTCATATGACTTATCATTTAACTACCACAAAATTCAATCATGCTTCTGTTCTTGAACGATCAGATCCCTGATTCCGAAATTCAATGACTTGAAAGTTATTTTCAGGATAGATGTCAGCAATCCGTATCATGTCTGATTTAGAAACATTACTCTTTTGTGAAAAAAGCTCCAATTCCTGCACAAATAATATACTTTAAAAAATGAAAACACTGTTATATCGTCGCTTTTACCTGATTTTACACTTTTTAATTCAACATATTTTTTGTTACTTTGTTATCTTATAAAATTCAATACAAAAATCATGGATAAAAAACTTAAACGTTCAAGAAATCAGATGGTAGCAGGTGTATGTGCAGGATTTGCAGAATACATTGATTGGGATGTCACTCTTGTGAGAGCCCTTTATGCCTTATTGACAATCTTTTCAGCAGGTTTTCCGGGTTTATTACTGTACATCATTCTTTGGATAGTAATGCCTCTAGATGATGTAACTGTATAACTGTTAAACTTAAACCTTTTTGTCTGTCAATTGTTTACCTGACTATAAAGGACAGGTTCAAGAGAGTGTGTAATTAAAAGGTCATTATAAAATGTAATATGATAATTAATTACTCTACAATGATCCGGTTCTTTTACTCTTTTATTCATCAAACTTTTCAAATTAATAAATTGTGGATTTTAAACTAATTTCACCCTTTAAACCAACCGGTGATCAACCGGAAGCAATCAGACAACTCGTAGAAGGGTTACATGCTGACACTCCGTTTCAAACTTTACTGGGGGTAACCGGTTCAGGTAAAACATTTACAATAGCTAATGTAATTGAGAAGGTTCAACGACCAACCCTTATACTCAGCCATAATAAAACGTTAGCTGCCCAATTATACAGTGAATTTAAAGCGTTTTTTCCGGAAAATGCTGTTGAATATTTTGTATCATACTATGATTATTATCAACCTGAAGCCTACCTTCCCGTTTCAGATATTTACATTGAAAAAGATTTATCCATCAATCAGGAGATCGAAAAGCTACGGCTTGCCACTACATCAGCTTTGTTGTCGGGTAGGAGGGATGTAGTTGTTGTCTCTTCAGTATCTTGTATTTATGGTATAGGAAATCCCGAGGATTTTACAAGCAATGTTATTGAAATTTTTAAAGGACAAAAGATCGTACGAAATGAGTTTTTGCGGACACTGGTTGATGTTTTGTATTCGCGCAATGAAATAGAATTGAATCGAGGCAATTTTCGTGTAAAAGGGGATACCGTTGATATTTTCCTGGCATATGCTGATTTCGTTTTGCGGGTAGTATTTTGGGGTGATGAAATTGAAGATATTCAAACTGTTGATCCAATAACCTTTCATGTCATTGAAACTTTTGAAGCATATAAAATTTATCCTGCCAGTATTTTTGTTACTACAAAAGAACGGATTGCAGAGGCTATACAATACATCGAAGCCGATTTAGTTATTCAGGTAGATTATTTTCGTTCCATCGGTAAAAATTATGAAGCAAAACGAATCTATGAGCGTGTAAAGTATGATATTGAGATGATAAAAGAACTGGGCTATTGTTCAGGAATTGAAAATTATTCGCGTTATTTTGATGGACGTCCGCCAGGAAGTCGCCCGTTTTGTTTACTTGATTATTTTCCGGAGGATTTCTTACTTGTTATTGATGAAAGCCATGTCAGTATTTCTCAAATCAGAGCAATGTTCGGAGGTGATGCTGCGCGCAAGCAGAACCTTGTGGATTACGGCTTTCGTTTACCGTCTGCTAAAGATAACCGTCCTTTGAAATTTGAAGAATTTGAGACCCTAACACCCCAAACGATTTATGTCAGCGCTACTCCGGCCGATTATGAGCTGGAGAAATGTGATGGGATTGTTGTTGATCAGCTTATCCGACCAACAGGGTTGCTCGATCCGATTATTGATGTTCGTCCAAGTTTAAATCAGATCGATGATTTGCTTGAAGAAATAGCACAACGCACTGAAAAAAATGAACGGACACTGGTGACGACTCTTACCAAACGTATGGCCGAGGAATTAACTGATTATTTGGGTAAGATGGGGGTTAAATGTAATTATATCCATTCGGATGTGGATACACTGGACCGGGTCATTATCATGGAAGATTTAAGACGTGGCGTGTATGATGTATTGATAGGTGTTAATCTGTTGCGTGAAGGACTTGATTTGCCGGAAGTATCATTGGTAGCCATATTAGATGCAGATAAAGAAGGTTTCTTACGTTCTCACAGGTCGCTGACTCAAACAGCCGGTCGTGCGGCACGTAATCTGAATGGAAAAGTGATTATGTATGCCGATAAGATGACCGATAGCATGGCTAAAACTATTTCAGAAACAAACAGACGAAGAGAAAAACAGATGGCATACAATGTGCTGCATGGAATCACACCGACTGCTATTATAAAAGGGGAACGGAATTCTTTCAGTAAAATTGAACCGGAAGCCTATATCGAACCTGAATTATCAAAAAGTATTGCAGCTGATCCAATCGTTCAGTATATGACAAAAACGGCTTTGGAAAAATCGATTTCAAAAACTAAGAAAAATATGCAGGATGCTGCTAAGAGGCTCGAATTCCTTGAGGCTGCTCAACTACGGGACGAATTAATAAAACTTGAAGATTTGTTGAAAGCAAAATAGTGTTGGATCAGGTGTTCCTGTAACATAGTAATTGGACCTATATATTTTCCTATAATATTCCTTGAAAAATTAAACTTTTCAAATATTCCAAATAAGGGAATATGGTTTTTAATCCGGGGTGTTTAATTTTTTATTAAGGTTTAAGACTCTAAAAACAAGGTTTAATATTTATAAACCTTGTTTTTTGTTTTAACCAGTAGTAGAAATATTAAGTAAAAAAACTAACCCTTATTCCCGTATTTAAATTAAAATCATACGAAATTATTTGTTGTCTTTTACTTAAATACTTTTTTAAGTGTCCATTTTTTTTATAATAAAACGATTTAGTCGCTTTCTCAATAATCTGAATTTTATTAAACCCTGATTCCTTGTTCCTGTTCTAATTTCTGTTTTGCAAAATCAAGTACCCCTTTTAAATGTTGAGTCATTAAATCCGCCGCTCTTTCACCATCTTTATTTTTGATAGCCAGTAGCATTTGTTCATGTTCGGTAATTACCAATCTGTTGGGTTCACAAATACGATCCCGGTGATAAATATTTAAAATATCAGGAATTACTATCATTAACATGGCTTTAAAGACAGGATTATGACTCGCTTCAGCTATTGCTCTGTGAAATGCGAAATCATAGCTCACCCGAACAGGAGAATCAAAAAATGCAATATAATTAATATGGGCTGATTCCAGATTCTTTATGTCTTGTGCTGTGCTTCTTTCAGCACACAGTTTAATCGCATTTACCTCAAGAACTTCACGGGTTTCAACAAGAGAAAAGAAATCATAACTCTGAAGATTCAATACATCAGAGATTAATCCATCCAGTGTGTTTATGTCCAGTCCATTTATGACAGAACCACTTTGAGGTAATGTTTTAATAATGCCATAAAACTCCAGTTTATGTAATGCTTCGCGAACTTGTGTTCTGCCAACCCCAAAATCCAACACCATTTTTCTTTCGGCCGGTAATTTATCACCGGGCTTCAGAACCCCTGAAACGATGAGCTCTTTTACTTTAGATATAACTTTATCGGTTGGACTTATTAAAGCCGGATCCTTTAATCCAACAACAGGATCTTCCATGTTTCTAGAATGTATTTTAATTTAAAAAATTGTAGTTCAATGAACTTGATTTGTATTTCTGCAAAATATACCGATTATTCAACAAATTCATATTCTATTTATTTGATGAAATAACCAAATAGCACATCTGCCGGATATGACTTTTGTTTGGTTGACCAAAATTAGTGTGAAGTTTCATAACCTGCAAATTATAAACCATATATTTTTCAATTAGTCTGCTATTTCAGAAATTTACCCTTCCGGGATAAGCACATGAAACGTAATTGATTCTGTTCAAAATAGATGATTATATTTTGTAATGATTTATTCAACAAAACAAAGCTTTCTTTGATGTAGTAAAAACTTTTCCAGTATTGAAATTCAGTCGTATAATAGATCTAATCCGTTTAACCCATCATTTTTACAAGAACTTAATGACATAACACTTTGTAAATTCAGGTTGATCCAATGTTATTCGTCTTGGTTCGTACTACATTATGGACTTATTCCTGACATATAGATTTACATACCAATCTGTAAAATAATGAAAAAGTGCATTCTTTTCACAAGACAATGAATGACATTCTGTTTACGAAAAATAAATACTTATCATTTCAATGATTCTTAATTTAGGACCTTATCGCTTTTATGAAAAAAATCTCCTCTTAATATCAGTTAAGAGGAGATTAATCTATTCCTTAGAGAATTTCAGGTTGCATTTTTACAGACCAAAAGTATCAGCTACAGCTTTACAAACAACTTTTCCATTCACGATATTAAGTCCCTTTTTCAAATCTTCGTGTTTGATACAGGCTTGTTCCCAACCCATATTTGCCAGAATTACGGCATAGGGTAAAGTTGCATTAGTCAAAGCCAGAGTTGATGTAAACGGAACAGCACCCGGAATATTGGCCACACAATAATGTAAAATCCCATCAACAGTATACACAGGATCGGCATGAGTTGTCGGATGAGATGTCTCAAAACAACCACCCTGGTCAATAGCAACATCTACGAGTACGGAACCCGGTTGCATTAGTTTCAACATATCACGGGTAATAAGATGCGGGGCTTTTGCTCCCGGAATAAGCACAGCACCAATAACAAGATCGGTTTGGGGAAGTAAATCTTCTATGTTTGAAGTTGTTGACATTAAAGTGTCCACATTTGCAGGCATGATTTCACTTAAATAGCGTAACCTGGGCAGTGAAATATCGGCAATCGTAACATGGGCACCTATTCCTGCAGCCATCAAAGCTGCCTGAGTGCCAACAATGCCTCCTCCTAATACAAGTACATGAGCAGGTTTAACTCCGGGTACACCACCTAATAATATTCCTTTTCCTCCTTTAGGTTTCTCAAGGCAGCGTGCGCCTTCCTGAATTGACATTCTACCGGCAACTTCCGACATTGGAATTAATAATGGTAGCGTATGATCTGCTTTTTCTACTGTTTCGTAGGCCAGACATACGGCACCACTTTCCATCATGGCCAGCATAAGTTCTTTTTCGGATGCAAAATGGAAATATGTAAATACCAATTGATTGCGGCGAATTAATTTATATTCGCTTTTAATCGGTTCTTTTACTTTCATAATCATTTCGGCAATGGCAAATACTTCTTCCGGAGTTCCGAGTATTTTTGCACCTGATTTGATATATTGTTCGTTACTGAAACCACTGTTTTCACCTGCATGAGTTTCTACAAATACTTCATGACCATTTTGAATAAGAGTTTTTGCTCCACCGGGTGTCAGTGCTACCCGGCTTTCGTTGTTTTTAATTTCTTTTGGAATTCCAATTTTCATATTTGTATAATTTTAAAAGAATTATAGGTAGTTCGTCTTTTTTCAATTATAAATTCAGGATGGTTTATAAGTTCATAAGTGACTTCAAATTGAATAAAACGTTGTAAATTTACAGGAATAATTTCAAATTTAAATGAAGATGGTGATTTATTTACTGTATATGCTTTAAAATATTTATAATCATCTGTTTTCCAGTGGATAAAATATGTTTTAAATTGATTATTAAGACACTTAAGTTTTCTTTGTTTGTTGTTTTAATCCAATTAAAAGTCATAAAAGTATCTGATTTGGTAACTAATACAATTGCTTGATTACAAATTGAAAGTGATTAAATATTTAGTGTGATAGTGTCATCTTCATTCATTTTAATATTCTGAATATCGATGAATTTTATAATCATTAGTAATACAAATGATTTAACCCGACATAAAGTACATTCTCTGAAATTTAAATTCCTGAAATGTCAACCCCGCTCTTTTTTCTTCTTTAAAATGGATCCAGTTATTCAGTTCATGTCCAAAACGATAACAGACGTTCTGTTCTCGATCAAGGTATGACTCTCTCACCCAATGTATTTTTAATTGATTTGTTAATCAATTAATCCTGTTGATTTATAAATTAAATAAGAATCCCTGCAAATCAGATCAGATTGCAGGGATAATAGTCAATTGAATGTGTTGACTGTTTTTAGAAGAAAAATTGTTAAACATGACAATGAATGACCTCTCATTTTTTCAATAGATGATTCGATTTAGAATGCAGGTCTCCATTTACACTGATGATATAAACTCCGGTTGAAATATTCGCTAAGTTAATGGTTACTTCCTGAGTCATTGAAACATCTCCAATTAGTTTTGTGTAAATTTTTTGTCCGTTTAAAGAATAAAGAGTTACCTGCACATTTGTATCTTTTTTACCAAACAAGATGGTTAAAGAACCAATTACGGGATTTGGATAAAGTATATAATTGTTATCTGAATCTTGTAGCTTTTGAATTTCTCCTAACCGCAGGCATAATAAGATGCCTTTCAAAGCATCTATTTTCCCTGTCCCCCAGATGTTACTTCCTTCGGTTGGAAGCGTACCTGTAAATGTATCAGTGATTGAAGTCTGTTGAAGTACTGTTCGTACTTCGTCGGAGGATAGATCATTCTTAGCTTCCAGCCAGGTTGCTAAAATCCCTGTAACCATAGGTGTAGCCATGGATGTCCCCTGAAGTTGACCGTAATAGTAAGGTGTTCCGTTGACAATGTTTTTTTTTATAATTGACTTTGAATAATTCGGATCGGATATGATTGCACTTGAATAGGACGAAACGACTAATGATCCGGGCGCTGTAATATCGGGTTTTATCCTTCCATCAATTGTAGGGCCGGTACTTGAAAAACTCGCTATATTACCAAGTACTTCATTTGAACGGTAAGACTGATTTAAAGTATTTGTAAAAGTGTTTTTGGATACGTAAGCACCAACAGATATAATTTTTTTTCCGGTACCTCCAATTTCACTGACTGAATTGTTTGAGTTTCCATTGGACCAACCATTCAAGTTGTTACTTATAAAGTAGGAATAAAAGTCATCTGCCCAAGCGTGAACCGTTCCATCTTGTGCTGTAATTATAATCCCGATAGAATTACCCGCTTTTATACTCGTCATATCTGAACCAACAAAAGCATTGGGCTTATTATTTACAGCATTCCTTTCTGTGAAAATCTGAATAGAACCAACTGCTCCGTTTAATGTCTTTAACTTGTATGTGTTGTTAAAAGAAATTGCAGCATTAATAACAGGAGTTGTGTAAATTTCAGTTCCAGTAGTTGTATTGTATACTACTACACGAATTGAAAATGTTTTATTGGCTTCTCCCCAGATATCTGATATTCCAATAAGTTGTGTGTTTTTATAATAAGTAAAAAATGTTTTCAGTGTTGGATTCGCCTGACTAAAGGTTTGTGATATGTGCATGCTGTCAGATCCTTCATTACCTGATGCACCGACTAATAATCGGCCTTTGCCTTGCAAAGCATCACATACTTGATCAAATGCAGAAGTGCCATCATGTGGCCCGATTTGAGTACCCAGACTCATATTTACCACGCAGGGTTCATTGACTGATGTTGCATAATTATATAAATATTTTATTCCATCCGATACACTGACATTATCAGTCGTTGAATCCTTTAAGTTGTAACTAACCATGGCAATATCAGCTCCCGTTGCAACTCCGTAATAACTATTGCCATTACTTTTATCGGCACCACAAGCAATACCTGTTACATGTGTACCGTGGGTTTCAGTCCGATTATCAAATTGAGCAGAGAGAATGGAAGATGGAGTAGTATATTCATTCCCATAAGTAAAACCTGCAGGTGGTGTTCCTGTATTATTTTGATTCCAAACACGTTTGATTCGTAATGTTGTTGCGGTTGAATCATAGAAATTAATATGTCCGTATTCAAACCCGTTATCAATAATTCCTACCACAACATGTTTCCCGGTATAAGAAAATGGTAAAGTGGTTCCTGACTGAACCTGACTGACATTGGTTACTATTCTTGCCTTATCCATTTTCCGGTGAACAGGTATCCCTATTTGAAGGTTCTTGACTGCGGAAAGCATGGCTATTTTTTCGATATTTTGAACAGGAACCTGTGCAGTAATAATATTAATACCGGGTATGATCATATTTATTTTAACGCCGTAGGTACTTAATGTATCAGGATCGGCATTTCCAGTTAAAAAAATAAAAGCATTTACGTAGGGAAGATTGTTTATCTTTTTTACTGAAAACCGGTTTTGAAGTATGTTAGCACCTTTTGAATCAACAGTTTGTTCGTTGAATAAAGTCAAAAAGAAGGCAGTGTAAGGAGATATTTTACCTGATTTGTAGGCCTGAGAAAATAGTGAAAGTTGAAAAAAAAACAATAGCGTGAGTATCATTTTTTTACTTTTCATATAAAAATTTTTCTTATAGGTTCTATTACTATTATAAGATCAATTCCTTTTAAGTAATTGTAGATATTTAGTGACCTATTTGTTAATCGCTAAATACGTATATTTCAGTGCTCTGGCAATTATTAATTGTTCATTATTATTTAATAATCACTTAATTAGTTGTAGTGGTGATGTGTTTAGAAATTATTCAATCAATTTGAAAACCTCGTCCAATGTATAAGTGTATGATTTTGTTTGTTTGCTTGCCCTATTCATTGCTTTTGCAACCTGAGTCGCCTGTATGGGTCTATAACGTTTAAACAGCCCTAATTTGTTCAAGGCATTCAAAATAAAAAATGATATTTTTTCACCGGGGCGATTCTGAATACGGTCACCCGCTAAAAGACCAGGTCGAAGGATACTAATTATGTCAAACGGTAAAGTCTGAATAGATTTTTCGAGTTCTCCTTTCATTCTCAGATAGAAGTTCTTTGATTTTGAATTTGCTCCGGCAGCTGATATTAAGACATAATGCGATACTCCTTTTTGTGCTGCAATTTGAGCCACTGCAAATTGATAAGTAACATCTACTTTAAATTGAGCATCTTGAGTTTTAGCTTGACCGATAGTAGTGCCAAGAGCTGAAAATAAAACATCTCCGGTTACATAATTACTCCACTTATCAGGTTCATCAAAATTAATGATATGTTCCTTTAATTTTAGGTTTCTAATTCCGCTTTCACGCCGGACTAATGAAACTATTTCAGAATACTCTTTATTTTCGATCAATAATTGAATAAGTTGTGTGCCAACCATTCCTGTGGCACCTAATACAATAGCTTTTTTCATTCTAAATCAAGTGTATTTAAATAATTTAATGATTATCCGTAAAACGACCTATTCCTAAAAAAATAGATTTTGATACTTCAGAAAAGTCTATCTGTTCAATGACACCGTTCTTCCAAAATGTCGGAGCTTTTCCAACAGGTCGGTATTTACCATCCGCCAAATTGGAATGTACCAAACGCTCCTTGTATCAGTTTACAAGTTGAAAATCTACTTTATTCATGGACATTAAAGATAATCAATCTAAATAATCTGTGTAAATCAGTGAAATCTGAGGACTCTATCTTTCTTAATTTCTTACTTTAAAAAATAATCTGTGTAAATCAGTGAAATCTGAGGACTCTATCTTTCTTAATTTCTTACTTTAAAAAATAATCTGTGTAAACCAGTGAAATCTGTGGACTCTATCTTTCTTAATTTCTTAATTTAAAAATTTATCTGAGTAAATCAGTGTAATCTGAGGACTCTATCTTTCTTAATTTCTTACTTTAAAAAAAAATCTGTGTAAATCAGTGAAATCTGAGGACTCTATCTTTCTTAATTTCTTACTTTAAAAAAAAATCTGTGTAAATCAGTGTAATCTGAGGACTCTATCTTTCTTAATTTCTTACTTTAAAAAAAAATCTGTGTAAATCAGTGAAATCTGAGGACTCTATCTTTCTTAATTTCTTACTTTAAAAAAAAATCTGTGTAAATCAGTGAAATCTGAGGACTCTATCTTTCTTAATTTCTTACTTTAAAAATTTATCTGTGTAAATCAGTGTAATCTGTGGACTCTATCTTTCTTAATTTCTTACTTTAAAAATTTATCTGTGTAAATCAGTGTAATCTGTGGACTCTATCTTTCTTAATTTCTTACTTTAAAAAAAAATCTGTGTAAATCAGTGAAATCTGAGGACTCTATCTTTCTTAATTTCTTACTTTAAAAATTTATCTGTGTAAATCAGTGTAATCTGTGGACTCTATCTTTCTTAATTTCTTACTTTTAAAAAAAATCTGTGTAAATCAGTGAAATCTGAGGACTCTATCTTTCTTAATTTCTTACTTTAAAAAAAAATCTGTGTAAATCAGTGAAATCTGTGGACTCTATCTATCTTAATTTCTTACTTTAAAAAATAATCTGTGTAAATCAGTGAAATCTGTGGACTCTATCTATCTTAATTTCTTACTTTAAAAAATAATCTGTGTAAATCAGTGTAATCTGTGGACAATCTCTTTCATTAAAAAATAATCTGTGGAAATCATCATTCAACAGGACAGCATTCTGTGATACTCTAATTGAAAATAAAGGTGCTCATTTTAATTGCTCTTTAATTCAAGATGAGTAGCTGTTGAATATTAAACGGGGAGTATAACAAAATGTTTAATTGTTTTACTTCCCGTTTTTTATTTTTAGTGTAACTATTTTTTTAAACTACTTTTTTTAAATGATTCAATTCGGATTCGTCAATATGTATATCTCTAAAACCAAGGAAATATAAAACACCATCCAACCCAATTGTTGAGATTGATTGCTGTGCATTTGCAATAACTTTAGGTTTTGCATGAAAAGCAATTCCTAAACCGGCAATATTCAACATTGGTAAATCATTGGCTCCATCACCAACTGCAATTACCTGTTCCAGATCAATTTTTTCAACCTGTGCAATCAATTTAAGCAGTTCGGCTTTTCGTTTGCCATCAACAATATCACCCAGGTATTCACCGGTCAATTTACCATCTATTATTTCAAGTTCATTTGCATAGACATAATCAATATCAAATATTTTTTTCAGGTAATTGCCGTAATATGTAAACCCTCCCGAAAGAATTGCAATCTTGAATCCAATCCTCTTTAAAATGGAAATCAACCTTTCGGCTCCATCCATAATTGGTAAATGTTGTGCAATATCTTTTAATACATTTTCATCCAGCCCTTTTAATAAGGCAACCCTTTGTTTGAAACTCTCAGTGAAATCAATTTCGCCCCGCATAGCCGATTCAGTAATTGCCCGTACTTCATTTCCAACACCTGCTTTATCGGCTAATTCATCTATGACTTCTGTTTTGATTAACGTCGAATCCATATCAAAACAAATTAAACGTCGGCTACGACGATACATGTCATCTTTTTGAAATGAGATATCTATTCCCAATTCTGAAGTGTAATGCATAAATTGAGCGGAAAGTGCATTCTTGTCTAATAATGTACCACGAACAGATAATTCAATACACGATCTGATTGAATTTTCATCATTAATTTCAAGGGAAGGACGACCTGTCAGACGAATAATGGAATCAATATTTAAATTTTGTTCGGATACAGTTTTAGTAACCATGGATAATTGTTTGGCTGTTATAACTTTCCCCAGGAGTGTGACAATATATCTGCTTTTCCCCTGACGGTCAACCCAGTTTTCATACCTTTCGATACTGACCGGTGTAAACCTTACATTCACATTCAATTCTGAACATTTGAAAAGTACTTCCTTTAATATATTTCCCGAATCGGATAGATTCGTTACCTTAAAGAGAATACCTAAAGAAAGAGTGTGATGTATATCTGCCTGACCAATGTCAAGTATGGTTGCATTGTAATTCCCTAAAATTTCTGTTATTGCAGATGTCACTCCGGGTTTGTCATCTCCCGAAATATTAATAAGAATGATTTCACTGTTCGGCATAACTTAGCTTGTAGTTTGTTGTTTTTAGTTAATAGTTTGTAGTTATGTACTTCTCAGATAATAATAAAAATCTGAAAAGTGCTTTTATAATGCATTCATTAAATATGATTTGATTTCTTCTATTTTCTTTTTTGATATTTTTCATATGTTATCAGCGTATTATGAACATATCTGACTGTTTCTTTCCCGCTATAGAAGCCGTATTTTACAACCGGATCGTTATAAAAATCGGGATCGTTTTTTTTAAGCAGAAAATATTCTACCTGATTAAACCAGATATGAGGGTTTCTGCCAAATTTTCTGGCTAAAGCCATTGCATCGAGTATATGAGCCGGACCCGAATTGTAAGCGGCAAGGATAAATTTTATTCGTTCATCTTTATTATCAATTCGTCTGAAAATTAAATTCAAACTCTTAATATATTGTACGCCTGCTTCTATATTCATTTCCGGATCGAATACACTAACTCTGTCTAACCCGAATTTTAATGCCGTACTTGGCATTAATTGCATGATCCCTTCAGCTCCCGACCAGGATTCATTCGTAGGATCGAAATGTGATTCATGATAGGCTAAAGCGGCCAGTAAACGCCAATCCCAATTAATGACATTGGCAGATTTTTTAAAGAAGTGATCATAAGGTGAAATAGAACCTTTTGGTATTCTTATTTTTCGAAGTGCAAAGTAAGGACTTTTTTCCCAGTATTTATCAAAAAGTAAGGATTGAATTTGTTGTGTCCCGGGTAATTTCTCCCATTTTTCGATTGCCTTTTTTAAATGTCGACTTTTTTTACGGATTAACCATCCGTTATGTTGATCAAAACCAACAGACATGTGGCAGTCGAGACCTTTGCTGTATGATTTATGCAATAAAGCCACATTGTGATAAGCGAAGGTATAATCTATTTTATCTTCGGCAACCATATCGATCAAATCATCGTTGGAAAGTGAATCATTGGCCAGCACAATATTGATTGTCCCACCAATTTCGTCATTTAAAGCCTGCAGCCGATCATAAAAAATGCTGTTCTCTTTTACATAAACACTTTTTCCGGACAATTCAGTTACATTGGATATTGCATTTACACCTGTATTCTGTACCAGGACCTGATATGATTCAGATTGAGGAAGTACGAAACTGAAATTCTTTTTTAATTCTTTTGTTTGAATGATATTATAGACTACCATATCGACTTCGTTGTCATTCAGCCATTGAGTCATTTCATTCTCAGAAGTCGCGATACTGATTTCCAGATTTAAATGCAGGTAGTTGGCAAGATTTTCAACCATTTCGTAGTCAAATCCCATTATTTCATCCCTGAATAAAAAATAAGATGTAGAGCCATACATGGTTGCGACTCTTAATGTGTCCGATTTTTTAATTTCGTTCAGGTCATTTGATTTGGCATATGGTAATTTTTCTGCATTCTTTTGAATGCAGGAAGAGATTGAAAAAATGAAACATAGTTGGATTATAAATGAATTCCTATAGTTCATGTTTTACCGGATAAATTGAATATTATTGTTTTTTATCAATTCTAATCCATTTAATCTTAAAAAAACCTGCGCAGTCGCCAATACGTCTTTCTGACAATACAGACTTATTCGTTCAATATCATTTTCTTTATAGAAAACATTAGCCACCTGGCTTCCATCAATGTCATCCTTTGGAGTTGGTATTCCAAATACAGCCGTCAACAATTTCAATGCTGTATAATTTTTATAATCACCGAATTTCCATAATTCGAGCGTATCAATAAAACTAATTTCCCAGGGTTTCTTTCCTGATATTTGAAAGATTTGAGGTAATGGCAGTCCATTAATCAAAGCACGACGACAGATAAAAGGAACATCAAATTCTTTGATATTATGACCACAAAGTGTTTGTTCTTTTGTAACACAAAATTTAGATATCAATTCAAGAAAATCCGACAAAAGAAGCTTTTCGTCTTTCCCGGAAAATGATTTAGTCCTGAAATTCATTTCATTGCCTTGAAAATGAATGAATCCTACCGATATACAAACAATCTTCCCAAATTCGGAATAGATGCCGGCACTGCTATTATAAGCTTCCGCCGGTGTTGTTTCATCAGTATATTTTTCCGGTAATCGTTTTTGCAAAACAGTATACTTGTCCTGCCATAAATGAGCTAACTCACCTGGAAGCTCTGAAAAATCTGATGTTAAAGGAACTGTTTCAATATCAAGAAACATAATTTTCTGTAGTTCGGTTGGCTGCATAGTTTTCTGTTTTCAGTTATCATTTCCTTCCTTTTAATTCGTTAGCTGTTTTCAGCTTTTATTTTCATGTTGCTTTTTTCCAGATTATTTTCAATGTACTTTGTTAAAATGTCAATAGCTATATGATTGTTACCGCCCTGTGGAATTATCAAATCGGCAAATCTTTTTGATGGTTCGATAAACTGTAAATGCATTGGTTTGACTGTACATTCGTAACGTTCCATTACTTTATTGACTGACCGTCCACGTTCGATAATATCACGGTTAATTACCCGAATCAGGCGATCATCTGCATCTGCATCCACAAATACTTTTAAATCCATCATCTTTCGTAATTCAGGATTTGAAAGTACCAGAATTCCTTCCACGATAATGATATGGCAGGGTTTAATCGGAATTGTCTCAATAGCCCTGGTGCAGGTAAGATATGAATAGATGGGTTGCTCAATTGTTTTCCCTTTTTTAAGTTCTTTCAAATGTTTTACCAACAATTCAAACTCAATTGAATCGGGATGATCAAAATTGATTTCAAGACGACTTTCCATTGGTAAATGACTACTATCCCGATAATACGAATCCTGGGGAAGTATTACGACATCGCCCGCAGGCAATCTTTCTAAAATTTTACGTACAACCGTTGTTTTTCCTGATCCGGTTCCACCCGCAATTCCAATAATTAGCATTTTGTTGTTGTTTAGTTTGTAGAGTACTAAAGTAAGAATTTAATTTATTTCATTTGTCTTTCTTCACTATTATTTTTAATCAACAAAAATACTAACTTTGTATGTGTATTATAATCAGCTGTTTGTAAATATTTTCTTTGCTTTAATTAGAGGCCTGAATCATTAGAAAATGCATAAATATCTATATTTTCGTATGAAAATAAAGTATGTTTTTGCTAATTTATTGTATATTTGTACACCCTAATTTCAAAATTTATAATATTATGATTAAATCAACATCCATTTTACAACATTGGTTATCCATTTTACAACATTGGTTACTACCCGTTTTTTTATTCCTTGGATATTGTTTTTCTTTTAATCTTCATGCTTCTGAATATAATATCATTCCATATCCACAACAATTAAAACCCGAATTGGGTTCATTTACATTCAATAAACTGACCAATATACAATGTTCTTCAGATCAGCCCGAACTGATTCACCTGGTAAATCAGTTTAAAGATCACATGAATACAGTGACTGGTTATAAACTCATTACACACGAATTATCACCTTCAGATACAGTCAATTCCGTAATATTTCAATTGTCACCGGCTGTCGATAACCCTGAAGGTTACAGCTTGACTATTTCTCCAACATCAATCCGCATATCGGCAAACACTGCCAACGGCCTATTCTATGGCTTACAAACACTCTATCAGTTATTACCTCCTGAAATATATGGTATGCGACAGGTCGAAGGAACAAAGTGGTCCGTTCCTTCTGTCAGGATAATCGATTCACCCCGTTTTGCCTACCGGGGTTTACATTTGGATGTCTGTCGTCATTTCTTTCCGGTGGAATTTATTAAAAAGTATATCGATGCCATGGCCATTCATAAGTTGAATTCCTTTCACTGGCATTTAACCGATGATCAGGGCTGGCGGATTGAAATAAAAAAATATCCTAAGTTAACCGAAATTGGTTCTAAACGCGATGAGACACTCATTGGACAATACACCGAGCATTTCCCTCAACGGTTCGATGGGAAACCGTATGGTGGATTTTATACTCAAAAAGAAGCAATGGAAATCGTGGCTTATGCCAAAGATCGTTTTATTACGGTAATACCCGAAATAGAAATGCCCGGACATGCACAGGCTGCCATTGCTGCCTATCCTTTTCTTTCCTGTACTCCCGATTCTTTACTGAAAGTTGCTACAACATGGGGCATTTTCAAGGATGTATATTGTCCTGCTGATACTACATTCCATTTTCTGGAAGATGTTTTGACCGAGATAATGGATATCTTTCCTTCAAAGTATATCCATATCGGTGGTGATGAGTGTCCAAAAAATCGTTGGAAAGCAAGTAAAGATTGTCAGTTATTGATAAAAAACCTACAACTAAAAGATGAAAACGGTCTTCAAAGTTATTTTGTCGAACGTATCGAAAAGTTCGTAAATTCCAAAGGCCGAAAAATTATAGGCTGGGATGAAATCCTCGATGGTGGTTTAGCACCCAATGCTACTGTCATGTCCTGGCGTGGAAACGAAGGAGGCATTGCAGCTGCCCGATCAGGACATGACGTGATTATGACACCCGGCGACTATTGCTATTTTGACAAATATCAGGCTGATGCAATCAATGAACCTTCCACTATCGGAGGGTATTTACCTTTGAGTAAGGTGTATCAATTTGAGCCTGTCCCTCCTGAATTAACAGCAGAAGAATCCAGGTATATTTTGGGAGCACAGGCAAATGTCTGGACAGAATATATGCCTACTGAAAAAAGTGTGGAACATATGGCATTCCCACGTCTATCCGCTATGGCTGAAGCCGTTTGGGCAAACAAGGGAAGCCGGAACTGGGAGAGCTTCTGTAAACGAATGCCTGCTGATTTTGAACGTTATGAAAAGCTGAATATTCATCCTTCCAAAGCTTTCTTTGATGTTCAGTTTCAAACGAAAACAACAGTTGGTAATAAATTGCAAATTACACTTTCCTGCGATTACCCAAATGCCCGGATACATTTTACAATTCGTGGTAAGACTACTTTGTACAGAGAGCCTTTTTATCTTCATGAATCAGATGATGTTACTGTGTTTGCACTGATTGATGGTAAACAGCCAGGAAAATCCATAACAAAACATTTTTTGATTAGTAAATTAACCGGTTTATCATATGTTCAAAACATGAAAAGTGGCTGGTACAATGGTGGAAATATCAATGCGCTGACCGATGGTATAACCGGTAATATAAAGGATTATCCGCAGTGGGTAGGTTTTGGCAAAGGTAAAGATGTTGAAGTAGTGATTGATTTATTATCTGTTCAGAAAGTTGAACGTTTTATGGTCGGAATGCTCAATGCACCGGCTATGTGTGCACAAATCTCACCCGATATTAAAATATCAGGTTCTGTGAATGGCAGATCCTACAAACTATTGGCAGAAAAACAACTCACAATCCCTACTGGACCCAACCGTGTCATTGTACGGCCTGAAATTACTTTCCCGGCTACTCAGATACGGTATCTGAAATTACAGCTCAAAAATCCTGATTATTGTCCTGCTGATAAACTTGAAAGTTCGGAATGTGGTACTATGTTTTTGGACGAAATCGGGGCGTGGTAAACCTTTTCTTAAATTATTCGCCACGTTGTAATGTAACAAACGCTCCTTGTATCACTTTACAACTTAGAAATCTACTTTAATCATGGACATTGAAGAAAACTAATCCAAATAATCTGTGTAAATCAGTGTAATCTGAGGACATTCTTTTAATGTAATCTGTGGACACTCTCTTTCTTAATTTCTTTCATTATAAAATAATCTGTGTAAATCAGTGTAATCTGTGGACATTCTTTTAATGTAATCTGTGGACACTCTCTTTCTTAATTTCTTTCATTATAAAATAATCTGTGTAAATCAGTGTAATCTGTGGACATTCTTTTAATGTAATCTGAGGACATTCTTTTAATGTAATCTGTGGACAATCTCATTCTTAATTTCTTTCATTAAAAAATAATCTGTGTAAATCAGCCTCAACAGGACAGCATGAGGATACTATATATAAATACCAAAAACCCTTGCTACCCGAAAGCAGCAAGGGTTTGGCATTTATATATAGTATCCACCGGATTTCGCCGGCGGGAAGATAGTTTACTTTCAAACTGACCGAAAGTAGAACATTGAGTTATGAATTACATCATTCCACCCATTCCGCCTCCGCCCATTGGCATTTGTGGAGCTGGATTCTCTTCTTTCTTCTCAGTAATCACACATTCGGTAGTAAGGAACATGCCTGCAATCGAAGCAGCATTTTCAAGTGCTACACGACAAACCTTAGCCGGATCAACTACACCTGCAGCAAAGAAATTTTCGTATTTCTCAGTATAGGCATTGTAACCGAAATCATCTTTACCTTCACGTACTTTCTGAACAATCACAGCACCTTCTTTACCTGCATTGGCAACAATCTGGCGAAGTGGTTCTTCAATGGCACGTTTGATAATTTCAATACCGGTTGCTTCGTCATCATTTACTGATTTCAATTTTTCCAAAGCTGTAATGGCACGGATATAAGCAACGCCACCACCGGGAACGATTCCTTCTTCAATGGCTGCACGGGTTGCACTCAAGGCATCATCCACACGGTCTTTCTTTTCTTTCATTTCAATTTCAGATGCTGCTCCAACATACAATACAGCTACACCACCTGATAATTTAGCAAGACGTTCCTGTAGTTTTTCTTTATCGTAATCCGAAGTCGTTGTGGCAATCTGAGCTTTGATTTGTGCTACACGGGCTGCAATACCTTCTTTTGTACCTGCACCGTTTACCAATACCGTATTGTCTTTGTTTACCGTTACTTTTTCAGCAGTACCCATCATTTCAAGGGTTGCTTGTTCCAGTTTAATTCCTTTTTCATCCGAAATTACCACACCACCTGTCAGGATAGCAATGTCTTCAAGCATTTCCTTACGACGGTCACCAAATCCAGGTGCTTTCACTGCACATATTTTCAATGATGAACGTAAGCGGTTTACTACCAGTGTAGTCAACGCTTCACTGTCTACATCTTCAGCAATGATTAACAATGGACGACCCGATTGAACTGCAGGTTCCAATACTGGAAGCAATTCTTTCAAATTGGATATTTTTTTATCGTAGATCAGGATATATGGTTTTTCCATTTCCACTTCCATCTTTTCAGTATTCGTAACGAAATACGCTGAAATATATCCACGATCGAATTGCATACCTTCTACGACTTCAATGCTGGTGTCTGTACCTTTAGCTTCTTCAATAGTAATTACACCATCTTTTGATACTTTACGCATTGCATCAGCAATCAGTTTACCAATTACAGTATCGTTGTTTGCCGAAATAGAAGCTACTTGCTCAATTTGTTCGTAATTGTCACCAACAGCTTTTGATTGTGAAACAATACTTTTTACCACTTCTGCAACTGCCTTATCAATACCACGTTTCAAATCCATTGGATTTGCACCTGCAGCAACGTTTTTCATTCCTACATTTACGATCGATTGTGCCAATACGGTTGCAGTAGTTGTACCATCACCTGCATCATCACCGGTTTTTGAAGCAACTTCCTTTACTAATTGAGCTCCCAGATTTTGAAATGGATCTTCCAGTTCAATTTCTTTAGCAACTGTGACACCATCTTTGGTGATATAAGGTGCACCGAATTTTTTTTCAATGATTACATTACGACCCTTTGGTCCCAGTGTCACTTTTACGGCATTTGCCAACTGATCAACCCCTTTTTTCAATAGGTCGCGGGCTTCAATATTAAAAAGAATTTCTTTTGACATGTTAGTTTGATTTACTATTATATTATTTACAATTTACTATTTCAAGAACAGGATTTAGAATCTTTGTTCTTCAATCTATCATCTTTGTTCTTTAATCTATGATCTTTGTTCTTGAATCCGTTTAAATTATTGCTAAAATATCCGATTGTTTCATAATCAGGTATTTTTCACCTTCTAATTCAATTTCCTGGCCGGAGTATTTGCCAAATAATACCAAATTGCCAACGACAACTTCCATTTCCTCATCTTTGGTCCCTTTACCTACTGCTAATACTTCTCCTTTAAGGGGTTTTTCCTTTGCTGAATCAGGAATAATAATTCCACTGATTGTTTTTTCTTCTACTGCGGTTGGTTTTACCAACACACGATCGGCTAATGGTTTAATATTCATGTTTTTTAATTTAAAAATGATTTATTAATTTGACTATATTATGTTGAAAAATATAAACAACGATAAAATGAGATCTATTGATACAGTGCTTACAGATTTTGTGCCAATACCTTTTCGTGTCATTAATGACATGTATTCAGGTCCTTTTTACTGATAAAATTACAAGCGCTGACAACTTGTCATTTTAAAAATGAGGTTTCGCAAAGATAAAGGAGTTTGTAAATATCGTAAAGGCGAAGAGAGGGTTTCGACTGGCAAAGTTTTGAATGCAGATATGGTTTTAGTCCCCTGAATACAATGGAAAATAATCGGGTAAGTCCTGTTCTTTGAATTTTGACAAAAGCATTCAGTAATTTTGATTCATCGGTCAGATAGGGATAACGTTCTGTTTTGTAAAGCAGGTATAAGTTGCGGGTACCTTCTTCCGTTTTCCGGAGAAAGGTTTCATTATCGTCCAGCCCTTTGTGTATGAGCGGATTTTCGATTTGTAGAAATCTGACATCTAATTCATGGAGCTGATGTCCGAATAGAGTATCTTCATGACCGTAACCACGAATGCTTTCGTCGAAACGTACTTTTTGAAAAAGGGATCTTGAAATCAGAAAATTAAAGGTGGCAAAATTATGATAGGTATGCTCCATGCTTCGGTCGATGGCGTGTCTTGCTTCACGTTGCCGACCATATGCCAGTCTCAAACTGTAACGCGGGTTATTTTCTTTGGGATCGTAATCTGTTCCACCTATAACCACACATTCTTCTTTGCAAAACGCAACATATTTCTCTACATAATAGGGTGAACACATTTCTGCATCACAATCAATAAAAAGTAAGTGATCATATTTTGCTGCGTCAGCCAGCTTATTCCGTACTGCGGACCGCCCCGTGTTTTCATTCAATACAATCTGCCTGCAAAATTCAAAATCATTGACCATTTTGTTCTCTTCAACATACAATGTCGAACCATCCTCCATGACGATGATTTCAAAATCGACATACGTATCCACTGCCTGTTGGTGTAATTCGGTCACCAGATTGATAATGTTGTAATTGTATGTAGGGATTAAGATGGAGAGCATAACGTTTCTTTTATTTAAGATTACTCATTAGATCTATACTTCTACCATTAATTCAAAATGAACCTGATCATTTTTCATAGTAGTTTCTTCTATCCGTTTAAAGTTAAAGACTAAATGTGTTTGAGCTTTGTAGTCAATATCCGTATTCGGTTTAAAATTATATTTCGCTTTGAACCCTACAGAATGTCATGTTACTCTTCAGGGTTAATGGGCCTTATTTATTATACCCATTAATATTTTCTCTTCATTTTCCCAACAAAACTCTTTCCTTACATCCTCGAAATGTTCTTTATTTATAGGGTTTTCAAGCATGTTGTTAATAACTCCGGCTAAATAAACCGGTTCGTAATGGTCAATAAGTACACCCGTTTTGTATTTTTCAACAATGTTGGTAATCTCTGGAAAACGAGTTGCCAGAATAGGAACTCCTGCTTGTAAATAGTCAAATACCCGATTCGGCAGCGAGTAATAGTAATTTAATCCTTTGTTTTCCAATATGCAAAGACCAATATCGGCTGATGGAGTATATTCGTAGAGCTTATCTCCACTAATTTCACCGACAAAATGTACTTTCTCCTCAATTCTCAACGCTTTCGTTCTTTCTACCAGTTGCTGACGAATATCGCCATTCCCAATTATTATTAACATAGCTTTTTCAATAAATGGCATAGCATCCATAACCATTTCCAGCCCTCTACCTGTATTTAAAGCTCCCTGATATAAAATGATTTTTTTATCAGGAAAGCTGATTTTTGGCTTTGTTGTTACTGGGGGATGTAAAATGGAGATGTTACGTACAACAAGCATCTGAATGTTGTACTTTATTTTATAATAATCTGATATAGATTTGCATACTGTAATGGTTTCTGTAAGATGTGGTAATATTGAACTTTCAATTTTTCCCCAAATACTTTTAATTATTGGGCGATTAACTAATTCCGGAGTCTCTGGAAATAATTCATGTGCATCAAATATCAATCTTTTTTTTCGAAGTTTCGCTGTCAGATAGGCCGCCGGTAGTGTGTCCAGGTCATTTGAAAAAATCAAATCAACTTCTGCAAACATTAAATACAGAAACAACCTGATATTAAATTCTGCATAAAACTGTGGTCCTTTTCTAAACCAGTGTTTCTTACGAACTGTAAAATAGGATCTTTCCAAAGGCATACTTTCCGGTAAAAGCCGCCCGTATTCTTTTACCCAATATCCACATTTTACGAGAGTCGTGCAGGTTTTGTTTACCCGTTGATCATTCGTCAAATCATCTGTTACACAAACTATAGCTATCATTTGCATTTTAAATATCTAAAGTGGAGAGTATATATACCTGTATTCTATTGTCGAAATCCATTTACCCAATCAACCAATCAACTCAATCAACCAATCAACTTAATCACCCAATCAACCAATCAACCAATCAACCAATCAACTTAATCAACTCAATCAACCAATCAACTCAATCAACCAATCAACTTAATCACCCAATCACCCAATCAACTTAATTACCCAATCAACCAATCAACCCAATCAACCAATCAACCAATCAACCAATCAACTTAATCACCCAATCACCCAATCACCCAATCAACCAATCAACTTAATCAACCAATCAACTTAATCAACCAATCAACTCAATCAACCAATCAACTTAATCAACTCAATCACCCAATCAACCAATCAACTTAGACATTCTCATCAATCGGTTTCTTCGTTTTCAAATATTTGATAATGTCAAGATAAAGTTTGCGATGGTAGGATTGAGGGGTATCTTCTACCGAGGTGTTATGCCACAGTAAATTTAATTCGCCATTCCAACTCTCTACCATGTTAATCAACCGGATACAGTATTCATATGCTTCATGGGCATTCAGATACATATATCTTTTATCACTCAGGCTGACATCCATAATTGTCAGAGGATGTAATGTTAAAGCAGTAAGCTGACGTGTATTGGGATTTATCCATTTAACAGGGCGACATGTTCCAAGTCGAAACCCTGCCACATCGGCATAACCCATTGTGAAATCATCTGTAATGCCCACATTAATCAGCGTTTGCAAATCCACCGGTTCACGGGTATCCAGGTAGTGATGCCTGTTATAAAAGATTTTTCTTTTTGATACTCTTTCAAGATGCTTTTTCTCTTCTGCAATTCTCGAAGGATGTATGCCGGCTTCATAACTGGAATGTAATCCGATTATAATATTTTTCTTGCGACAAAGGTTTAATACCGTTTGAAAATCCTGAATGTGATGGGTTATAAAGGGTTTATCCTCTTTTCGTTTTCCACCGCCAACTTTAATAAATAAAATTGGTTCGCAAATCTTATCGCCTAATATCTGTCTGACCGAATTATCGAGTTTTATCATCCAGGGTAAAGTATACCAGGGATCATTCCGTAATCCGCCAAAATAACTTTTAATAGCTTTGTTTCCTTCTTTTGGCCACCGAATCCCTCTCAAAAGTCCTCCTATTAACCCCCTTATGTTTCGATAATGGGATAGTTGATCAACATCATGAGTGAGGTATATTTTGCGAATCTGTTTTACAGGTTCCTGAATTTCCATCCCGGCTTCCCGTAGTTGAATCCTTAATAATTTACTGTATTCGTCAACTAACGGTGAATCAATAAATCCGGCCCTGTATGGAAGTGATTCTATTCCGGGAAAACGACCATGAACATCCCTTGTTTCAGGACGAACCATCTCTTCGTAACGTGTAATTAAAAAATAAGTACTGGCTATTAAGTCGGAATGTAAAATCCGGGTATTCTCAATTTGATCTACCAACGGTTCTCCAAAAAGTATCGGCGCTTCTTCCCAAATTTGCAAAGGCACTTGTGGTAATGATTTTGAAGTACCGTATATTTCAGTTGAAAAAAAAGTGGACGGTAGTATAACCAGCTTATATTTATGAAACTCTTTTGGATCATTAGTATAACCAACTTGTGAAAGAAGTTCATCTGAAATGCCTTCTCCCATTAAAAAACGGAGTATATATTGTATTGTATCGGTCATGTGAAAAATAAAAGGTTGATTTTACAAGATTTCTCATCTTGATTCTATTTCAGTTTCTTTTTCCGTTCGTGGGTAAATGTCAAAACAAAGGCAAGCCCAAGTCCCAGTAAAAGGTCTTTATTGGATATTAAACCAAAATACTCGTTTTCCTCCGGAACATGATGTGTTATATATCTTAATCCGATAGCCAGTACTGTATAGATTACAAATACACTTAGTCCGTATAGTACTATTTTTAATTTTGGATGCATTGGAAATTCAATTTTTTTTAATGGATTCTTAATTTATTTTAGAGGGCAAATTATACATGAGTAATTTTATAACCCGACTTCTTTTGTTTGTTCAAATTCAACTACCTGTCCTTTGAATTTTAAGGGAGGCATAGTCATTTGATTAAATCCTCATTTTTTGATATGAATGTCAAAAGTAATCAAATTTTTCAAAACTGGCGTTTCCTAATTGAATAAATATACTCAAATCCGTTTTAAATTATTGTAAAACAACATTTTATTAACAATTTGATTGAATGTGCTTATTCAGAATCTCTGATCCGGATACTGACTTTGTGATGATACAATTATTCCCTAAAATATGATATTTAATCATTTATCTTTTTAAAATATTCTGTTGAAGTAACCCTCCAACTTTTCAATACGCTTTATATAATTACTTACCAGTAATCGAATTCATTCTTGACCTAACATGTCCAATGACATTTTGGAAAAGGATATATCATCAGTATTCGGATTGAAATGTCCGGCATATTAGTGCTAATTCCCAACTAGTATTTATTTTAACTAGCCTGTTTTCCAAATCAATTATTTTCATTCAACCAGATCTTTTAATCCACTTATTTATTTATTCCGGTTTTATGCTCCCGTCAATAGTTCTAAATTGGTTTTGGACCGGTAGTTTACGTACCTTAACCAGACAGTTAAATTCCTCACGGTGTCCCTTCCTTTTATTCATCTGTACTTTTTCAAATTCAAAAAAAAATCGAATCATAAAATAGTTTTTGTTTTTTTTCTGTACGATAAATTTCATTCCCTTTTGGAAGCTCTTTTATTCCCATTCGAATATGGAATGGAAGTATTACGGTGGTATTACGGTGATATTACGGTAATATTACGGTGATATTACGGTCTAATATTACACCGTAATATCTCCGCAATACCTTCTTATTATCTTCTTAATATTTTATTAATACTCCTGAACCATATTCAAATGGGAATAAAAGATCTTCAGAATGCGAGACAATTATGAATAAAGGGGCATGAAAGTTTTGTGATCTGCGTTTAGTACCAGATGGAAAATGAGTAAATAGTAGTCAGAGGTCCAACTATCCTCACCTTTATATATAAATGAAAGGGATACTTCAAAAGGTTTTTATTTTAGTTATGACATTAAATAGCATATACAGGTACAGGAATAATCTGTCTATTCTGTTTTTCCACTAATAATTAAGAGAGGATGGAATGAATTGAGGATTTTCCCACTTAAAATAATTAGAAATTTTCTCTTTGAAACAGATTTGTTATATTCAAAACCCTTGTTCGAATCTACATTCTACTTTTATTTTGAATAAAAAAGGTAAGGAGCACTTCCCAAAACAATATCAATTTGTAATTAATAGAAACTCATTTCAGGTAGTACCCACATGGACCGGGTGATGAAAACCCTGCTTTTGGGTGTATATTTTGATAAATATCCACAAGCCATCCCTTATACTACCCGTAAAACCATAGGATTCCATAGAAATATTGCATCGTAAGAATAAATCTCTGAATTTATTTTCGATCAAAAGTACTTTTAAGTCAATGAATTAGGGGTTCTATAAGTTTTATGTCAGAAAAAAGACCTCAATATGTTTGGTTTGTCGGGACAAAGCGACTACTTTTGCAGCCGCTTTAAGAGAGAAGCGAAGAAGAATTTACAATTTAATCATTTACTATTTACAATTGAAAGATTGCAACTAGCAAGATTAAAAAAAGATTTGTTTTATTTTTGAAAAAGCTTGGTAGTTTAGAAAAAAGGATTACCTTTGCAGCCGCTTACAACGGTAAGGGTTTTACTAAAAGAACTGAAATTAACTAACTGAATAAAAAACAGTTATGTGATAGAAATGACGTTAGATTGCTTAATGAAGC
>Ga0302205_10000063_pt1 | contig 60738 bp, 51 predicted proteins | sample II_Fen_E1_3_FD_194582 | JGI IMG/M metagenome (GOLD analysis project Ga0302205, IMG submission 194582) | Peat permafrost microbial communities from Stordalen Mire near Abisko, Sweden - II_Fen_E1_3 | ecosystem: Environmental > Terrestrial > Soil > Wetlands > Permafrost | place: Sweden: Abisko...
AACAAAACATACGATTTCGACACCATTATTGATCGGAAAGGCAGTAATTGCATCAAACACGACCGCGTCGAAAAAGATTTCGGCTCTGCCGATGTGCTCCCCCTTTGGGTGGCCGACATGGACTTCCCCACACCGGATTTCGTAATGGATGCCATCCGGAAACGCTGTAAACATGAGGTACTTGGCTACCCGGTCGTGCAGGACGGTTGGTACACTTCCATTCAGAACTGGCTTCAGAAACGGTACTCATGGACCGTGCAAAAAGAAGAATTGGGCTTTGTTCCCGGTATCGTTTCGGGCATGGCTTTCACCATCCAATGTTTCACCCAGCCCGGTGACAACATCCTGATCCAAACGCCTGTTTACCCCCCGTTCATGTTCATTCCCAAGCACAACGACCGGAAATTGCTTATCAACGAACTACCCTTTGTCAACGGACGTTTCGAGATCGACTTCGATGATTTTGAAGCTAAGGCCGCAAACAATTGCAAGATGTTCATCCTTTGCAGCCCCCACAACCCTGGCGGTCGCATTTGGACCAAAGATGAGCTGATCCGAATGCTCGAAATCTGCGAACGACACCATATTATTGTTGTCACAGACGAAATCCATGCCGATTTGACCCTGCCCGGCTTCAAACATTTCCCGGCTGCTCCTTTAAAGCCTTCGGCCGAAATCATCACCCTGATGGCACCAAGCAAAACCTTCAACATGGCAGGACTGAGCAGCTCCTTTTTTGTAATTCAAAATCCGTCGTTGCGGGCAAAATTCGTGAATTTTCTCGACCGAGCCGAACTCTCCAACGGCAACATCTTTGCCTTTGTCGCCCCCCAGGCAGCCTACGAAAACGGCGAGGACTGGCTGCGGCAGCTTTCGGAGTACCTGCAGGGGAATGTGGATTTTGTGGACTCCTATTTGAAGGAAAATATACCGGCCATCAAGGCCTGCCGTCCTGAAGCATCTTTCCTAATCTGGTTGGATTGCAGGGAACTCGGTATGGAGCCCAAAGCGCTGAAACACTTCTTCATTCACGAAGCCAGGCTCGCATTGAATCCCGGGCCCGCTTTCGGACCTGGTGGTGACGGATTCATGCGCCTCAACATTGGTTGCGCCCGCGAAATATTGCGAGAAGCCATGATTCGACTCAAAACAGCCGTGGATTCGCATAAATCCTGATTTTTTTGTACCTTTGTACCGCTTTGTCACCGCGCGTGTGAGGCCAATTTTTTAGCTAACTATCAAGTATATACATAAATAAAATTTAAAAAATGAAAATTTCAGCGAACAAATTCGTTTCGGCATCCTACGACCTTTTTGTAGGTGGCGAAGACGGTACCGCTCCCGAACTCATGGAAAAAGCCACCATCGAGAAACCCTTGTCCTTCATTTTCGGCACTGGAATGATGCTGGAAGCCTTTGAAGACAAATTGGTTGGTATGGATGTGGACAGTACCTTTGACTTTACATTGACGGCAGAGGATGCTTACGGCGAATATGATGACGAGCATGTAGTGGAAATCCCCAAATCCGTTTTTGAAATCGACGGCAAAATCGACGAAACCATCATCTTCGAAAACAACACCGTTCCGATGATGGACCAGATGGGCAACCGCATGAACGGTACCATCTTGAAAGTAGAAGCAGAAAACATCACCATGGACTTCAACCACCCATTGGCAGGCGAAGACCTGCACTTCATCGGCAAAGTGCTTGAGGTTCGTGAACCCACTGAAGCTGAAGTTAAAGCCTTTATGGGCGGCGAAGGCTGTGGTTGCGGAAGCGATTGCGGTTGTGGCGACGATGACGACAGCTGCGGCAAAGAAGGCGGCTGTGGAAGCGGCAGCTGCGGATGCGGCAATTGATACAACACTAAATAATGAGCAATACCTTTGGTCACCTGTTCACCCTCACCTCGTTCGGGGAATCCCACGGACGAGGTGTCGGCGGTGTCCTGGACGGATGTCCGGCCGGAATTGAGCTGGATATGGCGTTCATCCAGAACGAACTGAACCGTCGCCGGCCTGGCCAGTCCAGCTTGACGACTTCTCGGGACGAAGCGGATGAAGTGGAATTTCTGTCCGGAATCTTCGAAGGTAAAACCACGGGAACCCCCATTGCATTCTGCATCTGGAATGCCAAACAACGGTCGGGCGACTACGATTCCATGAAGGATTTGTACCGGCCATCCCACGCAGATTACACCTATCAACAAAAATACGGCATCCGCGACAACCGCGGCGGCGGGCGTTCTTCCGCAAGGGAAACCATCGCCCGTGTGGTTGGAGGCGCAGTCGCCAAATTGGTTCTCAAACAGTTGGGCGTCAAAATTACGGCTTACACCTCTCAGGTCGGCCCCATTAAACTCGAAAGCAACTATTCCTCGCTCGATTTCTCCGAAATTGAAAAGAACCCGGTACGTTGTCCAGATCCCAAAATGGCCATTCAAATGGCTGAACTCATCACTAAAGTCCGTGCAAAAGGCGATACGGTCGGTGGTGTGGTTTCCTGTATCGTTCAAGGCTGCCCCGTCGGACTTGGCGAACCTGTTTTCAACAAACTGCACCAGGCACTTGGCAGCGCCATGCTTTCCATCAACGCCGTCAAAGGTTTTGAATACGGTTCAGGCTTCGATACCAATCATTTTGGTTCCGAACTGAACGATGTATTTTACACCGAAAATGGTGTCACCCACACACGAACCAACAATTCCGGCGGCATTCAGGGCGGCATTTCCAACGGAGAGGACATTTTCTTCCGCGTCGCATTCAAACCCGTCGCCACCATCTTGATGAATCAAGAAACCATTGACAAGGATGGCAATGTCGTGAAGTTCAAAGCACACGGTCGCCACGACCCTTGTGTACTGCCGAGAGCTGTACCCATTGTGGAAGCCATGGCCGCTTTAGTACTTCTTGACCTATTTTTGATCAATAAAAGCAAACGTCTTTTTTGAATCTTTCCGAGTCTTTGAACCCTCGTTCAATCACAATCAACAGCATTATGAAAAAAATTATTTTTATGAGCCTTTTGACGGCCCTTGTTGGCCTTTCTTCCTGCGACAGCACGAAAAAAACGGATGATTTCAACTATGTGGTGGACAAATTTGCCGACCTGCAAATCCTTCGGTATCAGGTTCCAGGTTACGAAGATCTGAGCCTGAAACAAAAAGAACTCCTATATGACCTGAACCAAGCCGGTTTGGAAGGCATGGACATCCTCTACGACCAGAATTACAAACACAACCTTTGTATCAAACGCACATTGGAAGCAGCTTATTTGTACAGCAAAGCCGATACTACCAGCACAAACTATAAGGAAATGGTCGTTTACCTGAAACGCGTTTGGGCCTCCAACGGCATTCACCACCATTACGGCAGCGATAAGTTCGTTCCTGGGTTCAGCAAAGAATTCTTCGCCAACACCATCTTATCCGTACCTGCCGATTCTCTTCCCTTGGCTGAAGGCGAAACCCCACAGGCACTGGTTGCCAAACTGACACCCATCCTGTTCGATCCGAAAATCGACGCCAAGCGCGTCAATCAAGCTGCCGGTGAAGATCTGATCAAGACTTCGGCCTGCAACTATTATCAAGGGGTCACGCAGAAAGAAGCGGAAGATTTCTACAACGCTATGAAGAACCCTAAAGATACGACACCGGTAGCCTACGGTCTGAACAGCCGCCTGGTCAAAGAAAACGGCAAGATCGTCGAAAAAGTTTGGAAAACGGACGGACTTTACGGTCAAGCCTTGACCAAAGTCGTTTATTGGCTCGAAAAGGCGCAAGCCGTGGCCGAGAACCCCAAACAAGCTGCCGTCATAGGCAAACTCATTGAATTTTACCGCACCGGCAGCCTCAAGACCTACGACGATTATGCCATCCTTTGGGTAGGCGATCTGGATTCCAGAATCGACTTCGTGAACGGTTTCACCGAAAGCTACGGCGACCCACTCGGAATCAAAGGCAGTTGGGAATGCAACGTGAACTTCAAGAACACTGAAGCCACCAAGCGGACCGAAATCATCAGCTCCAACGCCCAATGGTTCGAAGACCATTCACCTGTTGACAAACAATTCAAGAAGGAAAAAGTGAAAGGCGTTTCGGCCAAAGTCATCACCGTGACCACCCTTGCCGGCGACAGCTACCCCACCACCGCCATCGGTATCAACCTGCCGAATTCCAATTGGATACGCCGTGACCACGGTTCCAAATCCGTGACCATCGAAAACATCACCGAAGCCTACGACAAATCAGCCCACGGCAACGGTTTCAACGAAGAATTCATGTGGAGTGCCAAGGAACGCGAAAACGTGGATAAATACGGCTTCCTCACCGACAACCTGCACACCGACCTGCACGAATGTCTGGGCCACGGTTCTGGCAAATTGCTTCCGGGCGTGGATCCGGATGCCCTGAAAGCCTACGGCAGCACCATCGAAGAAGCGCGCGCTGACCTGTTCGGCCTCTATTATGTGGGCGATCCGAAAATGGTGGAACTTGGACTCATTCCCAATGCAGACGCCTATCAGGCAGAGTATTACAAATACCTGATGAACGGCCTGATGACCCAACTCGTCCGTATCGAACCGGGCAAGAACATCGAAGAATCCCACATGCGCAACCGCGCTCTCATCGCCCATTGGGTGTTTGAAAAAGGTGCAGCCGACAAGGTGATTGAATTCAAGAAGCGCGACGGCAAGACCTTCGTGGTGGTGAACGATTACAAAGCCGTCCACAAACTATTAGGTCAGCTATTGGCTGAAATCCAGAAAATCAAGTCTACCGGCGACTTCAAGGGTGCTCAAGCCTTGGTCGAAAACTACGGTGTAAAAGTGGATCAAGCACTTCATCAGGAAGTTCTGGCACGCTTCAAGAAACTGAACCTGGCACCTTACAAAGGCTTTGTGAATCCAGTCTTCACCCCAGTTTACAATGCCTCCGGCAAACTTATCGACGTGAAAGTGAGCTATACGGAAGGCTATGCCGAGCAGCACCTCCGCTACTCCAAACAGTATGGAAACCTGCCAACCTATAATTGAATCGGATCCCCAACTCCGCGAAATAAAAACTCTGTTGAGACTCCGCATGAACGGCGAAGTCTCAACAGCCATGCGGAAAAGTGGGCTCGATTATAAGGTGAATTTCGGGCTGGACGCGTTCAGCATCCGAGAAATTGCAGCCAAATACCAACCAGACGCTGAACTCGCCGAAAAGCTTTGGGCCGAAAACGCCAGGGAATGCAAAATCATGGCCACTATGCTGTATCCCAAGGATGCCTTTACTACCGAAAAAGCCGATGCTTGGCTGGACCAATGCTTCTTGCCTGAACTGACCGAACAGCTCGTATTCAACCTGCTTCAGCACCTGCCTTTTGCAGCTTCGAAAGCATCCGAATGGATTTTAAAGGAAGCCGAAAACCATAAGACCGGAGGTTATACCTTGGCTCTGCGAATGCTACTCCGCAAGATCGAACTACCTGATTTAAAACGACTTCAAGACGAAGCTGAAAAAGACTGTTTTTCCAACAATTTCCAACTCGCACAGACCGCCACCCGCTTTTTGGAGAGAGCACGGTATATTTTGACGGGGGCACTTTAAACAGCCATCATTTTAGGTTTACTATTAACTATTTCCCCAATCTTTTTGTATCTTTGTTGGGTTTTTAAAAAACCACAGAAACGCTAAAAAACGCAGGCAAGGTGCTCCTTTCTTGCGCTTTAAGTGTGCAATAACGATTTATTTCTAAACGAATTGAACGATATGAAGGCAGATGTTTTGCTGGGGCTCCAATGGGGCGATGAGGGAAAAGGAAAAGTAGTGGATGTGCTGACACCCGGATATGACTTGGTTTGTCGCTTTCAAGGCGGTCCGAATGCAGGACATACGCTGGAGTTCGACGGACAAAAATATGTGCTTCGTTCCGTTCCTTCCGGCATTTTCCAGGGAGACAAAATCAACATCATAGGCAACGGCGTCGTACTCGACCCGGCACTTTTCAAAGTTGAAGTGGACCAATTGATGGCCAGTGGCCACCCGCTCACCAAACGCCTGCTCATATCCAAAAAAGCACACCTCATCCTACCGACCCACCGTTTGCTGGACGCCGCAAACGAAGCCTCCAAGGGCACCAGCAAAATCGGCACCACGGGCAAGGGTATTGGCCCGACTTATACCGACAAAGTAAGCCGCAACGGCCTGCGCGTGGGTGATATCCTGCACAATTTCGAAGAAAAATACAAAATCGCCACCGCTCGTCACGAAGAAATTCTTCGTCAGATGGACTATACGGAATACGAACTGACTACCCTTGAAAAAGATTGGTTCGAAGGCATCGAATGTCTGAAGCAATTCACGTTCATCGACAGTGAACATTTCGTCAATAAAGCGTTGTACGAAGGCAAAGGCGTGCTTTGCGAAGGCGCCCAGGGCACCATGCTCGACGTGGATTTCGGCTCCTACCCTTTCGTAACTTCCTCCAACACCATCTGCGCCGGCGCTTGCACCGGACTTGGCATAGCCCCGAACAAAATCGGCACGGTCTACGGCATTTTCAAAGCCTATTGCACCCGCGTGGGCAGCGGCCCCTTCCCTACTGAACTCTTTGATGAAATCGGTCAGGACATGCGCGACAAAGGGCATGAATACGGTTCCGTCACCGGTCGTCCCCGCCGTTGCGGTTGGGTGGACCTCGTAGCCCTCCGCTATGCCATCATGATCAACGGCGTTACCGAACTCATCATGATGAAAAGCGACGTCATGGACGATTTCGACACCATCAAAGTCTGCGTTTCCTACAATGTGAGCGGTGTGGAAACCGAAGATTTCCCTTTCGACATCAACGAAGGTGTCGAACCCATTTATACCGAACTTACAGGTTGGAAAACCGATATGAGCAAGATGCAGTCCGAAGACGAATTCCCGGAAGAATTCAACAATTATGTGAGCTTCTTGGAAGACGAACTTGGTGTGCGCATCAAGATTGTTTCCGTCGGCCCCGACCGCGAACAAACTATTATACGTTATAACGACTGATTATGAGCACATTATTTTTATACATACCGGCGTTTTTTGGGGCCAACATGTCCATCTGGGTCATTTTTATAGCTTTTGCACTTTTGAGCTGGATCGTTCAGAAAGTGCTGAAATCCAAATTCAAGAAGTACAGCGTCATTTTACTGCCGAACGGTCTGACCGGCAAAGCTGTGGCTGAAAAAATGCTGCGCGACAACGGCATCTCCGATGTCAAGGTGGAGCATGTTCCAGGACAGCTCACCGACCATTACAACCCGGACACAAAAATCGTGAACCTCAGCGACGACGTCTTTTTCGGCGACAGCATTTCTGCCGCTGCCGTAGCCGCCCACGAATGCGGGCACGCGGTTCAGCACGCACAAGCGTATGCTTTCCTGAATCTGCGTTCCAAATTGGTTCCTGCCGTGAGCTTTGCTTCCAAGTGGATGCAATGGATTCTGCTGGCAGGCATCCTTTTGCTAAGCTCCTTTCCGCAACTTTTGCTTATCGGCATAGCGCTTTTTGCCTTGACCACGCTATTCAGCTTTGTCACCCTGCCGGTCGAAATCAACGCCAGCAAGCGTGCCATCGCCTGGCTGAGCAACGCCGGCATCACCAACGTTTCGACCTATCCCATGGCTACGGACGCCCTGCGTTGGGCTGCCTATACCTACGTGATCGCTGCGCTTGGTTCATTGGCCACCTTGGTTTATTACATAATGATTTTCTTAGGCGGTGCCCGTCGGAACTAATTCATGAGCATTCAGAAACCCTCCATACCAAAAGGAACCCGTGACTTTTCGCCCCTCGAAACGACGAAACGCAACTACATTTTCGACACCATCCGGTCCGTGTTCTACCTCTATGGTTTCCAGCAGATTGAAACGCCTGCCATGGAAAACCTGTCCACTTTGATGGGCAAATACGGCGAAGAAGGCGACAAACTATTGTTCAAAATCCTGAATTCTGGGGACTTCATGAACGGAATTCAAGACCAAGCTTTGCTCGGCAATTCAACCAAACTCACTCCGAAAATCAGCGAAAAAGGCCTTCGCTACGACCTCACCGTGCCCTTCGCCCGGTACGTGGTGATGCACCAGAACGAAATCTCTTTTCCCTTCAAGCGCTTTCAGATCCAACCTGTTTGGCGCGCCGACCGCCCGCAAAAAGGCCGTTACCGCGAATTCTTCCAGTGCGACGCCGACGTGGTGGGCAGCGATTCCCTCCTCAACGAGGTGGAACTCATCCAAATCATCGACGAAGTATTCAAACGCTTCGGCCTGAACGTCTGCATCAAACTGAACAACCGCAAGGTGCTTAGTGGCATCGCCGAAATCCTGGGTGAAACCGAACGCCTCACCGATATTACCGTGGCCATCGACAAGTTCGATAAAATCGGCTTGGAAAATGTAAACAAAGAACTAATAGAAAAGGGTTTGTCCGAAGACGCCATAGCACGCCTTCAGCCGATATTGAAATTGGAAGGCAGCAATAGCGACAAACTGAATAGCCTCAAAACAATACTAGCTTCGTCTGAAATCGGCCTCAAGGGCGTGGCAGAACTGGAAACCATCTTCAATATTTCCGACAGCCTTCAGGTTAAAACCGAAATCGAATTGGACCTTCGACTGGCTCGCGGCCTTAATTATTACACCGGCGCCATCCTGGAAGTCAAGGCATTGGACACCGAAATGGGCAGCATCACCGGCGGCGGTCGCTACGACAACCTCACCGGCGTGTTCGGCCTACCCAACGTATCCGGCGTAGGCATTTCCTTCGGAGCCGACCGCATCTTCGACGTGCTCAACAGCCTCGACCTCTATCCCGCCGAAGCACTAAAAACCACGCAAGTCCTCTTCACCAATTTTGGCGACACGGAATGCGCTTATTGCCTCCCCCTCGTCAAAGCCGTCCGCGAGGCAGGCATATCGGCTGAAATCTATCCGGAGGCCAGCAAGATGAAAAAACAGATGGGTTACGCAGACGCTCGCAAAATTCCCTTCGTGGCCATCGCCGGCGAAACGGAAATCGCTACAAACAGCATCACCCTCAAAAATATGACCACCGGCGAACAACAGATCGTGCCCACGGCCGAACTGGTCAACCTATTAAAATAAACAGTATGAGCCTTTTAGATTTAAGCGAACAGGAAATCGGCAGAAGACAAAGCCTTCAGGCACTGCGTGATGCAGGCATCAACCCATACCCTGCCGAAGAATATCCCACCAACGCCTTCTCCAACGAAATCCTTTCCACGTTCAAGGACGATGAGGAAACGCCCCGCCAAGTCTGCATCGCCGGTCGCATCATGACCCGCCGCATCATGGGCAAAGCTTCCTTCATGGAGCTGCAGGATTCCGAAGGCCGCATTCAGGTATACATTTCCCGCGACTCCATTTGCCCGGACGAAGAAGACAAAGAGCTCTACAACACCGTATTCAAGAAATTGCTGGACATCGGCGACTTCGTAGGCATCAAAGGCTACGTGTTCCGCACCCAAATGGGCGAAATCTCCGTCCATGCCGATACATTGACCGTACTGGCCAAAACATTGAAACCCCTGCCCGTTGTCAAGGAAAAGGACGGCGAAGTTTTCGATGCCTTCACCGACCCAGAACTCCGCTACCGCCAACGCTACGTGGATTTGGTCGTCAACAGCCAAGTCAAGGATATTTTCCGCAAACGCACCCAAGTGTTCACCTCCATGCGCAACTTCTTCAACAAACGCGGCTACATGGAAGTGGAAACCCCGATACTGCAATCCATTCCCGGTGGAGCGGCCGCCCGCCCTTTCACGACGCATCACAACGCGCTGGACATTCCGCTTTATTTGCGCATTGCGGACGAGCTCTATCTGAAACGCCTTATCGTGGGCGGTTTCGAAGGGGTGTATGAATTCTCCAAGAACTTCCGCAACGAAGGCATGGATCGCACGCACAATCCGGAATTCACCGCTATGGAAATCTACGTTTCCTACAAGGATTACAACTGGATGATGTCCTTCACCGAACAGATGCTCGAACGCATCGCCATCGAAGTGAACGGCAGCACCGAACTAACGGTCGGCGACAAGCAAATCAGCTTCAAAGCCCCCTTCCGTCGTGTCACTATGATCGACGCCATCCAGGAAAACACCGGCATCGACATCAACGGCATGGACGAAAACGGATTAAGAGAAGTCTGCAAGAAACTCAACGTCGAGCAGGACGCCTCCATGGGTAAGGGCAAACTCATCGATGAAATCTTTGGAGCCACTTCCGAAGGCAATTATATTCAACCGACGTTTGTTACGGATTATCCCTACGAAATGTCGCCCCTGTGCAAGCGCCATCGCACCAACCCCGAACTGACCGAACGCTTCGAGTTGATGGTGAACGGCAAGGAATTGGCCAACGCCTATTCCGAACTGAACGACCCCATCGACCAGTTGGGCCGCTTTCAGGAACAACTCGCACTCGCTGAAAAAGGGGATGACGAGGCCATGTTCATCGATATGGACTTCGTTCGTGCGCTCGAATACGGTATGCCTCCGACGTCAGGCATGGGCATCGGGATGGACCGTTTGGTCATGTTGCTGACAGGCCAAACTACCATTCAGGAAGTGCTTTTCTTCCCGCAGATGCGTCCAGAAAAAGTAGCTAAAAAAGATCCGGCTTCAGCCTACACCGTCCTCGGCATTCCCGAAGAATGGGTGGTACCGATACAAAAAGCAGGTTATTTAACCGCAGACAGTCTCAAAGATCTCTCCGCAGGCAAATTCCATCAGGAACTTTGTGGCCTCAATAAGAAAAACAAACTGGAACTGACCAATCCGACCCAGGATCAGGTAAAAAGCTGGATCGAAAACCTAAACTAAACCAAGTATGGAATTTCAGGGAAAAATTTGCATCATGGGCGGAGGAAGCTGGGCAACCGCACTCGCCAAGATTTTGATGACGAATGGTACCGAAAAAATCAACTGGTACATGCGCCGCCCCTCTCAAATAGAGGAATTTAAAAAGCTCGGGCATAATTCCACGTACCTGAGCGGTATCAAATTCGATTTAAGCCGGATACATTTTTACAGCAACATCAACCTAGCCGTAAAAACATCCGACATCCTGCTGTTCGCTACGCCCTCTCCTTTCTTGAAACAGCACTTGAAAAAGCTGAACCAACCCATCAGTGACAAAATTATCGTCACAGCCATCAAGGGGATCGTTCCCGATGAAAACCTATTGGTTTCGGACTATTTCAACAAGGAATTCAATGTCCCGATGGAAAATATTGTAGCTATCGGTGGTCCTTGTCACGCTGAAGAAGTGGCGCTCGAACGCCTTTCATACTTGACCATCGCTTGTACCAACAAGGAACGTGCACGAAGTGTCGCACAAAAATTCACCTGCGCATTTGTCAAAACCACCATTTCAGACGATATATGTGGAGTTGAATATTCTTCGACGTTGAAGAACGTTTACGCCATCGCGGCTGGTATCTGTCACGGTTTGAAATATGGTGACAACTTCCAGTCGGTACTCATCGCCAACTCCATTCAGGAAATTGGCCGTTTCATCAATTCTGCCCACCCGATGCTCCGAAACGTCAATGAATCGGTCTATCTGGGTGACTTGCTGGTGACTGCCTATTCCAAATTCAGCCGCAACCGCACGTTCGGTACCATGATTGGCAAAGGCTATTCCGTTCGAACCGCCCACCTCGAAATGGAAATGATCGCCGAGGGCTATTACGCCACCAAGTGCATCAAGGAAATCAACGAATGCTACCATGTGAACATGCCCATTCTGGACGCCGTTTACAACATTCTATACGAACGGATCTCACCCAACATCGAAATCCGCCTACTCACCGAATCACTCCGTTAAACAAAAAAATATGGAAACCATCAAACTGAACATTGACAAAGCCTTAGGTTTTGTTTCGAAGGAAAAAATTGAAGCCTATGCTCCCAAAACAGCCGCAGCCAACAAAATGCTGCACGAAGGCACCGGCAAAGGCAATGATTTCTTAGGCTGGCTCGACCTGCCTTCCACCATCACCGCTGAATTCTTAAAAGACATACAAGCCACCGCCGACCTGCTCCGCAGCAAATGTGAAGTCGTCGTGGTTGCTGGCATCGGCGGCAGCTACCTGGCGGCCAAAGCTGTCATTGAAGCACTGAACAACAGCTTCGACTGGTTGCAAAAAGAACGCACTGGCCCCGTCATTGTCTACGCCGGCCACAACATCAGCGAAGACTACTTGGCTGAACTCACCGATTATCTGAAGGGCAAATCCTTCGGCATCATCAATATTTCCAAATCGGGCACCACGACGGAAACCGCGCTTGCTTTCCGCCTGCTTAAAACCATGCTGGAAAACCAAGTCGGCAAAGCCGAAGCCAAAAACCGCATCGTTGCCGTAACCGATGCCCAACGTGGCGCCCTACGCACCCTGGCCAACCTCGAAGGTTACAAAACCTACGTGATCCCCGACAATGTCGGCGGTCGTTACTCCGTACTTACTCCCGTTGGCCTACTGCCCATCGCCGTTGCCGGTCATGACATCCGTCAATTCGTAGCTGGCGCCCTAGCCATGGAAAGCATCTGCGGTCTGGACACCCCTTTCGAAGCCAACCCTGCTGCAGTCTATGCCGCCACCCGCAACGAACTCTACAAGTCGGGCAAGAAAGTTGAAATCCTGGTGAACTACCACCCCAAACTGCACTTCATCGCCGAATGGTGGAAACAACTGTACGGAGAAAGCGAAGGCAAGGACAACCTGGGCATCTTCCCAGCCGCCGTCGACCTCACTACCGACCTGCACTCCATGGGCCAATGGATCCAAGAAGGCGAACGCATCATCTTTGAAACCGTCCTCACCATCGGCAGCGCCAACCGCGAAGTAGTCATCCCAACCGATGACGCCAACCTGGACGGCCTCAACTTCCTAGCCGGCAAACGCGTCGATGCCGTCAATAAAATGGCTGAACTCGGTACGCAGATTGCCCACGTGGACGGAAATGTTCCGAACTTGAAGATTGAAATCCCCGCACTGAATGAATACTACATCGGCCAATTGCTCTTTATGTTCGAAAAAGCCTGCGGCATCAGCGGTTACGTTCTGGGTGTGAACCCCTTCGACCAACCTGGTGTTGAAGCCTACAAAAAGAACATGTTCGCGCTTCTTGAAAAGCCCGGTTACGAGAAAGAAACCGAAGCCATCAAGGCACGCCTTTAATATCGAAAAGCCCTCTGTCCGCTAATGAACAGGGGGCTTTCACTTTACAATAGAAACCATGTCCCATTTTTCTGAAGCCATTCAAAAGTATCTTCATCAAAACAACTACCCGTCCATCGACCTGAAAGCCGTTTTAATTGACATGGACGGCGTATTGTTCGATTCCATGCCCATCCATGCCAAGTCCTGGACAAAAGCGTTGGTCGAAATGGGCGTTGAATTTACCGAAGAAGAAGGCTACTTGCACGAAGGCCGCACCGGTAGCGGTACCATCGGCATCGTTTACAGGCGCTCGCTGGGCCGCGAAGCCACCGAAGAAGAAATTCAGAAAATTTACAAAAGAAAATCAGAACTATTCGAAGCCGCTCCGCCTGCACCTGTCATGCCTGGAGCTCTTGAACTGCTCGAGAAAGTAAAAGCCGACCACTTGATGCGCGTTTTAGTCACCGGTTCCGGACAGAAATCGCTGCTCACCAAACTTAGCCTCCATTTCCCAGGCCAATTTACCCAAAGCCGAATGGTCACCGCTTTTGACGTCACCATTGGCAAGCCACATCCCGAACCCTACCTACAAGGCATCAAAAAAGCGGGAGTACTTACCAACAATGCCATCGTCGTCGAAAACGCTCCGCTCGGAGTTCAATCCGCCAAAGCCGCCGGCCTTTTCACCATTGCCGTCAACACGGGCAAACTCGAAGACCATCACCTATTGGACGCTGGTGCAGATTTGCTGTTCGACAGCATGAACGCACTGAACGAAGCTTGGCCGGAGTTGCTGAATGCTTTTCGCACAACAGCCAGCTAGCTATTTTTTTTATTTAGGTCTTCTGTCATTTTTCTGATATACTCTTCCTTATCTTTCTTTACTTCTAACAACATTTCTGTTTGAAGTTTAGGTATGGAATAATATTTCTCAGCCCACAAGTTAATCTCAATGATGATGGGAAGTAGATCTATCCCTTTAGGGGTTAATTTATACAACATCTTGACCTTATTATTTGGATGTTCCATTTTTACGATTAACTCATTTTCTTCCAATACCTGAAGCCTAGAAGCTAGTATATTGGACGCAATGTGTTCCGGTGACCTCTGAAAATCACTGTAGGTCAATTCTTTTGCTGTCAACAAATCTCTAATTATCAGCAATGACCACTTGTCTCCCCAAATTTCGAGAGAACAGCTAATAGGGCAGTCCGACCTCTTTTTTATCTCTTTCATAAAAATAATTGTATTTCTACTTGCATAATGCAAGCATTAATTTACCTTTGTACTTGCATTTTGCAAGCAAATATAGGAATAAAAAGTAACAAAAAAAGGAAACAGATGAACAAAGTATTCGAACCCTTTCAAATGGCTGGGATTACATTCCCAAATAGAATTATCCGTTCAGCAACTTATGAAGGAATGAGTGAGACTGACGGCAAGCCAACTGAGCAATTAGAAAAAAACTACATGGCATTGGCAAAAGGTGGCGTTGGAGGAATAATTACTGGTTTTATTGGTGTTAACGAACAAGGTCGCGCTGGTTCAAACATGTCAATGCTGTATAGTAAAGAACATATCAAAGCTTACCAAAAATTGACACAAAAGATGCATGAGTTGGGTACACCTATTATTGCCCAACTGAACCATTGTGGTGGACAAACTAAAGAAGTTGATACTGGTATGCCAGTAATTGCGCCTTCAAAGATTTCTGATTATAAGGCTAAAGAAATGACGAAAGGGGAGATTTTGGACGTTATTGAAGCGTTTGTTCAAGGAGTAAAAAATGCGAAAGAAGCCGGTTTTGATGGGGTACAAATTCACTTGGCCCACGGATATTTACTTTCAGAATTTATTTCACCAAGAATGAATAAGCGAACCGATGAATGGGGTGGAAACACCGAAAATCGTTTTAGAATAGTAAAAACAATCATTGAAAATGCCAGAAAAATCGTAGACGATTTCCCAATCATTGTAAAAATCAATGGCCATGAGTCCTTAAAAAATGGATTGTCAATAGGTGAATCGGTTAAAATTTCCAAACTTTTGGAAAAGGTCGGTTGCGACGGCATCGAGGTTTCCAATGGAACAATTAAAGCGGGATTGGCAACCATGCGAGGGAATGTACCATGGGAAATGATCGTAACACAAAATGACCAATTGAATAAAATGCCACGTTTCGTAAAAAGCATTATCGGAACGATTGCCGAAAAAACATATCCACAACCTCAGCCCAAAAGATTATACAATTTGGACGCAGCAATGGCTATAAAAAAAGCAGTAAATATTCCGGTAATCGTAGTTGGAGGAATAACCAACATGGATGACATAGATTCGATAATAAATCAGAATAAAAGCGATTTAGTATCTATGTGCAGGCCGTTTATTCTTGAATCGGATTTGGTAAACAAATTCAAAACCGGTCAACAAACGCAATCAAAATGCATTCAATGCAATTTCTGTATTATTGGAATTGAAAAATCACCACTCAGGTGTTATTATGGAAAAGTACCAAAAAAATAACCACTATCATAAACAAGATTTAGCATGAAAGCATATACCATAAATCGTTATAACAAAAAAGAAAAACTTCAACTTGTTGAAGTTGCCGAACCTGTCGTTGATGAACATGCCGTGTTGGTACAGATACATGCCGCCAGCATTAATCTGTTGGATTCCAAACTAAAAAGTGGCGAATTCAAGTTGTTGCTTCCGTATAAATTTCCATTGATTTTAGGTCATGATGTGGCAGGAATCGTAACAAAGGTTGGCTCAAAAGTAAGTCGATTCAAAGTAGGCGACGAAGTGTATGCACGACCTGCTGATTTTCGTATCGGCACTTTTGCAGAATACATCGCAATCAATGAAAACGACGTTGCATTGAAACCCACCAGTATTACCATGGAACAGGCAGCTTCTGTTCCGTTGGTTGCTTTAACTGCTTGGCAAGCATTTGTAGAAAAAGCAACGCTTAAAAAGGGCCAAAAAGTATTTATTCAAGCGGGTTCAGGCGGTGTCGGAACAATTGCTATTCAGTTAGCGAAACATTTGGGTGCAACAGTGGCTACCACCACGAGTGCCCAAAATTTTGAGTTGGTCAAAAGTCTAGGTGCTGATGTGGTGATTGATTACAAAACACAAGATTTTGAAACGATACTCAACGGATATGATTTGGTTTTGAACAGTCAAGACGAGAAAACACTTGAAAAGTCGTTGCGAATTTTAAAAAAAGGGGGTAAAGTAATATCCATTTCAGGTCCACCCGATGTGGCATTTGCAAACGAAATTGGCTTGAACCCATTTTTAAAGACCGCAATGTTCTTTTTAAGTAGAAAAATCAGAAAACAAGCCAGAAAACTTGGAATTAAATACTCCTTTTTGTTTATGAAACCAAATGGGAAACAATTGTCAGAAATTGGTTCACTGATTGAAGCGAATGTCATTCATCCTGTTGTAGATAAAGTATTTCCATTTGAGCAAATAAATGAGGCTATGCTATATGTAGAAAGCGGTCACGCCAAAGGTAAAGTGATTGTTCAAGTCAAGTAGGTTTGGCTATCGGGTCGCTTTGGTGTAGAGTTTGCTGGAGTAATACCTCTAGCTTCTCGCACTATCCCCGAAAGATTTTTCGAATTTCTTTAAACCTATTTCACTAAAAAAGCAGAAACCCCTGAAGCAAATTGCTTAAAGGGTTTTCTGCTTTTTTAAAATTTAGTCTATATTATTTGGTATGCGATGATCCAATCAAATAACTTCTAGTTTCTACCTTCTGCAGGCCTGTTCATCGGTCCCATCGGCCTTTCTATTTTTAGGCCCTTTTCTTTCAAAGCATCCAATTTTTTAACTTGTTCCGGAGTTAACACAGCCTTGATTTCGTCCAAATTGCCGTGGCGTTTCTTCATTTGAGCATCGCGCTTCTTTTCGAATTTCTTAAACTTGGCAATGTCACTTTTGAAATGCTTTTCTTGAATGGCTTGGATTTTGGCAGCCTGTTCAGGTGTCAGATCCAATTGCTTTGTCATGCGTTCCACCTGATTCTTGATGCGAACTTCAGGATTGACCATCGGTGCTTGATTCATCCGATTTGCACGTTTCATAAAGGCTTTGGCATTCTTTTTGTTGAAAGCCGGGCGACCATTCATTTGGGGCATTCTGCCGTTTTGGAAACCTCTGCCGTTCAGCATTTGAGCACGCTTGTTCATCATCAGTCCACGACCTTGACCCATCTGACCACGACCCATTCCCATCATCTGACCGCGACCTTGTCCAGCGGCGAAACCAGCATGTCTGAAACCTTTTTGACCATTACCAGGTCCGAACTGTCCTTTTTTAGCAGCCTTCTGCCCTTTTTCCACACGAATCTTGTCCAATTGGGCCAATTGTTCCGGCGTCAAAATCTTGGCAAGTGCCAATTCGCGGTCTGCCCGAATACCTTCGCGTTGTTTCTTCATCTGAATTCTGGAGACAGAATCCTGTGCTGCAAAACCATCGTGCAACACTTTAATTTTTGCTTTCTGATCGTCCGTCAAATTCAATTCCTTCAGCATGCCCATCTTGGGTTTGCCCATCTTCTCACCTGCACCTTGAGGCACTCCATTACCACGATTCTGGGCTGTCAAAAACATGCCCGAAGTCAACAAGGCAAGAACTAATACACTAATACTCTTTTTCATATCTGTTATTTTTAATCGGTTTGTTTTCCAAATCTATTTACACTGCTTTGAGTCGGAAAGCACCCGTTCGTTTAATCGGATTCCAAAAAAAGGTGCAATGGACGGTTTTTTATCGGTAAACGAACCAAAATTTTAAAAATGGAGTACCTTAGCAAGCGACCCCTCAACTAATAAAAAATGAAAAAAGTACTCGCTTTCATTCTCGGTCTTTTCACTTTCAACGCCTGCGCCAACATCCCCCAAGGAGCAATAGCCGTAAAACCCTTTGATTCAGAACGGTATTTAGGGCAATGGTATGAAATCGCCCGGTTCGACTTTCGATTCGAACGTGGGTTGAACAACACGACTGCCAATTACTCGATGAACCCGGATGGTAGCATCCGAGTGGAAAACCGCGGTTTCGACTATACCAAGAAGATTTGGAAAAAAGCCGTCGGAAAAGCAAAATTCGCCACGACACCGGACGAAGCCAGACTTAAGGTTTCCTTCTTCGGTCCATTTTATGGTGGCTACAACGTCATCGCCTTAGACACTGCCTATCGATACGCATTGATTGCCGGGAGTGATCTCGGCTACCTGTGGATTCTTTCACGAGAAAAAACGATGCCGGAAGACGTCAAACAAAACTATCTGGATTTGGCCAAGAAAATTGGATTCAATACCGATGCGCTCCTTTGGGTGGAGCACACCGGCAACTAGTACTTATTTGCTTCCGTAAAAATCGGAACAGGTGCATTGCTTGTGGTAATACAACATTGCCGCACACATCTTGCCCCCGATTTCAGAGGCTGTCAAGGCAACAAATACATTGGCATCTTCCAACGCTTTGATTTTGCTGGCAGCAGTTCCGCTCGTACCGTTTACGATGGCACCCGCGTGCCCCATCCGTTTTCCGCTTGGAGCAGTTGCCCCGGCGATAAAGGCGGCAACCGGTTTGGTCACATTGGACTTGATGTATTCGGCAGCAATTTCTTCATCCGTTCCACCAATTTCACCAATCAGAATGATGCCCTCGGTTTCAGGATCTTCTTCAAACATGCGAATGACATCAATATGGTTCAGACCATGAATCGGGTCACCACCAATACCAACGGCAGTCGTCTGACCAAGTCCAGAAAGCGTGGTCTGATAAACGGCTTCGTAAGTCAACGTGCCCGAACGCGAAACAATGCCGATTTTACCCTTTTTATGGATGAACCCAGGGGCGATGCCCACTTTGGCAACCCCGGCAGTGGTGATGCCCGGACAGTTGGGACCAACCAATATGGAGTTCGATCCTTTGAGATATTGTCTAACCTCCAGCATGTCACGAACTGGAATGCCCTCCGTAATGGCCACAATCAACCTAATGCCAGCATCCGCCGCTTCCACAATGGCCTTTGCGGCCATGGGTGCAGGCACGAATATCATGCTGGTGTTGGCTCCCGTTTTCTCCACGGCCTCCCGAACAGAACCGTAAACAGGAAAGCCTTCCACAAACGTTCCATGTTTTATAGGATTCACACCTCCTACCACATTGGTACCATATTCGCTGCAACGTAAGGTATGGAACAAGCCGGCTTTGCCGGTTATTCCTTGAGTGATTAATTTTGTATGACGATCAACAAGTATGGCCATGGTCAGGATATTTTACGGGTTATTGCAACAGCTTTCTTGGCAGCATCGTCCAGGCTGTCTGCACTTTGAATGTTCAGGCCAGATTTCGCCAGAATTTCTTTGCCAAGCTCCACATTATTTCCCTCCAGTCGAACGACCATGGGGATTTTCAGAACACTTTTGCTGACTGCTGCAACTATACCGATGGCAATAGTGTCGCATTTCATAATGCCTCCGAAGATGTTTACCAGAATGCATTCCACCGCATGGTCTCCTGCAATAATCTCAATGGCCTCTGCAACAGCCTCTTCGGTGGCAGAACCACCAACATCCAGAAAATTGGCAGGGCTTCCGCCACTGTATTTGATGGAATCCATCGTAGCCATGGCCAATCCTGCTCCATTCACCATACAGCCGATGTTGCCGTCCATGGAGATGTAGCTCATCCCCCATTCCGCAGCTTCAATTTCTGAATGCGTCTTCTCGGCATTCGGGTCTCCACCTGTTTCCAACTGGCGATAATTGGCATTGTCATCGATGTCCAACTTGCAGTCTAATATAAGCAAGTGCTGGTCGGCCGTAACTACCAATGGGTTGATTTCCAACAACATGGCATCGGTGTTATAATAAACAAGGTACAATTTTTGCAGTACATCGTGGAATTGCGTGGCCAATGCCCCCGAAAGTCCCAAAAAATCGGCTGCTTCCGAAAGTAATTCCGTCGAAAGAGGCTGATTAAATGCAGGATACAACTTCAGAATCCGTTCCGGCGTATTGGCTGAAACCGCTTCGATGTCCATTCCACCGTCGGGTGAAATCATGATGAGCGGACTCACTGCCGTTCGGTCCAAGGTGATGGCCACATAAAATTCCTTCTCAATCGGACAAGCCTCTTCTATCAAAACCAAATGGATTTTGACTCCTTCAGGACCCGTCTGATGGGTAACCAATTGCATCCCAATCATGTGGGTAGTAAAATCGAGCGCTTCCTGCTCGTTGGTGAACAGCCGGATACCACCCGCTTTTCCACGAGCTCCGGTAAATGCCTGTGCCTTGACGACACCTCTGGTGATGCCCAGTTTCTTCAATGCTGCGGGAAGTTCCTCTGCCGAATGTACTGGTAAACTCCGTGGAACCGGTAGACCCGCTTCACGAAGTATTTTTTTCGATTGGTACTCTAACAATTTCATAGTGGAAACAAATATATCGTTATTTCGCACATTTCAACGTATAGTGTGAAAAAAATAAATCCAACCCGCTTTACCGGCTCACAAAGCATTATGGTAGGCAGACCGACGATGTTCATTTTCTGGAGGTTTTAAACAATAAGGTCACCGTAGGCAACCTATATTTTAACTATATTTGCAATTAACACCTTTATACAGAGACCATGAAGTTTAACAAAAAAAAATGTCTATTCTTTTTACTCCTTTTTTGTGTAGTATTTAACCCATTAAGTGCCCAGCAACTCGCCTTTCCCGGTGCGGAGGGCTTTGGAGCGTATGCTTCGGGGGGCCGTGGAGGAACGGTGGTGCATGTGACCAATCTGAATGAATCAGGCACGGGGTCACTGATGGACGCAGTAAGTCAACCCAACCGAATCGTCGTTTTCGACGTAGGTGGAGTAATCAATCTTTCGCCTTCAGCCATTATTTCTGTTGCTTCCAATGTGACTGTCGCAGGACAAACGGCACCTGGAGGAGGCATTACCATTTATGGAAACCGGGTTGTAACAAACGGAACAAATGTGATACTTCGCTTTCTGCGCATGCGCGGAAGCATCAATATGGCCAGTGACAAATGCGCTGTAACGGTTGATGGAGCCAGCAACATCATATACGACCATTGCTCCATTTCCTGGGGGCGTTGGGACAACGTTCATATTACCAACAGCAACAATATAACCTTCCAATATTGCATCATCGGTGAGGGAATTGCTCCGCAAAAATTTGGAGCCATTACAGACGGCACTCGAAATTGGACGGTAAGCCATTGCCTTTGGATAAACAATACCAGCCGTAACCCAAAAATGAAGTGTTTTCTGCAATACATCAACAATGTGGTCTATAATTACGGCAATGGCATCGTTGGCGGACACTCTGCTGCCGACAACTATCAGGATGTCATCAACAATTACTTTATTGCAGGTCCCAGCGCTAGCGGAGGCAACTATTTATCCGACTGGACTGCCACCGACCACTTTTACAGCAGTGGAAATTATGTCGATTTGAATAAGAACGGCATACTGGATGGCACTCTTATGACCGATTACAATGGTGCAACGGTTCAATCGGCACCCTATCTCACTTCACCCGTTCCGGTTACGACGCAATCGGCTGCAGATGCCTATAAAACCGTTTTAAATGATGTGGGCGCCTCGCTGGTTCGTGACGTGACAGATACAAGGAACATCACTCAATTGGGATCTCTGGGCACACTTGGTGCCATCATTCTATCGGATGCCGATGTAAATGGACCAGGCGTCGTAGCGAATGGCACGCCTCCCTTAGATACGGATAACGATGGCATGCCAGATAGTTGGGAATTGTCCAAAGGGCTTAATCCCAATTCTGCTGCCGACACAAATGGTGATGCAAATGGTGATGGATATACCAATATTGAAGACTACCTGAATTATAAAGCAAACACCAACAATGTATTCCGGGCACCCAGTCTTACCGCTTTGGCGGTTTCTAAAACTGAAATCGATTTATCCTGGACCATCGCTTCCAACACGCATACCGGGTTCATTATTGAGAAATCACTCAATTCGGTCGATTGGACACAGCTTGCAGATGTAGCCGCAACCGCCAATTCCTACAAAGATTTGTCACTAACTCAGAACACGAAGTATAATTACCGCATTAAGGCCTATAACAGTACAGAATCATCGGATTATTCCTTCGCGTCTGCTTTGACACAATCCGATAGCCCAATAAATCCGGTACCTGAAAATAGATCGGCTAATCTTGATTCTTCCACGATTGTTTTTTCGTGGAATGCCTCCTCTGAGGTTCTTTCCTATGACTTTTTATTGGGAACCGATCCGGGGAATTTGGTCCGTATGGCTACAGGGTTAACGGCCAAAACGTACACGGCCAAGAATCTTAAAGAAGGTACGACTTACTATTGGCGGGTTGATGCTATAACGGCTAATGGCACATCCTCCAGTGCAGTTTGGTCGTTTACAACCAAAAGGTCGTTCCCAGCTGGTATGGTTGCTTGGTATAAACTCGATGACAAGGCGAGCATTGAAGTCGTTGACAGTTCCGTTTACAAGAAAAACGGTTACCTGATGGATGTTGATACCACTGCCTGGCAGTCGGGTCTTTTTAATGGTTGCGTCAATACGATCGGAGCAGATCTTACGGGCCATATGGAGATTCCCCATACGGATCCCCTTTTTATTGACAAAGGTTCCTTTAGTATCTCTTTCTGGATGAAATGCGCCTCACAAAATGCCGTATTATTTGAGAAGCTGGGTACTGATTTATCCGGGTTGTCCAAGGGTTATACTGTTGAGTTGTCTACGACCGCTCTTAAAATCACCTTGTTTAGTGGCACAACCAATCAGGTGTCGTCCGCCACACTTCCGACGGGATTTTTTAACCGCTGGAATCATATCGCCTTATACCGAGATACAGCTGTAAACCGTATTCGAATCTATATAAATTCTGCCTGGGTGGGTAACTTGACAACTACTGCCAAACTGGATATCAGTAATTCTGCTTCGTTGTTCATTGCGAATAACTCGTCCTTGGCTAAACCTTATCAGGGACAATTGGATGACATTCGGTTCTATAATGTGAGTTTTTATGCCAATAACCTGGTTAATATACTGTACAATGAATACCCGGCACCCGATAAAGCCAACTATCTGTTTCCTGCAAAGAACGACAGTTGCTACGACAACATTCGTTTACCGCTCACTTGGCTGTCCGGACCTAATTCGTTCAACCCTACTTTTGATGTCTATTTAGGAACCGATCCGAACAATCTGCAGTTAAAACTTGCAGATCAAACTACCATGAAGAATGTCCTGATCCCTACCACTTTAAATCCTTCAACAATCTACTATTGGAGGGTTGATTCAAAGAATGCAAAGGGAATATCCACGGGTGATGTTTGGTCGTTCAAAACTAAAAATCTGTATCCCAAAGGAATGGTTGGAAACTGGAAACTCGATGAGTCAACCGGTGTTGTTGCTGTAGACAGTTCCATTTATAGAAACAATGGAACCATAAGTAAGCTCACCGGAAACCCCATTCACGAAGCCGGACGCTTGATGAATTGTGTCAACTTCAGCAATGGCAGGGATTCTTCACACATTGTAATACCTGCTTCCAATCCTCTGTATGTTGACAACAGTCCTTTCTCCATTTCCTTATGGATGAAACTGGCAAGTTCACCTGCAGCATCTTCATACCTGATCCACAAGGGAAGTTTTGCCGCTGATACCCAAAAAAACACCAATGGAAAGTGGTATGGATTGGAATTCAAAGGTACCAGTTTAACGTTCGCGGTGGATGACGATGTCACTAAAACGGCATTGACGACCACCAGTGCCGAATTTTGCACAGGACAATGGGTCCATCTGGTAGCCATTCGCGACACCATAAACAAACAGTTGGCTCTCTACCGAAATGGCCTTCTGGTAAAAACAATTGCCGATGCGACTGGCTCAATCGGAAACGCTGAAAATATTTATCTAGCCAATGTCAGAGAAATGACTGCACCCTACTTTGGTTCATTGGACGAGGTCAAATTGTTTAATTACGCCTTGAACCCTGTTGAAGTCGTTTTACTTTCCACTGAAAAGACGCCTGTTGGCCTGGTTATGAACCCTTTAAAAGATGGCGTTTCGGTATATCCGAATCCGACTTCCGGGATAGCAACGATCCATTTAAGTAAATTGGAAAGTAAGATTCAGGTCATTGTCGAAAACCTAAATGGAATTGTTCTGTTTTCGACTGAATCCCAGAATGCTGAGTCGATTGATGTGAACTTGTCAAGTTTGAATAGTGGTTTGTACATTCTGAAAATCAAGAACGGCGATAAGTTGATTGTTAGAAAGATTCTTAAAAAATAAAGAAAATTTGATAACTGTCAGAAAATCGCTTTATAAGTAAAAAAAACGTTGCAGTCAACTAAGATTGCAACGTTTTTACCTTTGAAACGGTCGTGATCCCGTGGGGACTCGAACCCCAATCGATGGAACCGGAATCCACTATTCTATCCATTGAACTACGGGACCGAAACGGCCACAAAAGTACAATAAAAATCGGTATTACGGCAAGAAAAGTGATTTTATACCCTCCAAATTGTCGGATAAAAAAGGTATATTTGTCTGTATAATTAAATGGCCAAAAAATTACTATCATGAGCTATCTTATTCTCCCCAAAGGTTATAAAGCCTTGATCGACCTAAAAAAAACCGAACAAGGCATCAAGCAAATCAAGGATTTCTTCCAACAAAGCCTTTCTTCCGAACTTAGACTCCGCCGTGTCACCGCACCGCTGTTCGTCTTGTCCGGAACTGGAATCAACGACAACCTTTCGGGCAAAGAACGTCCAGTAAGCTTTCTCATCAAAGACATGAACGACCAGAAGGCAGAAATCGTTCATTCGCTTGCCAAGTGGAAACGTCTGATGCTGGGTGAATACGGCATCGAACCGGGTTACGGTTTATATACCGACATGAACGCCATCCGTGCCGACGAAGAACTCGGCAACCTGCATTCCCTGTATGTGGACCAATGGGATTGGGAGCAGGTCATCACCGCCGAAAACAGGAATATCGCGTTCTTGAAATCGGTCGTCAACCGAATTTACGGCGCCATCCGCCAGACCGAATACCTCGTTTTCGAACAATTCCCCGAAATTAGGCCTTCATTGCCCGAAGAAATCACCTTCGTGCATGCCGAAGAACTCGTTCGCAAATACCCCAATCTCAGCCCGAAAGAACGCGAAAACGAATTTACCAAAGAACATGGTGCCGCATTCATCATCGGTATTGGCGGAAAGCTTTCCAATGGTGTGAAGCACGATGACCGTGCCCCGGATTATGACGATTGGACCACCAAAAATGAAGATGGCTTCCAGGGTCTCAATGGTGACCTGTTCGTATGGAACGACGTACTGGGCAGTTCCTTGGAATTGTCCTCCATGGGTATCCGCGTAGATAAAAAAGCACTGTTGAAACAACTTGAAATCAGTGGTGCCGAAGACCGTATGGAGCTATTCTTTCACAAAAAACTCATCAACGAGGAATTACCCCTGAGCATCGGTGGTGGTATAGGTCAGTCCAGACTGTGCATGTTCCTGCTCCGCAAAGCGCACATCGGTGAAATTCAAGCCAGCATCTGGCCAGATGACATGCGCAAGAAATGCAAGGAACACGGCATGATGCTAATTTAATTTGCCACCGTTATGTGGAAGCATGCCTGATGCCGCTCAATAACCACCTTGCAACGGCCCTCCGCACGCATTTCCGTCAAGACTTCAGCCAACACATGCCGCATCAAATCGTGCCTGCAGAAGCCCTCTTTGGCCGGTGTGCCGTTTTGTTGCAAGAATTCCTTGTAGGAAATATCAAAGGTCGTTCCATACATGTGGGATGAAATGGGTGCCGCATTGGTATTGCGTTTTCCCAATCCATCCTGACCCTCGATGGTTCGCAAGACGGAACTTATTTGCATCAGATGCGGAGCAATTTCAAGGCGTTCCAACTTAGCTTCAAACCGTACTCCGATTTCATTCAGCAAGACCACCGCTCTGGGAACAAGGTATGGATAGGAATGGGTCAGTTTTTTGACCGTGTAGGTTTCAGACTCTTTCAACTCTACAAAATCACCGCTGCCGACAAGAATCTCCTTTTTAAGTTCAAATTCCGCGTTGGTGGCAAAAGGCGCATGGCCCATCCTGCGGGCCGCCTCCAGTTGCACATTGTTATCGTCGTTGAGCTTGTCAACCTTCCAATACTGGCGGGAAATCTTCTTGCAGTCCGGACATTCGCCAACCGGAAAAAATACCGCCTTGAAAATAGCCTTTGGCTTTTCAAGCGGCCAATTGACGTCCACATGTCGAAACGCACGGACGGAAGTAATCAAAACCAGACAAGTACAAAAACCAAGTACAAAAAAAAGGAGGGCTGCGCGGGTTCCGTTTCGCATAGAGAAAAATGTTTTATGTAGATTTGCGGAAAGCTTGGGCCAACCACAAATAATAGGATTTCTTAATGGACGTAAAGATAGAAAAATCGTGGAAATCCGCGCTGGAAAAAGAGTTTGAAAAAGACTATTTTTCAAAGCTGACGGAATATGTTCGAATGGAGTACAAACAGCATACCGTCTATCCGGAGGGCAAGCTGATTTTCAACGCTTTCGACCATTGCCCCTTCGAAAAAACCCGTGTGGTCATCCTCGGACAGGACCCATACCACGAACCCGGTCAAGCTCATGGACTGTGTTTTTCCGTTCAGCAAGGCATCAAGTTTCCTCCTTCCCTGCAAAACATCTTCAAGGAAATTCGCTTGGACGAAGGATATGAGCCCAACAAGGATGGAAATCTCGAACGCTGGGCCAACCAAGGAGTCCTTCTGCTGAATGCCACCCTCACGGTTCGCGCGCAACTGGCAGGCTCCCATCAGAACAAAGGCTGGGAAACCTTCACCGACGCCGCCATTCATAATTTGGCCCAAGAACGAACTGGTTTGGTCTTTCTTCTCTGGGGTTCGTATGCACAAAAAAAAGGAGAGTTCATCGATGCAAAAAAGCATCTGGTACTAAAATCCGTCCATCCGTCCCCGCTCTCCGCCCACCGCGGATTCTTCGGAAACCACCACTTCAGCCAAACCAACGAGTACCTTATGAACCAAGGGCTTACCCCCATCGACTGGCACTAAGGTTTATTTCCACAAATAATTGTCTCTTGGGTTCTGATGTTGCTCGTATTTGAGGTCTTCAAGCAGAGAAGATTTCACAGCGATGGAGAAATTATACGACTTGTAATTGCCAATGGGCATGAAACTGGCCGACATTCTCCAGCAGTGCAGGTCCCTAGTCACGGTACAATTCATTTGCATCAGTTTCTTCATTTTGAAATCGTAACTGGTGTTGGCCGTGAATTTCCATTTGTCGGTCAAAGCTAGATTTCCACTAAAACTCAAGTTCTGATTGAAATCGTAATCGTACTCCAGCCTTTTTTTGTTAAACGTGGACTGTCTATACTGTATTGAATAGGACATCCCGATACTCCATGGAATCTTGCAAGGTGCATACAATGCTGACTCCGCATCCAGAGGCTTATCATCCGGAGTTCCCTTGTCAGGGTCAGCCAGCGCATTGGCAGGGGGAGCGATGCCGCCTGTTGTTGGTGGTCCGTTTGCACCTGCTTCTCCGGTATCCGCCTTCTTTTGGAACATCTTAGCCAGCTTCTTGAAGGTATCGTTGTTCAACGTATAGCTGAACGACGTACCCGTACCAGTCATACGTCCTGGTATTCCGTATTTCTCAAACTGCGTCGTATTGGTCCTGACAGGATTACCAGCACTGTTCAATATATACGTGTAGGGTTGGAACGAAGTGCTCAGATTCAAGGTATATTTCGAACCGAACTTAAGTCGAATGCTGGCTGAAATGTCACTCCAGTTCAAACTGTCCGCAGCCATATTATAAGAAGATCCAAAGCGGAAATCATCGATCAGGCTCACCTTTTTATAATTGATGGACGTATCCGTCACTTGCTTAATCTTCATTTCCACATTGTTGTCAAGGGAGAAACTCACCGTTCCGGATTTTCCCCGACCCGGAGTTCCGTACAAACCGTTGGCATAATGGGAATAGGAAACAACCTGTTCATTGCCCTTGCTGTCCAAATAAGAGTATTCACCCCAATAACCGTAATTGGGTTGACCAAAATCCGGATGGTATGAAAACGACACGTCAGGAGACAACACATGCCTGATCTGGCTGATGTTTCCAAAAATCTTCGGGTTCATCTGATACATTCCATACAGTTTGGTGGAAGCTGTTACCGAAGCCGTATAATCCCAGACACGGTTGAAACCCCAGGAAGTATCGGTCACCACCTTGTCGTTGGTTTCATCATAATACTTATTGAGCGAACTGGAATACCAACGCTCGCTGTATGCCATACTGGCATTTACATTGATGTAATTCAATACATTAAAGGTGGCCGAAACCGGAATACTGTGCATGAGACCGTTCCGCCAGTCCTTCACAATCGACTTGTGCATGATGTCGTATTCCTTCACATTACTGATGCTGTTGGCCATTCTGCCGGAATAACCCACGCGTATTTTTTCGTACCATCGTTCGTCTCCAACTCCATTTTTACGTTTGAAGGGGTAAATGGTGGACATGTTCAAACTCAGTCCAGGTAAGGAGACAGACAACGTGGAGTCCTTGCTCGATTGGTTGACCGTCAGACCCGCCGACATACTCCAGGGACTTTCCGGAAAACGCTGGGAATAACTCACGGAGGAACTCTTGGTATTTTCTGCAAATGCTCTCTGATTGTAGAGGGAAGCCAAATCGTTTCGGGTGTAGCCGCTGGTGGCAAAATTCACACTAGCCGAAAACGTTCGGAACGGATCGGCTTTGGCATCCTGCGCGTGGCTCCAGTTGATGCGCAAATCCTTGGCCTTGGCATAATCGGGCAATGACTTCTCACCAGTCACCGTTTCCACATAAGAAGCACTGAAGTTTCCCGAAAATTTATAGCGTTTCCGATAGGTCGAATTGACCTTGAGGCCCCAGGAACCCTTGGAATAAAGGTCTGTACGAATTGCCATATCCACATAATCGTTGAAAGCGAAATAATACCCCATGTTGCTCAGGTAGAAACCCCGCTGCAATTCATCCCCGTAAGTGGGCATCAGGAACCCTGAAGAATATTTTCCTTTGAACGGGAAATAACCAAAAGGCAGGAACAAGGGTAAATCCACATCTTCCATGACCAGATGGGCAGGCCCTGAGACAATGTAACTCCCCGGTTTGACCTTGGCCTTGCTCAGGTCCAGGTAGAAATGCGGATGGTCATGGTTGTCACAGGTCGTGTACTTCCCGTCAATCATGCACAGTACGTCATCATCCATTTTCTTGGTCGTGCCACTGACTATCCAGCCCTCACCCTGCTGGGTAACCGCTTGGGATATCAAACCTTTTTTGGTTTTGAAATTGTATTTCAGCCCTTTTGACTTGTATTCACCGCTTTCATCCTTAAAAACAGGATTCTCGGTCATTTTACCAACTGAGTCGGGGCGACCGATGGCCGAAAGCAAACTGCTGTCCATGTCCATCTGGATGTACCCGGCATCCAAGTTTAGTTTTCCATATTTGACCGTACCTGTTCCATACATTCGGGCAAGCCCGCCTTCTTCAAATACCAGGGAGTCCTTAGCGGAGTATTCGACTATCTCGGTGATTGACTGTTCTTTTTTGGATTTGGAAGCAGTATCCTTCTTAGCAATTGTATCCGATGATGCTATCCAGTTGGAAATGCTGTCCTTGAGTCCGCCGGTGGCAGCTTTCTGCAAGGCTGATGCTGCCTCAGGAGCAGCCGCAACAGTCCGTTGGACAGCCTTACCTGTAGGCAGTACCTGGCCAAACAGCGGTAACGCCACCAAGCTGAACAAAACGGAAAGTCGCGAAAAAGTCATGTACTGCCCTAAATTAGTGTGCAAAAATACTCAAACTACTTGGAAACCCGAAGGCAGGAGCGTGAAAAGTGCTTAACGGCAGCATCATTATAAGAACATTTCACACCAACGGTCAAAACGATTCACACCTTCAGGCCCGTATTTGATGAGTTTCGACCGAACTTCTTCGATGGAGAATTCTTTTTCGAGTTGGGTTTTGGAGTAAAATTTATCTGCAAAACAGATTATTTTTTCTTCCAGACTCACGGGCACAAGGTCCCGATGGGGTAAAGGCAAGTTCTGGTCCAGGATTTCCGTCAGGTAAAGACCCGTCCCTGTATGCCGTTCGCAGACCAGTCCGTGACGTGGCAACCCTTCCTGATCCATGATTTCTCGCCCCAGATAGCCGTGACAAATGTAGGGAAAGGTTCCAAGGCAATGAATATCAGGGGCATTGGTGCGATAGACACCGATATCGTGCAATAGGGCGGCTTCTTCTATAAAATTTCGGTCCATGGACAATTCCGGATGCCTGTCTGCCAAGTCCAATGCTTTCAGCATGACATGTCGACTATGCAAATAAACCGTTTCAAACAATTCGGGGTTTGAACTCAAATGGCGTTTCAATATTGAAAGGGCGTCCATAAATACGTTTTATACAAAGGAAACTAATTCTTTTGGTTGTTATCGATTTTACGCTATTTTTGTAGAGGTAAAAACTTATAATGACCCTATGCCCCACCGGACCCTGCGCTTACTATTGCTCATCCTCGGATTGTTCCTCCAAACTTCCCTTATCGCAGTTGCTTCCGGATTCACCATCGTCATCGATCCCGGCCATGGAGGTCAAGACCCCGGCACTCTAGGCTCCTCCTGCAAGGAAAAAGATATTGTACTCGGCATCGGGCTGAAACTCGGCAAACTCATCGCTGCCAGACAATCGGACGTAAAAATCATTTTCACCCGCAGCACCGACACATTCATAGAGCTCAGCCAACGGGCCAACATCGCCAACAAGGCGAAAGCCAACTTGTTCATCTCCATTCACGCCGACCATTCGGATTCGCCAAGCCCCCACGGACCATCCACGTTTACACTTGGGCAGAACCGTACAGCCGAGAACATGGCCATCGCCAAACGAGAAAACTCGGTCATCCTGCTTGAAGACGACTACAAACAGCGGTACGAAGGATTTGACCCGACTTCGGCCGAATCCTACATCATGTTTGAATTCATGCAGGACAACTACATGAACCAAAGCATCCAACTGGCCTCCACCATTCAAGGCAAATTCGTTGCAAGCGGCCGATACGACCGTGGCGTACGTCAGGACGTTTTCCTGGTGCTCCGCTGTACCAGCATGCCTTCCGTACTGGTAGAAACCGGCTTTCTGTCGAATCCTGCCGAGCAGGAATACCTAAAAAGCGAAGAAGGTCAGGAACAGACGGCCCTTTGCATCTACAAGGGTTTTGCAGACTTCAGAGCAGATTATGAGCGCAAGTCCACCAACTCCTCATCGATGAAGAATCCCGCTGGTCAGGACTTGAGCAAGCCGGATTCCGACAAGGTCGCCGAAAAAAATTCGACCTATGTTCGGGACACCATCGTTAAAAAATCCAGCGACACGTTACCCACACACACGGAGGCCACGCCCGGAACAACAGTCAGATCCGTCAAAACTACCACAATCACCACTGTTACTACAACTACAACGCCACAAGATTCCATTGAGAGCGGTATCGTATACAAAATTCAGATATTGGCTTCGGATGTGAAACTTTCTGCAGGCAACAAAAAACTGAAAGGTCAGGAAGCCGATTTTTATTTAGAAAAGAGACTCTACAAATATACGGTGGGCAGTTTCAAGACTTTTGAAGAAGCGAACCAGAAACGCAGAGAAGTTTCCGGCCGATTCCCGGATGCCTTTGTCATTGCGTTCAGAAACGGTCAAAAAGTCGCCATTAAATAAAAAATCGTACTTTTGTGCCTGCATGTCTGTAACGACATGCGCTTAATATTCCTATATATGAAAACGAATTTCAAAAGTGAAGCCAAAATCGGCTTGATCGTCATAGCAGCATTTGCCATTTTTGTTTGGGGGCTGAACTACTTGAAAGGGGTCAACCTCCTCAACCCAACCAACCACTATTATGTAAACTTCACCAGGGTCGATGGCCTAGTTAAATCCAGCCCAGTCATGCTGGACGGATATCAAGTAGGTCTAGTTCGCGACATCGACTACCAATACGACAATCCCGGTCACATTATCATCGATCTGGATCTTAACACCAAACTTCGTCTACCGGTGGGCTCCAAAGCCATCATTCAGTCAGCCTTGATCGGAAATCCGACCGTGGTGCTCAAATTGGGCAATCCCACCGCCAAAATCCTTGAAAGTGGCGACACCCTCGCCGCCGACCGCATCCCAGGCATTATGGACCAACTGCAGACCGGGGTACTTGCAGATGTGCGGCATATGGTCCAACGGACCGACTCCCTTTTGGCAAGCGTGGAAACATTGGTCAACAACGGCAGCCTCAACCATTCCCTGACGTCCATCGAAAAAACCAGCAAGGAACTTTCCCAACTTTCCGTCAAATTGAACAAGTCCATGGACAAACTTCCGAACATCCTTGACAATGTTTCAGCCATGACAGCCCAGTTCTCAGCTGCCGGAACCAAAATCAATCAGATCGATGTCGCCTCTTTGAACAAGACCCTCACACAATTGGAAAACATCACGCTCAAACTCAACAGCACGGATAATTCCATGGGTTTGCTCCTAAACGACAAATCGCTTTATCAAAACCTGAGTTCAGCTACTTTTAATTTAAGTACGACCGCAACAAGTGCTAACAATTTGTTGCTCGATTTGAAAGCAAGTCCAAAGCGTTATGTCCATTTCTCCCTTTTCGGACCCAAACAAAGCAAGTAATTTTGTGTTAGTTTGAAAGCAACTCCGTTTTTCTTTCCCTTTTTTATGATTTAACACAAAAATAATAATGTACCGCAACCCTTTATTAACAGGGACTTAAAGGTATGTATGCCATAATTGCGCGAATGGACTGCCATTATTGCAAGGTGTTCGATTCAAGACAGTTAGAGAATATTAACTTTTTAACATGTTGATATTCTGACAATTAACTAAATGCCTGACAGTAAACGAAATACATTTTTACGAATTTTCATAGCATAAACACGTTTGGAGAATCCTTTTTTTTTTCCAAAATTTGCAATCCCAAGTTTTTTAGCCCTAACCAAAACAATGACCTTAAATCACGAATCTCTCTGGAATCAATGTCTGAGCATTATTAAAGATAATGTTCCCGACTTGAGCTACTCAACGTGGTTTATTCCAATTGTTCCCTTGCAATACGAGGACAAAGCCCTGTTACTGCAGGTTCCCAGCCATTTCTTTTACGAACAGCTCGAAAACCAGTATGCCGACCTCATTGGCAAGGCCATCCTGCGCGTTACCGGCGAAAATACCAGACTCATGTATCAGGTCATGGTCTCCGACACGCCCATGAAGTTGGCTCCAGACAATCACCAGGTCAACGTAAATCGTATTTCAGGCATTCCTTCCCGTCCTGTATCCTCCAACAATCCGTTCGAGCAGATCGTACCCGGAAAACTGGAACCTCAGCTGAACTCAAACCTGAGTTTCGGAAACTTTATCGGAGGCGAAAGCAACATGTTGGCCAGAACAGCCGGCTATTCCATTGCTGAGAAACCAGGCAAGACCATTTTCAACCCCTTGTTCGTACACGGCAAGTCCGGCGTTGGCAAGACCCACCTGCTTCATGCCATCGGCAACGCAGGCCTCCAACAAAACAACAACCTCCGTGTGTTGTATGTTTCCTCCCACTTGTTTCAGGTTCAGTACTCTCAAGCCTACCTAAACAACACTGTCAACGATTTCATCCACTTTTACCAAAGCATCGATGTATTGTTGATCGACGATATTCACGAACTGAGCGGCAAGACCGGCACTCAGAACGTATTTTTCCACATCTTCAACCACCTGCACCAAAACGGTAAACAGTTGGTCATCACTTGCGACCGCCCACCCAAAGACATCATCGGCATTGACGACCGTTTGCTGACCCGTTTCAAATGGGGCCTGACGGCTGAAATGGAAAAGCCCAACTACGCCCTGCGCGTTGCCATCCTGGACAGCAAGATCATGCGCGACGGACTTCATTTCACCCGCGAAGTAGTGGAATATATTGCCAGAAACGCCACCGAAAACGTCCGCGACCTGGAAGGCATCGTCGTTTCCTTGATGGCCCATTCGGTCATCTATGAAAAGGAAGTGGACATGGACCTTGCCAAACGAGTGGTGTCCAACGCCATCAAGGTTCAGGAACGCCAAATCTCGGTGGAACTCATCGAAGAAGAAGTTTGCAAATATTTTGACCTGGAGATGGAAATCATTCATTCCAAGTCAAAAAAACAGGAAATCTCCCAAGCCAGGCAAATCGCCATGTACCTTTCCAGAAAGTACACGGACAAATCCTATTCCAACATTGGTGAACTCATTGGTAAACGCGACCACGCTACCGTGCTTCACGCTTGCAAGACAGTTGGGAACTGGATTGAAACGGACAAGAAATTCCGCAGTTGTATTCAGGAAATTGAACAGCTAATTCAGGGCACCTGCTGAACAGTTCCTATGTTAGGAATCCTTGCTTACGAATAGCGCTCAGCCAGGCGGTTGAAAAGAATTCGTTGTCGGATTTTTTGTAGCGGATATCGGTGTAGATTTGGGCGAGGGTTTCTTTTTGATTGATTTCGATGAAACGCAAAGATTCTTCCAACGCTTCTTTTTTTGCATAAATGCGGTCAATGGCAGCGGCATCAAACAGCGAATACGATTCTTGATGAACAATGCCTTCCAAAGGCAAACGGTCCGGAAGCGGATTTGTCGCAGGCTCTTTGGGATAACCGACACTAAGTGTGGTGACAGGCAGAACCAGTTTTGGCAAATCCAGTACATTGATGATCATCTCTGCGTTATAAGTGGTCGTACCCAGATAACAAATACCAAGCCCTGCCTCCTCGGCGGCCACACAGAACGTCTGCGCCACAATGACGGCATCAATGGCCGCATATGTCAACGCCTGAGCGTTATCAAACCCAGGGGCCGCATTTCGCTGTTGACACCATTGGCCGATCCTGTTGAAGTCGACACAAAACGTCAGCACGACCGGAGCCTCAGTCACCTGCTTCTGATTGAAGTGTGCCGGAGCGAGCGCCTGCTTTTGGGCGGCATCTCTGGTCACGATAATGCTGTATGCTTGCATGTTCCCGGTATTGGAAGAGCGGCAGGCAGTTTGCAGCAACTCGCACAGCAGCGATTCTGCGATCGGTTTGTCAGAATAGGCGCGAACGGTACGTCGGTTATTGAGGGAATTCATACGTAAATTGGCTATGACTTTGTTTTCTTTTTCTGCTGTAAAAGTAGCCATTCTTTCCATAAGTCGTATTGGCAACTCCTTTTTTATTTTGGGAACCGTTTTATTTTTTGCATATCTAATAAATATGCAAATTTTCGAATTGGAAAACTTTTCGACATCGCAATTTTTTCATTTAATTGATATACTGATACTTAAAAATTATTTTGGAAAACTTTCATTTTTTTCGAAATAAACACTCTAAACATTTTGTCAAGTCGTTTATTCAAACTAAAATTGCAAGTCTAAAATAATGTGAAAAACACAACCCCTCAACAAGCATTAAACTTTTCAAAATCAACACAAGTGGAACAGAAGACTTACACACACGACGAAGCCTTTCAGTCATCCCTGGAGTATTTCCAAGGTGATGAACTGGCGGCGAGAGTTTGGGTAAACAAGTACGCGCTGAAGGATTCCTTCGGCAACCTGTACGAAATAAACCCCGACGACATGCATCACAGACTGGCATCGGAAGTTGCCCGTATTGAAAAACGTTATCCCAACCCCCTTTCAGAAAAAGAACTTTTCGGACTTTTCGACCACTTCAAGTACATCGTGCCCCAGGGGAGTCCGATGACCGGAATCGGTAACAATTTCCAGATCGGTTCGCTTTCCAACTGTTTCGTGATTGGTGTTGACGGACCTGCCGATTCCTACGGCGCCGTCATCAAGATCGACGAAGAACAGGTTCAACTGATGAAGCGCCGCGGAGGTGTCGGTCACGACCTCTCCCACATTCGGCCCAAAGGAACTCCTGTGAAGAATTCCGCCCTCACCTCCACCGGCATCGTGCCGTTCATGGAGCGTTATTCCAATTCAACCCGTGAAGTAGCTCAGGACGGTCGTCGTGGCGCCCTGATGCTCAGTGTTTCCATTCAACACCCTGATTCTGAATCGTTCATTGATGCCAAAATGACCGAGGGCAAAGTAACCGGAGCCAATGTTTCTGTCAAGATCACCGATAAGTTCATGGAGTCGGTTGCGGACGGAACTCCATACCAACAACAGTATCCAGTTTACAGTGACAACCCCACCTTCATCAAGCAGACCGACGCCACTGCCCTTTGGAAAAAAATCGTGCACAATGCCTGGCAATCCGCCGAACCCGGCGTCCTTTTCTGGGATACCATCCTGCGCGAATCCGTACCCGATTGCTACGCCGACCTCGGCTTCCGTACCGTTTCCACGAACCCTTGCGGTGAAATTCCCCTCTGTCCCTACGACAGTTGCCGATTGCTGGCTGTCAACTTGTATTCTTATGTGAACAAACCCTTCACGGCAGAAGCCAACTTTGATTTCGAACTGTTTACCAAGCATGTGGCTTTTGCCCAACGCATCATGGACGACATCATCGACCTGGAAATGGAAAAGATCGACAACATACTCGAAAAAATTATTTCCGACCCTGAGGATGCCGATATCAAACGCACTGAAACAGAACTCTGGCTTAAAATCAAGAAGAAAACCGCTCAGGGTCGTCGCACTGGAGTCGGCACGACGGCTGAAGGCGACATGCTGGCTGCATTGAACCTGCGTTACGGCACCGAAGAAGCCTCTGATTTCTCCGAAGAAATCCATAAGAAACTGGCCATCGAAGCATACCGCTCGTCTGCCATGATGGCAAAAGACCGTGGCGCCTTCGAAGTGTTCGACGCCGCACGTGAAGTAAACAACCCATTCATCAATCGCCTGTTTGATGCTGACCCGACATTAAAGGAAGTCATGCTGAAATACGGCCGCCGCAACATTGCCTGCCTGACCGTAGCACCTACCGGCACCACAAGTTTGATGACACAGACTACCTCGGGCATCGAACCTGCTTTTATGGTGATTTACAAACGCCGTCGTAAAATCAACCCGAACGACAAGGATTCAAAAGTAGACTTCAAGGATGACAACAACGACAGTTGGGAAGAATACGTCGTATTCCACCACAAGTTCGTTACCTGGATGGAAGCCAATGGGTATCCGACTGCCAAGATTTATACGGCTGAAGAACAGGAAGAACTTCTGCAGAAGTCTCCCTACTACAAAGCCTGCTCCAACGATGTGGACTGGATGCAGAAAGTCAAGATGCAAGGCCGCATTCAGAAATGGGTGGACCACTCCATCAGTGTGACCATCAACTTGCCAGCCGATGTCAACGAAGAGCTGGTTGGTAAGTTGTACATGGAAGCCTGGAAAAGCGGCTGCAAAGGTTGCACGGTATATCGTGACGGCTCTCGCAACGGCGTGCTGCTCTCCAATGAACCTGCCAAAAAAGAAGAGAAGGATGAAAAGAAACTGATTTGCTTCCCCGAGGTTTCCCCGAAACGACCCAGAGAGCTCTATGCTGAAGTGGTTCGCTTCCAAAACAACAAGGATAAATGGATTGCTTTTGTCGGCTTGCTAAACGGACGCCCCTACGAAATATTCACTGGTATCCAAGACGATGACGAAGGCATCATGTTACCCAAAAACGTGACCAATGGTAAAATCATCAAGAATGTGGATGACTTTGGCCAGAAACGCTATGACTTCCAGTTCTCCAATAAGAAAGGCTACAAGACCACGGTCGAAGGCTTGTCCGAAATGTTCAACAGCGAATTCTGGAACTATGCCAAACTGATTTCTGGGGTGCTTCGCTACGGAATGCCCATCGACCAGGTACTAAAATTGGTCGGCGGACTGGAATTGGACAGCGAGTCCATCAATACTTGGAAGAACGGTGTGGAACGGGCGCTTAAGAAATATTTGCCGGATGGAGAAGCCAAGGGACAGGTTTGCCCGGAATGCAAGCATGAAACACTGGTCTTCCAAGAAGGGTGTCTGCACTGCACCTCATGCGGCCACTCCAAATGCGGCTGATTTTCCTTATTTAAAGGCGGATTACGGCGTTGCAGTAAAATTTTCAATCCTCACGTACGTTAAGTATGCTCCGGTGTGAAAATTTTACTGCGCCTTGTACTCCATCCTTCAAATAAAGAAAATCTCGTGGGGCGCATAATGGCCCAAAGAAAAAGAGAAAAAAGCGACTGGAGGGTCGCTTTTTTTGGCTAAACGGTAGAAGATGTTTCAATAGAGAGTCAAGGTCAAGGCGCTGATTATGAGACATACCGGAGCGTACTTAAGGTACGTGAGGATTGTCGAATAAGCAGCAACGCAGAAGTTGGCGCTCTATTGAAACATCTTGCAGGTACCGTTGAGGACTGCTCCCGATTCGATGATGAGCGTGGAAGTAGTGATGGAACCGTCGATTCTGCTTAGAGATTTCAGAGATAATTGTTCAGGAGCAATGACATTGCCTTTGACGTGGCCGGATATTTCAGCATTGGAGCAGGTGATGTTCCCTGTCAGCGAGGCACTTGGTCCAAGGATTACTTTGCCTTCGCTGATAAGGTTGCCTTCCATTAGTCCATCCAGCCTCAAATCGGTGTCGGAACTTATATCACCCTTGATTTTTGCGCCCGGTGCAAGTATGCTGTATACGGTTATTGGCGCATTGGATACTTCTTTTGCCATGATTGATCGATTAGTAGGGCAAAATTACAATTTATATTGAAAGAACAAAGTACATTTGCAGCAACAAAATCAATCCAACATGGACTTCCTGACACTCAACCATATGCATTTCCACGCCTTTCATGGCGTTTTTGAACAGGAGCAGCTAATCGGAAACACCTATTTCATTGACTTAAAGATCGGTGCGGATTTCTCCAAAGCTTGCAAAACCGATCAAATCGAAGACACCATCAATTATGCATCCGTCTTTCATGAAGTCCAGGAAGAGATGAAAAAGCCTTGCAACCTGATCGAACACCTGGCCGAAAACATCTGCCTTCGGCTTAAAACCGCTTTCAAAGAAATGCAAAGCATTGAAATCAAGCTAACTAAGCAGAATCCGCCACTTCATGGCCAGTTGGATAGCGTCAGCATTATTTTGTCACGTTAACGTATTTTTTAGCTCCGGCAGGATAATCCTACAAAACTTTATGTACTTTTGTCGTCCTTTTCGCATCCGCTTTTGCAATCCGGGTGAGATGGATTAATGAAAACAATTAAATCCGCGTAATTCGGATTAAACTTTTTCAAAACATCACGACGATGAAGAACAAGTACATTCACTTGATTGAACAATCCTTCGAGTTCCCAAATGAGGAATTCAATGTTGTTGAAAATGAACTGCAATGGTTCAACATTCCTTTGATGGATGTCATCAAACAGTATGGAACGCCCTTGAGAATCTTCTATTTACCCAAGATAGCGCAGAACATACAGCGTGCCCGAAAGATGTTCAACGTTGCCATGGCCAAAGCAGATTACGACGGAGATTATCATTATTGCTACTGTACCAAGAGCTCGCATTTCTCCTTCATCATGGAGGAAGTGCTCAAGCACAATGTCCATATTGAAACGTCATCGGCCTTCGACATCAACCTCATCGAGTCGCTTTATGAGACTGGGATGATCAACAAAGACAAGTATATCATCTGCAACGGATTCAAGCGCCCGCAATACATTGAAAACATCCAGAAGCTCATCAATGATGGGTTTGAGAACACTATTGCCGTTTTGGACAACAAGTTCGAACTGGACTTGCTGCTGAACAACTTGGAGAAAAAAGTCAAGATAGGCATCCGCATCGCTTCTGAAGAAGAACCAAAATTCGATTTCTATACTTCCAGGCTCGGCATCCGTTACAACGACATCATTCCCTACTTCCTGGATAAGATCGAACCGAACGAAAACGTGGAACTCAAGATGCTCCATTTCTTCATCAACACTGGAATCAAAGACACTGCTTACTACTGGAATGAATTAATCAAGGCGGTGGAACTCTATTGTGAGCTGAAACAAATCTGTCCCCAACTGGACAGCATCAACATCGGTGGAGGCTTCCCTATTCAGACCTACCTCGACTTCGAGTACGATTACGAATACATGGCCGAAGAGATCATTCAGCAAATCAAAAACATATGCGTGCAGAACAAAGTGAAGGAGCCGGATATCTTCACCGAGTTCGGATCGTTCACAGTGGGTGAAAGCGGCGCCATGCTCTACTCAATAATCAACCAGAAGCAACAGAACGACCGGGAACTCTGGAACATGATCGACAGTTCGTTCATCACCACCCTGCCGGACACCTGGGCCATCAACCAGCGCTTCGTCCAACTGGCAGTAAACAATTGGGATGCTGAGTATCAACGCGTTCACTTGGGTGGACTGACCTGCGACAGCGAAGATTTCTACAATTCCGAAGCGCATTCCAATGCCGTTTTCCTGCCAAAGATCGTACCGGAACGGGAACAATACATCGGGTTCTTCCATTGCGGGGCTTATCAGGAATCGCTAAGCGGATATGGCGGCATTCAGCACTGTCTTACGCCGGCACCGAAAATGGTCATCATCGACCTGGACGAAAACGGGGAATGGGTCACCAAACTGTTTGCCAAGGAGCAGAGCTACAAATCGATGATGAAAATTCTGGGCTACTAGGCTATTTCCAATTGATATCGCGGAATTTCCGCTTTCCTCCGAAATAATATTTCAGCAGGATGCTGCCGCGGTACACTTCAGGAATGGGGTTCAACGTGGTCAGCTGCCTGTTTTCCATGCGTTGCGTGCGAAAGGACGGTTGCATTTTCCAAAATGCCAGACGGGCACGGACGACTGCCCAGGCATCATCACGCTTACCGGACAGGAGAAAGATGAGCCCGGAGAGGTAGTCAAAGAAGAATCGAAACATAAAAACAAAGACAAATCGACGCCGGCTGGTGTTTTTGTAAAGCATCAGCAGGTTGTTGCGGTAATTGAGGAAGGTCTTGCGCGGGTTCTGCTTGTTCAACGTGGCACCTCCCAAATGATAGACCGTACTTGCCGGTAAGCAGACGATGCGCCTACCCCGGCTACGTAGCCTCCAACACAGGTCGATTTCCTCCATATGGGCAAAAAAACGGGCATCCAGCCCTCCAACAGCCCGGTAATCTTCCGTGCGAATACACAGACAGGCTCCTGTCGCCCAGAAAATGTCGGCGGGCGTGTCGTATTGGCCCGAATCCTTTTCAACGACCGAAAGCAAGCGCCCACGGCAAAAGGGATAGCCTAAAAAATCCATGTAACCGCCAGCCGCACCAGCGTGCTCGAAATATTCCGGTTCACGAAGGGATCGAATTTTAGGCTGACAGGCCGCCACTTCGGGATTCTTATCCAAATAATCAATCAGCACCGGCAACCAATTCGGAGATACTTCAATGTCTGAATTCAATAGGACAGCGTATTGGGCATCCACCTGGGCAAGCGTCCGATTGTAGCCTTCAGCAAAACCATGGTTGTGACCCAGGTCGATAAGCCGAATCTGGGGGAACTCGGCCGCAAGGAATTCCAAAGAACCGTCCACTGAACCGTTGTCGGCGACTACGAGTTCCACGTCGGCAGAGCCCAGCGTATGCCTGACCACGTTGGGCAAGTATTCCCGCATCAGGGATTTGCCGTTCCAGTTCAAAATGATGACGGAGACTTTCATGCCTTTTCAGAATTAGTTTGTTCCACCGGGCGTTTGTGTTTCCAGCGTTTATGCGTCCACAGCCAGAAGGCAGGATCCCTCAGGATTGTTTTTTCCATGAGTCGGGCGTATTTTTCCGTGATCTCGAATTCAGCCGTTTCATCGGGCGTATCGGAAATTACCTTGAACTCCGATTGGTAGCAGCCGCGCGAAGTCTTGCTCACATCGGAATAAACCACGGCGAAACCAGTTTGTTTGGCCATCCGCTCCGGACCTGTCAATATGGACGTGTCTTGGTTCAAAAAGGTTGTCCAGTAAATCAGATTGCCTCTTGAGGGCGATTGGTCGCTCACCATCCCAAAAACGCCGGCGATGCCATTCTTGCGCAACCGAACCACCGTGCGGTACGTCTCGTTTTTAGTCACATTGCTGCCGCCGAAATGGATGCGGATCTTTTTCATCAATTCATCAAAGGCTTGATTTTTGAGCGGGCGGTACACATTGAAGCCCTCCTGATTGCCAGTGGCTTGCATATAAGGAAATAGGAACGGTTGGTATTCCCAATTGCCGTAATGACCGAGCACGAGCAGCACGCCCTGCCCCTTTTCGGCAAAACGGGTCAGCACTTCAGGATTAACGAACACCATGCGCTTTTTAGCCTCTTTTTCAGACATGGCAAGCACACGTACTGTTTCCTGGAAATTATCGCAGAAATGGCGGTAGAAACGACGTTCGATGCGCTTCAGCTCCAAGGGGGCACTGTTCGGAAAACTGTTTTGAAGATTTCTGCGTACGACCTTACGGCGATATCGCCCGATGTGATAGACCACCGGAAAAAACAGCAGGTCTGAAATCAGGAACAGCACAGGCATCGGAAGGCTGGCATACAACCGTGTGATACCGTATAACAGAGCAGTGTTGAACTTCTTCATGTCACCAAAGATACAGCTTCCTCGTGAAAAGTCAAAGACAGATTTCAGCCATCAAGGCTGTTTTTTCAGAATTGAAAGCACCCAGCTTCACCCGAACGGCACAATTCACCAAACGGACATCGTACGGCGTTTCCACACGGATGTAATTTTCGGTGAAGCCATGCATCATCCCATCGGTTTTGGTGTGTTCAAACAGCGCTTTTGCCACTTTTCCGGACTGGAGTTGGTAGAATGCCTGCCACTTTTCGTCGGAGAGGCGTAAAAGGCGGGCGCTACGAGCCTTTTTGTCTGCCGAGGCAACCGTGTACCCAATTTGCAAGGCTTGCGTTCCTGGACGCTCTGAGTACGAAAAAACGTGGAGTTGTGAAATATCCAGTTTTTCAATATAGCTGAACGCTTGCTCGAACAACTCCGGGGTTTCTCCTCGGGAACCGACAATGACATCGACACCGATGAAGGCATTCGGGATTTCGCGGCGGACAGCTTCGATCTTGGAAGCAAACAGGGCGGTATCGTAGCGTCGGTGCATGAGCTTGAGCAGCTCATCATTTCCGGCTTGAAGCGGGATGTGAAAATGGGGTGCAAATCTTTTCGAACCGGCTACGAAGCGAATGACCTCGTCAGTGAGCAGGTTTGGCTCAATGGAGGAGATGCGGAAGCGTTCGATGCCTTCCACTTCGTCCAAGGCTTCGACCAAGTCCAGAAAGTTTTCGCCGTTGCTTTTGCCAAAGTCGCCGATGTTGACGCCCGTAAGTACGATTTCCTTGCCACCTTCCAAGGCTACCTCTCCAGCTTGCTTCACCAGTGAGGCTATATCCGGGTTGCGGCTGCGTCCGCGGGCGATGGGAATGGTGCAGTAGGTGCAATAGTAATCGCATCCGTCCTGCACTTTGAGGAAGTAACGCGTGCGGTCTCCTTTGGAACAAGATGGCAGAAAGCGTTGCATGTCTTTATGGGCACTGACCTCCACTCTGGCGGTGTCGCCCTTCTTAAGGGTTTCCAAATGGGCAGGCAGGTCGAATTTTTGATTGGAACCCAAGACCAGATCGACACCGGGCATGCTGGCGATTTCTTCTGGCTTGAGTTGCGCATAGCAACCGGTCACCACAATGAAGGCTTCCGGATACTCACGAATGAGCTTATGGATGGCTTGCCTGTCTTTCTTATCGGCCGTTTCGGTGACCGAACAGGTATTGATGACACAGACATCGGGTTTTTCACCCGGACGGACTCTAAAGTATCCGGATGCTTCCATGATTTTTCCCAGACTGGAAGTTTCGGCGAAATTCAATTTGCAACCGAGGCTGAGGTACGCAATTTTTTTGGACTCAAAAATGTTCTGATCGATCATGATTTTTTTCTTCGACTGCAAAGGTAAAAATAAACCTCCGGCTAAAAAAAAATGGGCACTCTCAGGAGGGTCTTTCGGGTGATTTGCTTCGATTCTTTCTTATAAAAGGGGCATAAAAATGCATTTTAAGGCCATTCTAAAGAAAAAAGTGAAGTTTTTTATAAATTTTTACGGTTTTAAGTACACAGAATGAAAATTATACTTAATTTTGCCGCGATTTCAAAAAACTCCTATTTATTGTTTAAACAGAAAAAAAAATGAAAAAGTTAGTATTGTTCATCGCTGTTATCGTTGCAGTTTCTTTCGCATCTTGCAAAAAAACCGCTGTTGCTCCTGAAGCTACCGCAGCTGATTCTACCGCTGTTGTTGAAGAAGTTCCTGCCGCTGATAGCGCCGCTACTGTTGACAGCTCTGTTGTTGCTCAGTAATCTGCCAACAAAGAAATTAAAAAGGTTCGACGAAGTCGGACCTTTTTTTTGTGCCCTGATGTCTTACAGGAGTGCACAAAAAAAGCCGACTTTTTAAAAGCCGGCTTTTTTTAAAAGTATAGGTAATGCTTATTCAGCAACTACTTCGAAAGGTATTTCAACGCTCACTTCGCGGTGCAGTTTCACAACAGCCACGTAGTTGCCGATTTCCTTGACAGCCTCTTTGATCACGATGTTCTTGCGATCCACTTCGAAACCAGCCTTGGCTAATCCTTCAGCAATCTGGATGGCGCCTACGGAGCCAAAGATCTTGCCGGTGGAGCTAACCTTGGCACCAATGCTCAGTGTAACACCGGTCATGGTAGCAAGAAGCGCTTCAGCGTCTTTCTTCATCTGTGCAATCTTATGGGCACGTTGTTTCAGGTTTTCAGCCAAAACCTTCTTTGCGGAAGGAGTTGCGATGATTGCCTTGCAGGTAGGAATCAGGTAGTTTCTTCCGTATCCGTTCTTGACGATGACCACGTCATCCTTGTAACCCAGACCGGTTACGTCTTCTTTCAATATAAGTTCCATTGTTAATCCTCCTTAGGTTATTTCATCAAATCGGTTACATAGGGCAGCAAAGCCAGGTGACGAGCACGCTTAACAGCTTGAGCCACTTTACGTTGGAATTTCAAAGAAGTTCCGGTAAGACGACGGGGCAAAATTTTGCCTTGTTCGTTCAGGAATTTCTTCAGGAATTCTGGATCCTTGTAGTCGATGTAGCGGATGCCACTCTTTTTGAAACGACAGTACTTTTTCTTTTTCAGATCAACTGTGGGAGGGGTCAGATAACGGATTTCTGATGAGTTTTGTGCCATTGCTTAGTTCTCCTTTTCTTTAGTTTGTTTCAGACTTCTTCTTTTTGCGGCATACAATTCGTGGAACTTATCCTGCTTGAATGACAGGAAACGCAGCACGCGTTCGTCGCGACGGAAGTTTACTTCCAACTTGGCAATCACCGTGGGTGCTGCCTTGAACTCTAGCAACTGATAAAAACCGGTTGACTTCTTGGCAATTGGATATTCCAGCTTGCGCAAGCCCCAGTTTTCCTCATTCACAATTTCAGCGCCTTCTGCGACCAGCAGAGACTTGAATTTTTCTACCGCTTCCTTCATCTGGGCTTCAGACAAAACGGGAGTTAAAATGAAAACGGTTTCGTAATTGTTCATAATAGAACTGATTAATTAATTGATTTTAAATGCACTGTCACACAAAGGTTTGACCATCGGGCCACTTTTGTAAAAACAGAGGCGCGAAGGTAAGAATAATATTGGAAACAGCCAAATAATTTATTCGGGCACGACCAATTTATATCCTTTGCCGTGGATGTTCATGATCTGGATGGTGGGATCGTCCTTGAGGTGCTTGCGCAGCTTGGTGATGTACACGTCCATGCTGCGGGCATTGAAGTAGGTGTTTTCCTCCCAAATGGTCATCAGGGCGTAGTTGCGTTCCAGGATTTGGTTCTGGTGGCTGCAAAGCAGGGTGAGCAGTTCGCATTCCTTAGTGGTGAGGCGGGTTTCCCTGCCATCGATGCTCAATATCTGTTTTGGGGTGTCAAAGCTGAATTTACCAACCTGATAGAACGTAACTTCCTTGGATTTCTTGCCCTTTACGCGACGATTGATGGCTTCGATGCGGAACAATAGCTCTTCCATGCTGAAGGGTTTGGTGATGTAGTCGTCCGCTCCGAGTTTGAAACCGTTGAGGATGTCTTCCTTCAGGTTTTTGGCCGTCAGAAAAATGATGGGCACTTCCGAATTCATCGCACGGATATCCGCGGCAAGTGTGAAACCGTCTTTTTTCGGCATCATCACATCCAACACACAAAGGTCGTATTTCGCCTTCTGAAAAGCTTTATAACCCTTTTCGCCGTCGCTCATGAGATCGGTCACAATTCCTTTGGCCTGTAAATACTCGCGCAACAGCATACCTAAGTTCTCGTCGTCTTCGCACAGCAGGATGTGCATCTTTTCTTCAGTCATAGTTTTATTGTTTTTATAAGTCGTTTTTTATAAGTGGTAAACTAATAATAAATTTTGTTCCGTTGTTGAATTCGCTTTCGGCGCGAATGGAGCCGTTGTGGTTTTCCACGATCTTGCGGACATATGCCAGTCCAAGGCCAAAGCCTTTGACGTTATGCACATTGCCCGTCGGGACACGGTAGAAGCGGTCGAACACTTTTTTGAGGTGCTCCTTCTTGATGCCTACGCCGTTGTCTTCGATGGAAATCAGGATGTTGTCTTTTTCGTTCCAAGTGCGGACCTTCAGCAATAAATTGCGTTCGCTTCGGTATTTAACGGCGTTGTCCAACAGATTGAAAAATACGTTGGTCAAATGCATTTCGTCGGCTGTGGTTTCAGCTTGTTTGGCCTGGAGGTCGAGTTCCATCGTGCCGTCAAAATTTTCAACCTTGAGACGGAACGTGGCCACGACGGTTTCCAGCATGTCGTTCACATCCACTTCCTTAAAGGTGAGGTTGGAACGGTCGCGTTCGAAAAGGGAAACCTGAAGCACCTTTTCAACTTGGAAACTCAGTCGCTTGGTTTCATCGACGATGACACCGGAAATGTGTTTCAGCATTTCGGGCGTCTTGCCTACGTCGCCGTCCTTGAGCATTTGTGCCGCTAAGGAAATGGTGGAAATAGGCGTCTTGAGTTCGTGCGTCATGTTGTTGACGAAGTCGTTCTTCATGTCGTTCAGTTTCTTTTGGCGGAAAATGACGAGGATGGTAAAGCCGAACACGACAAGCAAGACCATGGAAAACAAGATGGAAGGCAGGTAAATGCGCAGGGAATCAAAGATATAATCCTCGCGGGTGGGGAAATACAAGTGCAGGTTTCCAGTCTGAACGCCAGGATCATTCGGGAACAAAGGTTCCCTATAACGCGAACGCCCTTCTTCGTGCATGTGGCGGCTCCGGTACACCTCATGATCGTTCTTGTCGGTTACCCGAAAATAGAAAGGTATGTTGGCAAGGCCGTTGTTACTCAGTTCTACCATTAAGTAATGATCTAGATTGCTGAAGTCTATGCGTTGTTCGATGGGAGCATTGTTGGCTTCGTACAGAATGCGTTGAATGACGTCTTCCATCATTCCTTTCTGTGCCAGGTAGCGTTCACGGAGGTCTTCCTGCATCTTGCGGGAAGTGCGGGTAAGCGTATTCCTGCCATGGCTCATGGAAATGAACACTTGGGGGCTGTTCTGTGAAAGTGAAGTGGATTCATCGTACTCCAGAACAGAGGAAAAAGTGGAGACGCCACCGATGGAATGGAGTGTGGCTGTTTGTTTTTTAGAAACGGATTTATTTGCTGGCAAGGTGAAGTCTGTTTTTTCCCTTTGGTCCATGTCCTCAGCCAAATATCGGGCTGTTTCATCCAGTTCCAGATTTCGAATCACTTGGGAAAGGCTACGCTGGACGGCTTCGTCAAATTGCTCGGCCCGCATTTTGCCCAGCGTTCGGATATAGGAGAACTGCAACGTCAATAAACTGGCGAAAGTCAGCACCATAACAGCGATCAAAACCCAAATGGTCGATTTCTTCATAGGGCAAAAATAGATTCTAATTTTAACATTTCGGCCGGTTTTTAATATATTAACCCAACAAGCAACACTAATTAACAATTACTTTCAGGGCAAAAAGTAAAAAATGTTTAATTTTTTTTGGAAATTTTTTATTTCATTAGTAAATTGCGTTCACCTACCCAAACTACCAATTCTATTTTTTATTACATAATGGACTGATCAGCATGCGGCTGATTGGTGGATCTATTGTCATATCTCAGCAAATTATCAACCAAATAAACCACTTTTATCAACCAAAAACTTCTCAGCTATGAAACACTCATCGAACCTTTTTTTGGTAATTTCTTTTTTTGCAATCAGTACGGCGCTTTATGCGGCGGGCGAAGTTAAAATCAACACTGATTTAACTGTAGAAGCGGATGGAACCCTTGTTTCTTCTGGTAATGCAACTGTATGGAATGATATTAATGTTTATCCGGGTTCTACCACAAGCGGCGGGAGCAATGCTCCGTCATGGGCCCTCTTCAAAAAAAATGCAGCAGCCACTTCTCAAGGCGTTTTCTTATGGAGTTTTAGCAACTCAACTGAACAAGAAGTTTACTTCCAAGTGCAACTCCCTCACGGATATAAAGAAGGAACGACATTGTATCCGCATGTACATTGGACAACTTTTTCCACAGATCCAACCGGCTCAACTGTTGAATGGGCTCTTGAATACACCATTATTAAGATTGGTGGTACATTTGGGACTACGACCATGATTTCAGGAAGCACACCAATTGTCGCTCCTACTGCTGTAGGTCAACACACCATTACTCCTTTGGGCACCATCACAAGCGGAGCCGATCCAAATGATCTAAAAATAAGCACTGTGCTCGTTTGTCGGTTATTCCGCAACGCTGTCGGCGGCAACGCCGCACTTCATGGCGGTTCAGACATTGACACATATGGGGCTGGTGTTGGACTGCTTGGTTTTGACATCCATTACGAAAGCGACATGGCAGGTAGCCGTCAGGAATACATCAAATAAGTGATCTAAATCTCTGGATTTAATAAAACACTTATGACTATGAACAATAAACGAATACTATACCTAGCTCTTCCGGCTATTCTGGCTATCACTCCTTTAAACTCCTATGCCCAAGGCATTGAGATTACTGCTGGAGGGACAGTCGCGATAACAGGAGATGCCACGATTGATATCTCCAACGGAGGTATCATCAATAATGGAACCTATACCAAAGGGACTGAAACGGTCACCATTTCAGGGACAACCGCCGGAAGCATCTCCGGTACTTCTACTACAACAATTAACAACCTGACCATCAATCCCGGCGCCAAACTCAACCTAAATGCCGCTACATCACTGAATGCAACACTATTCACCATCAAGAGTGACATCAATGGAACTGGTACTTTTATAAATGACGGCACCACTGTTTTTGGAACGACAAACGTTGAACAATTTCTAACAGGCTCTGGAGGCGCAACGCCAAATGGACGTGGATATTACATTTCAAGTCCTGTAGCAACAGCTACTAGCGGCGTTTTCACGGCCTCGGGTGGCAATGGGCTTTTCTACCACACAGAATCTGCCGCCGGAAATGGTTATACAGAAATTACTGCTGATAATGCATGGTTGTCTCCAATGAAGGGTTATGTCATTCGCGTTGGAACCAGCCAAGTGTATACCTTTGCTGGTGGGGATCTCAATAATAATGCGACATACACTACTTCGAGCATGTCAAAAACAACTGCAGCAGGCACCAGAAGAGGCTTTCATTTAATTGGTAACCCCTATCCCAGCTTTCTGAATTGGAATACAGCGATTGATGTAGCAACCAAAGACGTTTCGACCTCCAACATTTCGACCACCATCTATTATAGAACGGTAAATGGCAGTAACGTCCATGTTTTTGATACCTATAATGCTGCAAACTTTGAAGGCACAAACGCAAATGGTTCGGGGGCTGTAACCCGTTACATCGCACCCATGCAAGCAGTATGGGTAAGGGTTGACGGAGCTGATGGCAGCACTGGTACCTTGGTTTTCAACAAGAGCATGCGCGAACACCAAAGCGGTGCCACATTGAGAAGCACCGAGGTATCTGACAAGCAATCAGTACGACTCAGAGTCTCGAACGGAACAAATGAAGATGAAACGATTCTTTTGTTCAGCCCAAAAGCCTTGGATGAACTGGATGCATGGGATTCCCCCAAGATGTTCAACAACAACACAGCCATCCCTGAAATTTACACATTCGCAGGCAATGAAAAGGTAGTCATCAATGGTATGACTGAAAAAGCGCTGGATAAAGAACTCCTTCTTGGATTTAAAACAGGCAAGGCAGGAACGTTTTCCATTAGGCTTTCAGAAAACAGTCCGTTAGACGGCTCCTATATAATGCTTAAGGATAAACTGCTCAATAAACAACAGAATCTGACAGAAATCCCAGTTTATGAATTCTATTCAGACATCGCAGAGTCTGACAGCCGGTTTACGCTTGCAGTTTCCAAAAACGCTACCGCACTTGATGCAGAAGTGATGGAACCCTCTTTCCAAGTTTATCAGAGCAACAAAAATGAGGTAACCGTGAGAATCAATGGCCCGATGAAACCAAACAGCAGGGTTTCCATTTACAACACATTGGGTCAAAGAATCATTACCTCACCCATCGTAAGTGAGGAAACCGTTCTGAATATCCTTTCAAATCCAGGAGTTTACTTGATTTCTGTGGAAACTGGAGGCAGGAAATCGGTCAGCAAATTAGTGATCAACAACTTATAAACTCAGAGACTATGAAATCAACAATAGAATTGCGCGAATACAGTAGTCCCGAGGTCACAAAGATTCAGATGGATAACGAAATTTCACTGACATTGGACTCGCCGACCGGAGAACCCTGGGGTTCTAAATTGATTGTCCCGCAAAAGGATGATCCGTTTAAAGCGAATTTGGCCTAATCAAACAGGCACTCTTAATATAAAACGCCCTAAAAGATTCTTGCAAATCTTTTAGGGCGTTTTTACGTTATTAAAAATCATAGGTTATTTCTTCCAATCATCCAAACTTAAATTGAGCAGCAGCACATTCACTCTACTTTCACCAAGGCAAAAGAACTGAGGTTTTTCTGTTTGCTTTTCTATGAGTTGAATCAATTGTTGTTTTTGAACTGCATTCAAATGGCGGACTCCTGCAATTCTATTGACCTGGAGCATTGCTGCTTCCGGCGAAATATGCGGATCTAAACCACTGGCTGAGGCAAAGAGCATTTCGGATGGCACAAACGTATTGTTTCCAAGATCGTTAAATGTTAGGAACTGTTTTTTACGAGCCTCTACTTGAACTTTAAGTTTGATGCTTGTCAGTCCAAGATTCGAACCTCCAGAAGGCATGGTTTGATAAGCTATTGCAGATGGTCTGGATGAAAAATAAGCAGTGCTGTCGAAGGATTGACCGAGCAGTTCGCTACCGATTACTTTTTCATTTCGAACAATCAGGCTACCGTTTGCCTTGGCTGGAAAAGCAAGTTGAGCAATGCCAGTCACTAGGAGCGGATAAATGATTCCGGTCAGTACCGTGAAAAACAAGAATATTTTGAGTGAAGTCGTTAACGTTTTCATACGTTCTATAAGTTTAAGAGCATGTCAATGATTTTAATTCCGACAAAGGGAGCGATTAGCCCGCCAAGGCCGTAAATAAGCAAGTTTCTGGTCAAAATGGTATTGGCTGAAACCGGTTTGTATTTAACACCTTTCAAGGCCAAAGGAACCAATGCGATGATGATGAGCGCGTTGAAGATGATGGCACTCAGAATGGCACTTTGCGGGGAGCCCAAACCCATGATGTTGAGTGCTGAAAGCGGCCCGACGCCGTTTCCGCCGGAATAAAGTGAAAGGGCAATGGCAGGGATGATGGCGAAGTATTTGGCCACATCGTTTGCTATACTGAAGGTGGTCAAGGCACCGCGGGTCATCAGCAGTTGCTTGCCGACTTCCACGACTTCGATCAATTTGGTCGGATTGCTGTCCAAGTCAACCATATTGCCGGCTTCACGGGCAGCCTGTGTACCGGAATTCATGGCAATGCCGATATCGGCCTGGGCTAGTGCGGGAGCATCGTTGGTTCCGTCACCGATCATGCCGACCAGGTGTCCGTTGGCTTGTTCGTCGCGGATGCGTTGGAGCTTGTCTTCGGGTTTGGCTTCGGCCATGAAGTCGTCGACCCCGGCTTCAGCAGCGATGGCAGCGGCCGTCAAGGCATTGTCACCAGTAATCATCACGGTCTTGATGCCCATCTTGCGCAATTCTTCAAAACGCTGGCGGATGCCGCCTTTGACGATGTCTTTGAGGTGAATGACGCCCATCACTTTGTTGTCTTCGGCCACGACCAATGGTGTGGCTCCTTTTCTGGCAAGGTCTGAAACGATGTCATTCACCATCGGCGGGTAGTAGCCGTTGTTATTTTCCACAAATACCCGGATGGCTTCCGAAGAACCTTTCCGTATTTGGTGGCTCACACCATTGGCATCGGTGAATTCGACCCCGCTCATTTTGGTTTGAGCGGTGAACGGAATGAATGTGGCCTGAAGTGTATGAACATCCCGACCGCGGATGTTGAATTTTTCCTTGGCCAAAATAACGATGGAACGTCCTTCCGGTGTTTCATCCGACAGGGAGGAAAACTGTGCGGCATCAGCGAGTTGCTCTACCGTAACGCCTTCAGCAGGGATGAAATCGGTGGCCATGCGGTTACCAAGGGTGATGGTGCCGGTTTTATCGAGCAGGAGCACATCCACGTCGCCGGCAGCTTCGATGGCGCGACCGCTCGTGGCGATGACGTTGCGTTGCAGCAGCCTATCCATGCCACTGATGCCGATGGCGCTCAACAGACCTCCAATGGTGGTTGGAATCAAGCAAACCAACAAGGCAATCAGCACGGGAAGGGTCAGGTTTTGTGTAAATGGCAAACCGGAGGCTGTCAAACTGTATCCGAAAAATGCCGGGAGCGTGACCACCGCCAACAGAAAAACGATGGACAGGCCCGACAGCAATATGGAAAGAGCGATTTCATTGGGTGTTTTCTGGCGTTTGGCACCTTCAACCAGGGCAATCATACGGTCGATGAACGTGTTTCCCTGTTCGCTGGTAATGCAGATCAAAATTCGGTCGCTGATGACCTTGGTCCCACCGGTCACGGCTGAACGGTCGCCGCCGCTTTCGCGGATGACAGGAGCCGATTCGCCTGTGATGGCCGATTCATCAACGCTGGCAATGCCTTCAATCACCTCACCGTCGGAGGGAATGACGTCGCCGGTTTCACAAACGACCACGTCTCCTTTTTTCAGTTCAGTTGCCGAAACGAACGACTCGTGAGACCCATCCCATTTCCGGGCTTGTGTCTGTGTTTTGTTTTTGCGGAGGCTGTCGGCTTGCGCTTTACCACGACCTTCGGCAATGGCTTCCGAGAAATTGGCGAACAGCACTGTAAACCATAACCAAATGGCAATTTGGAAGTTGAAGGAAGAAAAGGAACCGTTATAGATGTCACCGAACACAACCAACGTAGTCAGTAAGGCTCCGATGCCAACCATAAAAATCACCGGGTTCTTGATCAGCATGGCCGGGTTCAGCTTTTTGAAGCTGCCTTTTGCCGCTTCTATCAGGATCTTCTTATTGAAGAAACTCGTATTTTTTTGTTTTGCACTCATTTCATTCAGAATTTTAGAAAGTTACTCCGGCATTCATCAACAGGTGTTCCATGATGGGTCCCAAGGACAAAGCAGGGAAGAAAGTCAAACCGCCCACAATAAGGATTACAGCTATTAAAAGGCCAATAAACAGGACATTATCGGTGCGAAAGGTACCTGAAGAATCCGGAGTGATATTTTTCTTAGCCATATTTCCAGCAATGGCTAAAACAGGTATGATGACTCCAAATCGTCCAATCAGCATGCCCAAGCCCAACATTAGGTTGTAAAAGATGGTATTGGCATTAAGCCCTGCAAATGCACTTCCGTTGTTTCCGGCGGCAGAAGCAAAAGCATACAGAATCTCGGAGAAACCGTGAGGGCCTGCATTGTTGAGACTGGACAAACCGACACCGGTCACCGAGGCCACCGCTGTAAAGATCAGTATGACAAAACTGGGTGCCAGCACGGCAATGATGGCCATCTGAACCTCAAAGGCTTCCACTTTCTTACCCAAGTATTCCGGAGAACGCCCTACCATAAGACCTGCGATAAAGACGGTTAGGATGATGAAAATAACCATCCCATACAATCCGGCTCCCACTCCACCGAAAATCACTTCGCCTAATAGGATGTTGATCATGGCGATCATTCCGGCAAGCGGTGAAAGACTATCATGCATGGCGTTGACTGAACCGTTGGAGGCAGCCGTAGTTACGGTGGACCACATCACACTGTTGGTGATGCCGAGCCGGGCTTCCTTCCCCTCCATCAATGGAAGATGTCCGAAAACACTGCTCGTTCCGTATTCTGATATCAAGGAGAACGTCAGACCGACCACAAGTAAAATAAGCATGGTCATTAACACCGTCCAACCTTGTTTGGTGGAGCCTACCATTTTTCCATAGGTAAAGGTCAACGCTGCAGGAATCAACAAAATGGCAAGCATTTCCAGGAAATTACTGAAGGGTGTCGGGTTCTCAAACGGATGCGCACTGTTGGCATTGAAGAAACCACCGCCATTTGTTCCCAATTGCTTGATGGCAATCTGAGAGGCAGCCGGTCCTCCAGGAATCACTTGTTGACCGCCTTCCACTGTTTGAGCCGTTGTTGGGGCATTAAAGTTCTGAATGACACCCTGCCCAACCAATACAATGGAAAACAGGATGGAAAGAGGAAGCAATACATAAAGTGTGGAACGTGTCAAATCCGTCCAGAAATTACCGAGCAAATCCGTCGTTTTTCTGGACAATCCCCTAATAAGCGCTAGCAAAACGGCAATGCCCGTTGCTGCACTTACAAAGTTTTGAACCGTAAGGGCAATCATTTGCACCAGATAACTCATTGTCGTTTCACCTGCATAACCCTGCCAGTTGGTGTTGGTCATAAAACTTACTGCGGTATTGAACGCCGAATGCCAGGTCACATTGGCCAAACCAGCCGGATTCAGTGGCAACCAAACCTGGGTGAGCTGAATAATGAATACAAATAAGAAACCGATCAGGTTAAAAGTTAGCAATTGGAACATGTATGTTTTCCAATTGGTCTCTACTTTGCTGTTCACCCCAGCAAACCGGTAGGTCAACGTTTCCAGCCAGCCTAGAACCGGTTGCAAGAAATGCTTCTCACCGGTGAAGACTTTTTTCATATAACCGCCCAATAATGGAGTTAGAGCGATCAATAAAGCCAGAAACAGAATGATCTGAATAAAATCGAGTGTTGTCATTGAGTCGAAAATTAGTTTTTCTTTTGAATCCTTGTTTTTATGGTCTGTAACGCTTCATAATGGTCATCCAATTTCAGAAGCTTACCGATCAACCAGCTTACTGCGAAAATAAGTATTATTCCGCCAAAAAATTCGAGGATGAACAAGAAGGTTTCCATACTGTCAAAACTTTTCAGGTTTAATTAATGAATACAGTAAATAGAAGAGAATCAGTAGTGCGATGACTGCACCGATGATGTATCCTGTCGAAAGTGTTATTGAAGCATCCATGATTTGTTGTTTTTAGACAATACAAAGGTAGGTTGACATGAATAATTGTCTTGTGAGGAATGCAGGCAGCCGTATAAGGGTTTTATAAATATTTCCGTCAAAGCCTTTTCCAAGTGTCTTTTCTTTCGTATAATGATTACTTTTGCATGTAAACCAATGGACAGATGCCTATGATTGAGAGCCTTCGACCAAACCCGGATGAGATTCTGAAAACCATTCAGAAGGAAGAAGAAAAAATCCGGAAGGGCAGTTTACGCGTGTTTTTAGGCATGTGCGCAGGCTCCGGGAAAACATATGCCATGCTGAAAGCCGCACATGTAGCCATGTCTGAAGGTATCGACATCGTGGCTGGCTATGTTGAAACCCATGGACGAAAGGAAACGGTGGAATTGCTGGATGGGTTGGAACTCATACCCCGACAACAACGCAAATATCGGGATGTCGTACTGGAAGAAATGGACCTCGATGCCATTCTGGCCCGTCGTCCAAAGGTGGTGCTGGTGGATGAACTGGCTCATTCCAATGTGCCAGAAAGTCGTCATATAAAGCGGTATCAGGATGTGGAAGAAATCCTGAACCAAGGCATCAATGTGTATACGACCCTGAATGTGCAGCATTTGGAAAGTCGAACCGAAACCGTAGCGGAAATAACTGGTGTACGCATCCACGAAACTGTTCCGGATTCCTTTCTGCAATATGCTGAATTCGATTTGATCGACATTTCTCCGGACGAATTGCTCAAGCGTATGGCCGAAGGCAAAGTCTATGTGCCTGACAAGGCGCAGAATGCCATGTCCAACTTTTTCCGCAAAGGTAATTTGCATGCCCTTCGGGAAATAGCCCTTCGTTTCACGGCTGAACGCGTGGATATTGACCTGATGGATTACATGCATGCCAAAAACATCATGTCCACCTGGAAAACTACGGAAAAACTCTTGGTGGCAGTCGGCCCGAGTCCGGCTTCCCAACGACTCATCCGATGGACACGCCGAATGGCTTACAATCTTGGCGCACAATGGATAGCCGTAAGTATCGATTTGGGCGAAGTGCTCACCACCAAACATCGCGAAGGGCTCATCAAAAATCAGGAGCTGGCTAGGGAGCTGGGTGCCAAAATCCTTCAGATTTCCGATAGTGATATCGTAACAGGATTACTAAAGGTCGCCATTCAGTACAACGTCACTCAGATTGTCATTGGCAAGTCCAACGAGCATCCGTTGCGGAACTACCTGAATGGAGGAAGCATCGTGGACCGTTTACTTAAGAACAGCCAGAACATTGACATTTACGTGGTTAAAGATGACCAGGGCAGCAAATCCACCCATTCATTCTGGAAAAACAACGAAAAAAAGAATTCCTGGAAAGAGTATTTATATGCTGCCGTTGTCATTGTCGCCATCGGGTTGATCAGCTTCCCATTCAGGACTCTGATAGGTTATCAATCCATCGGCCTTTTCTTTTTGTTGGGAATCGCCTCACTTTCCATGAAAATTGGTCGGATACCGGTCATTGTGGCTGCATTACTCGCCTCCATGATTTGGAATTTCTTTTTCATACCACCCATCTTCACCTTTCACATCACGAATTTTCACGATTTGATGGCGCTCTTTGCCAATTTCTTTGTTGCAATGACAGGGGGAACGCTCATCAATAAGATACGTAAAAACCAAGTTGTGTTGCAGAAGAGTCAGGATAATCTTTCCAAGCTCTTTTCCATTCTTGAGTCATTGAACAATACGGATTCCATCAAGGAAGTCGTACGAATGACCCGTCGGGAACTCAACAAGCACTTTGATGCCGATGCCATCGTGTATTTGCAATCCAAGATCGATGATGGCATCACCCGAAAACTGGACGATCGCATTTTTGGCAATACGGATTTTCACGATGATAAAGGCTTTTCGGTGGCCAACTGGGTTTTTGACAACAAAACGCAAGCCGGAAAGTATACGAGCACCTTGCCGGATGCCGACCTGCAATATTTTCCACTGATCTCTAAAAAGGGTATCATCGGTGTTTTGGGCATCAAGTTCAGCCAACCTGGGAAATTGACACCGGAGAATACCTTGCTGTTAAGGTCTTTCATTTCACAGGTTACCGCTTCGATGCAGCGCGAAATCAACGTCGATGAAATGAAGAACAAGCAGATTTATGCTGAATCGCAAAAGCTTTTCCAAACCGTATTGAACAGCATCTCGCACGAATTGAGGACGCCCATTTCAGTCATTTCAGCCGCTGTTTCCAATATGAATGATGAGAAGATGGCCTCAAACGCTGCATTCAGAAAAGAACTAGGACAGGAACTGAATGCTGCGGCCATGCGTTTGAACATGCTGGTTGAAAACATTCTGGACATATCCCGCATCGAATCGGGCTATCTTTCTCTAAATTTGCAGTGGTATGAAATCAGCGACTTGATGGGTACCGTGCTGAATGAAATGGAGAAAGAGCCGCACAAACAATCCATTCATCTGATGCTGGAAGACAATCTGCCATTGGTTAAAATGGACCTTAGTTGGTTCAAGCAAGCTCTTGTCAATATTTTGCACAATGCCATCATTTATACCCCTGCAGAAACCAACATTACCGTTCGCTCGCATAAAAATGCCGAGAATCAAGTCGTTATAGAGGTTTCGGATAATGGTCCCGGAATTCCTGAGGAATCTCTGAAGAATCTGTTCGATAAGTTTTACAGAGTGCCCGGTACTAAAAGTGGTGGAACCGGCCTTGGTCTGACCATTACCAAAGCCATTGTCGAAGCCCATCATGGGAGAATCATCGCCCGAAACAGGAGTGAAGGCGGACTGAGTATTCTAATATACTTGGATATAGAAAAGCAGAATGGAAAGCAATAAGTACAAAATACTGATCATCGACGACGAACCTCCCATTCGCCATTTGCTAAAAATGGCTTTGGAAGCCAATGATTTTAAAGTATTTGAGGCTGAAAATGCAAAAAATGGCATTCTTCAGACCACAATGACCAGACCTGATGTAATTTTGTTGGATCTGGGGTTGCCCGATCACGGCGGTTTGTCGGTGCTGAACCAAATACGGGAATGGTCAACAACACCCATCATCGTATTGACAGTCCAGGACGATGAGGAAACTAAAATTGCGGCATTGGACGGCGGAGCGGATGATTACATCACCAAACCTTTCAATACAGGGGAATTGTTGGCTCGAATTCGGGTAGCGTTAAGACGTTCGTTGAAAATTGACGAATATCCGGTATTCCGCAGTGGTGGTTTGGTTGTTGACCAAACAGCCCGTGTTGTAACTGTTAATGACGAGGAAGTAAAACTAACGGCGACGGAATATTCCATTTTAGCATTGATGATTCGTCATGCAGGACGGGTGCTGACGCACAATTTTATCATGAAAGAAATTTGGGGCATCCATTATGCGGATAATTTTCAGACCTTGCGGGTGCATGTCGCTCAAATCAGACGGAAAATTGAGCAAAACCCTTCCATTCCACAGCTTTTGATAACAGAACCAGGCGTTGGCTATCGACTAAAAATCATTTTATCAGAATAAGTGTTGTATTTTTGACATATTGATTGTATTTTTGCACAATGATTGTCTTTTTGATATAGGTATTGGATTTATAACATAAGTTTGTATTAAATGAGTGATTCGAATCAGCAGTCTGGCATACGGAAAATTACACTTGCAGGTCTCATAGTAACTTTGGGTATTGTTTATGGTGACATAGGTACAAGCCCCCTTTATGTACTGAAAGCTATTATTGCCGGTGGCAACGGCATCAGTGACCTATTGGTTTTGGGTGGAATTTCCTGCATCTTTTGGACGCTGACCTTACAGACAACCATTAAATACGTGCTCATCACCCTACGTGCGGACAACCACGGTGAAGGTGGTATTTTTGCACTGTTTGCCCTTTTGAAGAAGAAATCGACGCTGATGGTCATCATCACCATGATTGGCGGCAGCACGTTGCTTGCCGATGGCGTCATCACACCAGCCATCACGGTGACTTCAGCCGTTGAGGGATTAGGCCTCATCAAACCAAACATCGCCGTTATTCCCATCGTCTTGCTAATACTCACCTTCTTGTTTTCGTTCCAACGGTTTGGTTCCAACATCATCGGAAGGCTTTTTGGTCCCATCATGTTGGTTTGGTTCCTAATGCTGGGCGTACTTGGCGTTTCACAGATTGTGACACTCCCCCATGTCATGTTGGCCATCAATCCGTATTATGCCATCAAGCTATTGATAGAATATCCGAGTGGATTACTGTTGTTGGGTGCAGTTTTCCTGGCAACAACAGGCGCGGAAGCATTGTATTCCGACTTAGGTCATTGTGGCATCAAAAACATTCGAATTTCCTGGATTTTTGTCAAATCAATGCTGATTCTGACCTACTTCGGTCAAGGTGCATGGGTTCTGAATCATCCCACCGAAGCGTTGTCTGTGAATCCATTCTTTGCCATCATGCCGGATTGGTTCCTGGTACCCGGCATATTCATTGCAACGGCTGCGGCCATCATTGCCAGTCAGGCCTTGATCAGTGGTTCCTTTACACTTGTCAGTGAAGCCATTTCACTTAATTTCTGGCCAAAGTTCAAAGTCAACTATCCCTCGATTATTATCGGACAGGTGTATATACCCTTGGTAAACTGGTTTTTGTGGGCTGCTTGCTGCTTTGTCGTCCTCTTTTTCAAGGATTCCTCC
>Ga0302205_10000071_pt1 | contig 53408 bp, 50 predicted proteins | sample II_Fen_E1_3_FD_194582 | JGI IMG/M metagenome (GOLD analysis project Ga0302205, IMG submission 194582) | Peat permafrost microbial communities from Stordalen Mire near Abisko, Sweden - II_Fen_E1_3 | ecosystem: Environmental > Terrestrial > Soil > Wetlands > Permafrost | place: Sweden: Abisko...
GTTTTCGCTGTCAAAGGTCGGGAAAATCTCATATCAATGCAGTGGAGAGATGAATTGCATAAATACATAGCCGGAATTATTCAGGGGAAAGGCCAGAAATCAATTATTGTTAATGGAATGGGTGATCATATCCATTGTTTTATTGGACTGAAACCAGCTATATCTATTGCCGATTTAGTAAGAGATATTAAAAACAATTCCTCCAAATTCATAAATGACAAAGGATATACAACTGGTAAATTTCACTGGCAGGAAGGATACGGTGTTTTTTCCTATAGTAATTCGCAGATTGAGAATGTTTATAATTATATACTGAAACAAGAAGAACATCATAAGAAGAGAAATTTCAGGGAAGAATATATTGAATTTCTAAATAAATTTCAAATTGAATATAAGCCGGAATATCTTTTTGATTGGATTGAATAATTTATAATAACGTTATCCCTATAATCAATAACATCCCTTCGGGATTCAGTTTTTTTTGTTTTCTTTCTCTATAAAAATATCACCACTTCGTGGTTCTTTCTGTTTCGGATTATAACTCTGTCAAAATCAAATACGGGTTTCTAAAGTCTTCTGACTTCTGAAACCCGTATTCTGTATAAATCAACTATCAACAACGTCTAGAAAGGAAGTTTAAAATTACTATTATCATCAGCCGGTTGATCCACATTATGCTTTTGTTTCTCTATACTTTTCCCTATTTTAAAATTATAGGTGTACTGCAAAACAAAGGCAGCAGTCGTATTTAAAAATGTTTCTGTCCGTTGATAAATCGAATTATTCCTTAAGGTGACCGTGCTATCGAAGAATTTACTGGCAAAAGGGTTAAACGCAATAATATTCAGGGAACTGTTATTTTTAAATTGCTTGACAAGACCTACTAAATAAAAAGGCGTCATCCTGGTTTCCGTTTGCCCGTCCAATACTGGTCCATTAAGGCTTAACATAGAGATAACCTTCAGGTCCCAGGGCACCGGGAACATCATGAACGAATTCCAGTTCCAGCTTCGCTGGTTCGTGGGATCTATCTGGTTCTGGTACCTGTCTATGTGATTAAAGGAATACCTGAAATTGGAATTAAACATAACCTTGCCTATTTGCGAATTAACCGACAAGCCGCTTCCTGCTTCGTATCCGTTGGATACATTCTCCGGCATACTTTGAAACACATTGGTACCATCCCTCTGACTGACTATTGTCTGGATAAGTCCTGTTTTATACTCGTAAAACAACTGAGGAGCCAGATTAACGGTTACTTTCCCGAAGGTGATTTTCACATTGTAGGTAAACTGAAAATTATCCCGGTAAGCCGGTTTAAGATAGCTGTTACCTTTACTGACTGTCTGGCTGTCGACCTTGCTTTCCAACGGGTTCAGCTGTCCGGCACTTGGTCTAATAACCCTTCGGGAATAGGCCAGTTTAATGCTGTGATTGTCATTAAACTTCAATGAACCGTTAGCATACGGCAACGGCGAAAAGTAATCGTTGCCTGTCGCCGAATTGATAACCACATGGGAAGTTTCAAACCTTGATCCTATCTTCACACTCCCCTTTTTGAAATTCCTCGACAGTTCTGCATACCCACCCAACCGCAAATCAGAATAATCCAAATTAGGAGTAGAAGCCTGCGCAAGAGTGCTTGTATTGTCAATATTATATTTATTAAAGTTGCCACTGACACCCCCATTGAAGGAATAGACACTGTCGAAGGGCAAGGTATAGTTTGTTTGTCCTGTTAATGTTTGGGTATTGGTTCTGCTCTTTTCATTTTGTATCGGATCCGTGGCAAGAATGATTAGGCCAGTGGGGTTGTAATATACATTGTGGTAATCGGTGGAGGAAGTATTATCCAGGCTCTTGTAATATTTCAGCTCCACTTCATAGCCATGCTGGGTTTTTTTATCGAACTTATGCTTGTAAAACAGCGAGGTGGTCAGGCCGTCACTATTGGTGTTCGGATTGGTAAAAGACCGAAAAACACTCGTCGGCACATCATTGGCATAATTGTAATTCCAGGCATCCCCACTGGTTTTATTTCCGGTTCCGTTGTAAGAAACATTCAGGTTCAGGTTATTAAATTCATTCGGGTCGTAAATCAAGCCTACATTCACATTCCTGTTATTCCATTTTAGATCCTGAACACTATTCCGTTTCAACTCATTAACCCCCGCAATACGATCCATATTTGTATTGATGTCGAAGTTTTGTGTCATACCATTGGCAGCAATATAGTAGGATATTTTTTCCAATCCATAATCCAGGCTTGCATTTCCCCTGGCCATATAAGCATCCTTCCCAACAGGCAATGCCATGACACCTACCGTTCCTTTGAGACCAAACCGCATGGCAGGATTCGTCACAATATTAATAACAGCATCCACATCGGCATCATATTTACCTGACGGACTGGTTATAACTTCCATCTTATCCACCTGCGAAGGATGCAGTCGTTTCAGGTATTCCTTATCCCGGGTTACTCCGTCCACTTCAATCTTAATGTTCGACTTTCCATTCACGGTGATGCCCTCATTCAAATAGTCAACCTGCACGGAGGGTACTTTACGAAGAACATCCAGTCCATCGGTTGATGACTTTTTAATGCCATCGGGTATTCCGTAAACAGTCCTGTCACCAAGTTCGGTCACTTTTACTTTTGATCCGTTCACCACAATTTCTTTGAAGCTGTATGTGTTTGGATCCAGGGCTATAGTACCCAGATTATTCATCATACCTTTCTTTTTGGGAACAACACTCAACCGGGTTTTATAAACCAAATGTTTCACTCTGACGCAATACGTTTTAATGGTATCCCCTTTATAAAATACAAAAAGTCCTTCCGAGTTCGATTTCGACAGCTCAACAGAGCTGCTGTCAGGTAGCTGTAATAGCTCCACACTGGCTCCCACCACCGGTTTTGTTGTTTCCTTATCAGTCAGGTTTCCTGTGATGATTTGTCGGGCATGTACATTTAAGGCAATCAGGCACAGTAGCACCATGAAAATTTTAGTCTTCATTCTTATCTATTATTGACAATTGATTTCTATTCTTATTTCACCATGATGGATTCCGACTGAGAATCTACCGCCATAGGTATCTTCATCTCAGTGCCATTGTTCTTCATGGTGGCAGTCCCGTCAATATGTCCTTTTGACGTACTTTTCAATAAGAGTCCCGTTGGCGTATCCAGAGTGCCATCAAAAGTCATGGTTCCCTTTAATTCCTGCGTCATTTGGGCGGAAGGATCGTTTGAGGGCAGCGATTCTATTTCGGTTTTACCGGATACAGTCGCCAGATTGTTCTCAACGCCCTTTAGGGTAAACGTGTTAAGAGCCATCATAGACACATTGCCGGCTACCCTAAAGTAAGAGGTTTCCCAGGTATCGCCTGTTTTCACAGTTGTTTCGGGCAGGTACGCAAATAAAGGTTCTATCATGCTTTTTACTGCCGATTCCTTTAATAGTCCATCTGCTTGTGTCTTGGCCTGATCCCTTTTGGTGGCAGGTATGGAATCCAGCACAAACATCACACTGTCTTTAAACTTACCGTAGTTTACAAAATCCACAAACTTACCGGCGGTCGATATCTTTGCAATGATCTTATACTTGCTCATTTTGTTCATAATCTTTTCCAGAGGATCGTTGCCTGCAGGCTTTGCCGAATTGGTCTCCTTAGTGAACATAGGCGAAATGATTTTCGAGGCAATAGTATCAAATTTAAATTCAATGTCCATAACTTCATTCTCCTGCCGAAGGACCTTGTAACTAATCACCGTGTTGGAATAAACATCCATTTTAAACGACTGCCCGTTGGCTGTTTGTTGAATGGCCTGCTTACTGGTACTTTTAATGGTGTACACTTTCCCTTTTTCAAGGTTTAACTTAAAGCTGGCAGGGGTTTGTGCCAGGACAGAAATACCCAAAAAAGCTAAAAAAACAGTTGTGATAATTGTTTTCATTGTGTAAATTGATTTGTTAGTTTATAGTATTGAAATTAAATTAAAGTTTTCTGATGTTCGGGTTTTGCGGAATGATTATTCAAGTAACAAACAGGACTTCCCGATTGTTTTTTTACTTACAGCCAGACCCAATATCTTGTGATGTTCAGGATAAAGCAGGATGTTTATGCAATCTTTTATAAATCAAATGCAGCTAATACAATCCCAATTCTTAAAAAGCACCAAAGTTAAGATATTATTGTTATTTATAACATTTCTATTAACATTAATTATTCTTTTGCGACCGTTCGCTTCAAATGTGGCTATCCTTTCTTTTTACTCGGTATATTCATTTAAATCGTAAATATCTTTCTCCAGCCTTTCAATTTTCCCTTTATCTATTTTCCGTCGTTTATAGCCCAAAGCCAATGAAAAACCAGCCACAACAACCAGGAAAAATATATTATAGAAATCAAAATTAAGACTTTTCCAACAAATCAATAATAAACCCGTACAAGACATTGGAAAATACATTAAACTAAATTTTCGTTTAGATTCAAAGAATCCCTTAAATTCAGTCACTTTCCGCACTGATTCAATTATTGAATCAGTACTCAAATCTACTCCTTTTAAAGCCGTAAAGCATTTAAATTTCAGGTAACTCACAACTACAATAAATATAAGTATCAGCAAACAACCGATTATAAATTTCGCATCAATATTTTCAATCCTGAAATTATCGTGCAATAGCAGGATTAATATTACAGGAACCAGGAATAAAGAAAAGAAACTTCTGTATTTCATCCAGTTCAATTTTTTCTGTGGCTTTTTTGAAAGTGTATCCATAATGAGCTTTTTATTAAGTTTTTCGAGATTATCAAGTTTACTGTCGTACTTCTGCCAGATAGTTTTTAGTTCTTCTATTTCCATGATTTTAAAATTTAATTGTTAGACAAACAGTTTTTAAGTTTCAGTTTGATCCTGCTTATTTTTGTGGCCACATTGGTTTTAGTCAGTCCGATAATTTCAGCTATTTCTTCATACGATGTGTCATCCAGGAATAGCAGAATGATCGCCTTGTCCACATTTCCCAATGTGTCGATGGCTCTGTATAACTGGTCATGCAATTCGACCATTGTATGATCCGTATCATTAGCAATGTCGGGAATCCAGTTTGTATATTCAATCCTTTTGGCATGTTTTATGGATTCCCGAAACCAGGTAATGGCCGTATTTAAGGATACCCGGTAAATCCAGGTACTGACTTTCGACTTCTGCTGAAAATTTGGATAGGCTATCCATAAGTTTGAAATAATATCCTGGAACAGGTCTTTTACATCATCTGCCTGATCGCAATACATATGACTGACTTTATAAATCAGCTTTTTATTGTCCTCAATAATTTCTATAAAATCAGCTTGTAGTGTATCGTTATCCATTCTGACGTTTTTAATTTTGAAGTATTAGTCGTAAAAGGGAGTTAAAAATCACACGAAAGAAGAATTATTTTTAGTATCAGGTCTATTTCTCCGGCAGATAGCTGCTACTACCTAATTGGAATAATATATTATCCTGTTTTATTTCTTGATATAATACTACTTTACAGTAATTAAAAATAAGGGAATAAGGGCAGATTAATGCGGCATTAAATTTGCCACTAAGGGTTAAAAAATAAAAATAAGGTTTTTTGCCTATACAATGCCAAAAAAACAATTGATTATTAGCAAGCTACAACTAATTATTTTAGTAGATTTAAATATAAGTACGTGAAAGTAAAAACCTTATTTTTATTTTTTAACCCTACTATATAACTAGTCGCAATATAATATTAATCAGATGGTTATAAATTTAATTTTTCATTCCTTCATTGTTTTTCTTATTGATGTTCGATCTCTGATCGTTGGAACATACTCGTAAAGCTGTACCTCAATACTAAATAAAAGAAAAACCTTATTTTCTTGTTCAACCTTAGTAGCCAGATTATAACCAATAAACACAACCTTATTCTTTGTTTGATTTATTCCATTGAATATTCTTATCAAAGAATAAGGTTTAATATTGAGGGTTAAAATTACTACTAAGGTTTAGCAACTGAAAATAAGGTTTTAAATATAAGAGAAAAAATGTAAGAAAAAATAGGATTGAACAAGTTGTAAATCACTATTAATCAAAAAGCCATAAATTGCGATTTAAACCCTTTCTGGTTATCTTTATTGTTGTTCGATCTCTGATCGCGGAGACTTAGTAGAGATGTTAAGCAAAAATATCTACCCCTTATTCAAATTAAAATTACACGACAGTATTTATTTCCGTTTACTTAAGTTCTTATCAATCAAAAAGACCGCTCCCGGAAATTCTTCCTGAAGCGGTCTTTGTATAGGATAAAGCAATATTATGCCTTTTCGTTCATTTTCATCATGCCCATCATCTGGTTCACGGTTTTTTGCATACCATCGGTCGACGCATCCAGGAAGATAACATTCCCTTTTCCTGTTTCCCCAAAATGTTTGATGGTTTCCGTCCACATGCTGAACAACAGGAACGACGCATCCAGGTCAGCATCGGTCATTTCCTTGGCAGCCTGTGCCATTCCCTTGGCCACTTCTTCGCGGAACAAGGCAATCCCCTGTCCACGTTGCTGGGCAGCTTCCTTCTCAGCTAATGCCGATATCTTAATGGCGTTTCCTTCAGCCTCGGCAGCTTTGGTACGGGTAATCAACAAGGCCTGACCCTCATTCTCGGCAGCTGCCTTCAGGTTGTTCGAAGCCACCACGCGGGACATCGACTTGATAATCTCTTCGTCAAAAGTGATATCGTTTAGCTGGATATCGATCATATGAAAGCCCCATCCTTCAAGTGTATCATCCAAATGTTTCTTTACTTCCATGATAATCTCGGTACGAAGCCCCAGGATTTCAGCCTGTTTCTTGGTAGCCACGAAACTACGGATCGTTCCTTCAATGGTACGGATCAACGCCTGCATAAAGCTACGTTCGTCAACAAATTTGAAAGCCACGTTTTGAATTGTTTCGTCCGACTGGTTAAAAACCGCGTACAGCAACATGGCCTTAAAATACACATTGGCCTGATCCTGCGATACAGCCTGGAATTCCAACTCCGCCGAACGGTTCTGGATACTGATGCGTTTGTACACCATCTCTATTAAAGGGATCTTGAAATTCAGCCCCGGAGCCATGATGCGCCGGTACTTTCCGAAAACGGTAATAACCGCCACGTTGCCCTGATTCACGGTAACGAAACCGGAGGCAATAACAATCAGAGCAAAGACTCCGATAACAATAAAAGGAATTGATTCCATGTAATTTGTGTTTAATGAATACTATGTTTACGCTATAAAATTTTATACTAACTTGATTTATAGTTCTGAATGCTTACTGAGAGCCTCACCCTGAGTGAGGCTAACCTGAGTTCAGGACAAGGAACGAAGTTACATTACAATGAATAAGCTATTTAAATTTGCCGTCAGGCAATCAATATCCATAGAAAAGATCAATACTACAAGAAACGTTGTCCGTAGGACATGAACAGATGTTGGATTGTATATCTCCTACGGAGAAAAGACCGGTACTATTTAATGAATCTATGGATATACAACTCCTAACGGAGCATATTAATTAAAAACTTTATGATTCTTAACCCGAACTCAGGTTAGTAAGTCAACCCTCCACTGTGTAATAGAGACTGCATTCTCTACTCGATCATTGAATCCGGATCTTCCAACACGGATATCTCCTGTTGTCCTAATTCCAGGTCTATCATAGCCGATTTACGTGTCGGTCTTTTAATAACCATCAGGACAACCAGCAAACCGGCATACACCAGAAAATTAGCATTATTGGTTATAAAGATAGCTATCAGGGCAAACATGGCAGGAGCTTCCAGCAAAGCATACCGGATAATCAATGATTCCCTGTATCCTGCCAGCTTGGTTTTCAGATTCGTAATTTCCCGTAGCGCATTCAATTTAAGCCTGTAAGTTACATTGCTTGCCACAATTCCGGCTATAACCAATCCGGGGATAAAATAAACCAGAATTCCGGCTAAGTCCGACTCCAGATCCGGGTGTTGAAAATCAGCTACAAAAAAGTAGACTACAATGCCAAACAAAACTAAGCCCAGCACCATAGCCAGATGTATACATGCAATAATTTTAAAAAAATCTCTTGATGATTGTTGAGTATTTTCCATATCTAATAATTGTCTGTTATTTAGGATTGACTTTTCAATCAATCCCTGTTATGTGTTAAGATTTTGTTTTAAAGGTTGGGGTATCAATTAGAATAATCCTCCGCAAAAATACATATTATCCCTGTACATTTAACTATTTTGCAAAAAAAATAATTAACTTTTATTCTCCGGTTTAAAATTTCCGGGGGGTTCCTTCCACTTCAGTTCGAAAAGGCAGCATCCTGAACCTATTACCTTCCATAAAAAGAATAAAGGCTATATCCCAATTATAGCAAGACCGTGGTCACCCCTATCATCGCCACCCGGCAGATGGAATTTCTGTAATCCTTTTGATAAAATAGATTTTTCAGTAGATTAATAACCTTATTCATTCTCTTTCTCTTATTACAGTTCTAATAATTCCGGAATATTGTCATCCTGAGAGTACTGTCTTATCATACTAATAACTGATCTATTTCTTAATTTTAATACGGATATAACTTAGATATCATATATTATTAATGATATATAACATCTAAGTTATATCTATATTACATCTAAGTTACATCTATATTACATCTATATCAAAACGGCGACATCATGATGAATGGTTCGTGATTAAAAATCACCTGAAACAGGATACATTCGGATTTTAGATAATCAGGGAAAGAACGGATTCAGCGGGAAAAAATTAAAATCCGGAGAATTAAACCACAACGCTTTAGTCAAATGGATCTTATGGCAAATTACAACGAAAAACAGATTAAAACAGGAAATTTGACAGGAAGGGGTTCATCGCAAAACAGGGAGACCCGATGGATTCTCGGGGATGTTTCCTGATTTTTCGGTGGATCGAAATAAACAGTAGAGGTACTGATCATCCCTGTTTGAATGTATAAAACCAGACAGTTAGGAGTATCAACCGGGGTGATGGCATCTGACTGGAATGAGCGTTACGGATTTGAGTGGAAAGTTATTTCTTTTCGTATGCCAGCATCTTCTTTTTGCATTCCATTCCCCAGCGGAAACCACCCAGCGTGCCATCGGTCCTAATCACGCGGTGACAGGGAATGAGGTAAGCAATGGGGTTGGCACCAATGGCTGTTCCCACAGCACGTACCGCTTTGGGACGACCGATCATTTCGGCAATCTGGGCATAGGTAGTGGTCTTTCCGGCAGGAATCTGTTGCAGAGCATCCCAGATAGAAAGTTGAAATTCAGTACCTATCAGGTTTAATACAGGCTTTGAGCCATTTTCAAAAATCTGATGTACCAGACGGCCAGCCTTATCTTCATTGAGTTTGAAATCGACATCGGGGAAGCGGTTATCCAGATCGGAATAGGCGCTTTCGTGTGTTTCAGGAAAAGTAAGCGCACAAATACCATCGTTTGAAAAAGCAATGCAGCATTCTCCAAATGGTGTGCTGGAGAAACCATACGAAGGATTTGACTGTGGAGGTAATTGTCTCATAAGGGTTCGATTGTGTATAGAAAAATGAAAGTGGGCGCAAATTAGATAAATTTTTATAAAATAATTATTTACGATAAGATGCTATGAAAAAGTCAAGTACATTTGTGGCAAAGTTAACGATTATTGTTGACTCAGCGTTCATTTCTATATATAAAAATTATGTTATTACCAATAAATCATCCATTTATTTACAAAACGAACATGAAAAGATTGATTCAATTCACTGTATTTACACTTTTTGGGTTATCAACGGGCGTAATGGCACAGGTAAGCACATCTAAATGGCAACCCGAATCCATTGTTATTGATGGGGACGGTTCTGATTGGGGATCAGTTCCTCGTTTCTTTAATGCAGAATCGAATGTAAAGTATGAATTTCGCAACGATACCCGGAATTTATACATTATTCTAAAAGCAGCCGACCGGTCCTCACAAATGCAACTTTTGATGGCCGGTTTTAATGTAAAACTAAAAGTAAAATCCTCACCTCCTATTAAGGTGGGTATTAATTTCCCTGCATTGAGAAAAGGAGAAATGCCCCCAATGATTATAAACCCGGATAATAAACCGGACAAACTTACTTACAAGACAACTACAAACGATTTGGTTATACCGAAAGACACTGCTATACTCGATGGGTTTCTATTTTCAAAAGGAAAAATCACTTCGGAAAGCAGTGACGAAAAAAGCATCTGTTTTGCAAGAAGTAAATTAAACAGAGAACTGATTACTTATGAAATACGCATACCACTTCGTGAGATATTCGGCAACGAATACACCCTGGAGAGTGTCAGCAGCAATCCTATTCAGCTTCAGGTAAGCATCAACGAACTATCCCAGAAAGATAAAAAGGGACGTAAAGGCAAAGGGATGTCAGGCGGAATGCACGGAGGCGGTGGAAGAGGTATGGGCGGTGGTATGGGCGGCGGTGGTATGGAAGGCGGCGGCATGGGCGGTGGCGGCGGTGAAATGGGCGGCATGGGCGGCGGTGGCGAAATGGGAGAAATGCCAGGTCAAGAAATGCAGGGTGGAATGCAGGAAAGTGGTGGATTAAGTATGGAACGAAAAAGCTTCAGCATTGATTTTAAATTATCGACCAACAAATAATGATTTTCCACTGATTATATAAAAAATAGAAGAATTTTCCACAGATTACACGGATTACACGGATAAGAAATCTGTGGAATCCGTGTAATCTGTGGAAAATTTCTTTATTGTATTCCGCAGTAAATTATTATATGGGCGGCGGTGAAATGGGCGGCATAGGCGGTGGCATGGGTGAAATGGGTGAAATGCCAGGTCAAGAAATGCAGGGCGGAATGCAGGAAAGCGGTGGATTAAGTATGGAACGAAAAAGCTTCAGCATTGATTTTAAATTATCGACCAACAAATAATGATTTTCCACTGATTATATAAAAAATAGAATAATTTTCCACAGATTACACGGATTGCACAGATTTCATATTTGTGGAATCCGTGTAATCTGTGGAAAATTTCTTTATTGTATTCCGTAGTGAATTATTTATTTTATTTATCTTCTGTGGATGTGGAATTTGCATTCGCCAAAGTCTCTTTCCGCAACACCTTATTGCTTTCGGAATAAATAAATACAGGCAGATAGAAAAAACATTTTGGCATTTCGTACTTACTAAACACCTGCTCCAGACGGGTTATCAGCTCTTGTTCCTGTTGTAGGCTGTACTTTTCCGATTCAATAACCAGTACCACTTTATTTTCCAGCACATCATCCGGAATTGAGGTGATAAAGCAAGGGAAAGGAATGATACCTTCCAACTTCTTTTCCAGTTGTTCAGGGTGAATCTTTATACCCCCCGAATTAATAGTGGAATCTGCCCTACCAAGCCAACGGAAAGAACGGGAACCTTTCAGTTCCACAATATCATTGGTTTGTATTTCGTCCTTCAACAAATGAGGAGCATAAATGGCCAGGCAGTGGCGTTCATCCAGACGGACACTTACCCCGTCGAGGACGGTAAAGTATTCCGATCTGTTCAAACCATTGAAACGCCGTAAGGCAATATGAGAACAGGTTTCTGTCATTCCATACGTTTCATACAATTCAGCAGGGATATTTTCAGAAAGCTTTTCCAGCTTACCCGTAACAGGACCTCCTCCCACTATGATCTTGCCAACAGACTTCCGTTGAAGGTCATCGGCAGCATGAAACAGCTGATATGGGGTTATGGCAGCGAAATCAACAGGCGTATCCAACTTCTCAAAGGGATTGGCCGAAGGAGTAACCGTTATCAGGTTAAATCCACCTACAATAGCCCGTACGAGCATCATTTTACCGGCGATATAGGTGGCAGGCAGGCAAAGCAGCCCTGTACTTTGGGCAGTAATGCCCAAGAATTGGTTAGTCATTCGGGCTGAGTTTACCATGCTTTCCTTAGACAGCCTGATACTCTTGGGTTTACCGGTAGAACCGGAAGTATGAGCAAGAATAAAGTCCGTATTGCCGAACCAGTTTTGCAGGAAATAATACACAGCATTCCGCCACGAATCAGCGGGTTCGCTTTTAATGCTTAATTGATCAAGATTCTGACGGATATATCGGATTCCGTTGAGCATAATACTTTCCATGGATCAGGTTAAGATTGTAGATAAGTTCCATTTGTTTTCCGGCCTGTAATAAAGCTTTGCCTGTTCAATGGCAAGGGGTGACGGGATATTGTTATAATACAGTTGCCCGGTACCCAGTCCCTGTGGCATGGGGGAACCGAGGGTGGCAGTCCACTGTGCGATGGCGTTCAACCCGATATTGGCTTCCAATGCGGAAGTGATCCACCAGCCAATATTATATTTATTTGCCAACCTGATCCACTCTTCCGATTCACGTAAGCCCCCCAGCAAGCTGGGCTTCAGAATAATATAGGCCGGCATTGTTTTTTGCAACAGCACTTCCTTTTCTGAGGACTTCACTCCTATCAGCTCTTCATCCAGTACAACAGGTATGGGGGATTTAGCACATAGCTCGGCCATAGCCTCCAGCTGGTGTTGCCGGATAGGTTGTTCGATGGAATGAATGCCGTATACCGAAAGCCTGTCTAATTTGTCCAATGCATCCAGGGGACTAAAAGCCCCGTTGGCGTCCAGCCTGATTTCCATGTCAGCGGATGTAAACTCATGGCGGATTGCAGCAATAATTTCCAGTTCGGTATTAAAATCATTAGCTCCTATTTTAAGTTTGATACAATGATATCCGGCTACGATCTTTTCCTTGATTTGCTTTTGCATAAACGCCTTATCACCCATCCAGACCAACCCATTAATGGGAATGCCTGTTATTCCTTTGGTAAACGAAGAGGACGGATAAAGAACTTTAGATCCTTTTGAAGCCATATCCAGCAATGCCGTTTCCAGTCCAAAAGCAATGGACGGATATCCTTCCAGGTCAATAGTTGTAGGATCAACCCCGTCGCTTAACTGTCTGCAAAGGATATCCAGCCTTTCAGTGTATGAATCAACAGGATCAATACTCAGATTGGGAATAGTAGAACATTCGCCAATGCCTGTTATACCATCTTTTTCAAGGATCAGAAAGGAAGACGGTTTATGCAACAAAACCCCACGGGAAGTACCGGCGGGGAATTTAAACTGAAGATCGAGAGTGGTATAACAGGCAAAAATCATATAAAAAATTTTGTATTTAGAACATTGCTTTAAAAAAAGTAAATGTAATTGTTCACTTTCTTTTTTTGCGGTATCTGCAGGGCATTTTACTTGAATCAATTTGAATTTCTTTGTTTCTCAAAATCATTTCAATTAATTCTTTTGATTGATCAAACTGAAGAACCAAGTCTTTTATTGAAACTCCCCTTAGATAACGATCTTGAATCTTCTGTTGATCATCTTCTGTCAAATGCCTTGAATAAACTGCTACATTTTTTGCAATTCTTGCATGATAGTTTTGAAGAACCTTAATGATGTCTGATAAAACAACAGGATTTATCTTTATTGAATGTGCATGATTGATATCTTCAAAAATAGTTTGTGAAATTTCAATGTAAAGTAAACCTGAATCGTGTTTTATCAAGTCGATTAGAAAAGCACTTTTATCAAATTCAAGTTGAGTTGTTTCTAGCACTTCTTTCATAGTATAAATATTTATTACAAATTAATAAAAAAAACACTTAGTCTATGGAAACGAATTTTATGATTTAATGTGAGCTGGAAATAATACTTATTGAATTACAATCAAATAGCTTGATTTAAAAGTCCAAAGGACTTTTATGCGAGAATAGTCACGGGTGAAACCCGTGGTAGACAAAAATAAAAAAGGAACCCTGAAAGGGTTTAACACCTAAATTGGGTGTTATTGAACCCTTCAGGGTTCTAATATTGATGCATTCATTAACCACGGGTTTCACCCGTAGCTATTCACATTGAATCCTTTCAGGATTCATTAATACATTTTGGATTAAGTATATGCTCGAAATTAGTTTACACTTTTGGAACAGGCTAAATTGCTGTTTTTCAAAGAATAGATGTCAAATAATAATAATAATATTAAACTAACTAACGTGATACACTTAATTATGAAAATCTTGCATATTTCTAACTCTCATCAAATATTATAACAACAACCCTATTCCAAAAGTCAGCGCAAACACCAAGCTTGCCATGGATAAGCGTGGAAGTTCGGGATATAGTTCCAATGCGTTCTTGTAGGTAAATACTTTTTTCAGGTTCAGGAACAAGATAGGGAATGAAAGTACAAACAACCATTGCCAAACGGAATGGTAATTCAACAAAGTGTATATCACAGCCAGCAGAGCAGCTCCACCCACTAAGAACAAATGATAATAGGCTGCCTTTTCGACTCCCATGGTGACTACAATAGTTGTCTTACCGGCATTCTTATCGGCATCATAATCGCGCATATTGTTCATGTTCAGAACGCCCGTGCTTAACATGCCGATAGCAGACGCTGGCAGCAGAAGTTCCCACCTGAACATTTGTGTATGCAGGAAATACGTGCCAATCACCCCCACCAGGCCAAAGAAGATAAACACAAAGATATCACCCAGCCCCCGATAGCCATACGGGTTCTTGCCTACTGTGTATTTAATAGCCGCAGCAATAGCCGCCAACCCCAATAATCCAAACAACAGCATATTGGTGACAGGAATGCCTTCTGTACCGATAATAATCAGGGATACACCTGATACTGCACATAGAATACCAATGGTAATAATGCCCCGCAACATGGTTTTAGGGGTTATCTCACCCGATTGCACCATGCGCTTTGGACCGATACGTTCGGCAGTATCCTTCCCGTTTACAAAATCGCCATAATCATTGGCCATATTCGACATAACTTGCAACAACACGGTGGTCAATGCCGCCAACCCGAATATGGACCAACGAAACTTATCATCAGCAGCTGCCAGACAGGAACCGATAATGGTGTTAGATAATGCTAACGGTAAAGTGCGTAAGCGGAATGCTTGTATCCAGTTTTTTATCATAGAATACTAATTTCACGAATTTTAAAATACTAATTTCACGAATTGAAGAAAATAATAATTCCACAAATTAAGACTAATTACACAAAGAATGAAGAAGCTATATTCATTTTAGATTCAAATCACCTAACGATCAAACAGCATAATTCGTGTAATTAGTTTTAATTCGTATAATTAGTGCTTTATGGCATCTTCGGAAATTTAGAGAAATCAGGTTTGCGTTTTTGCAGGAAGGCATCTTTTCCTTCGTGTGCTTCCTCAGTCATATAATACAACATGGTAGCATTCCCAGCCAGTTCCTGGATACCAGCCTGGCCATCAAGTTCTGCATTCAGGCCTGCCTTGATCATGCGCAGCGCCAACGGGCTATGTTGCATCATTTGTTTGCACCAGTCCACTGTTTCGTCTTCCAGCTGATCGAAAGGCACCACTTTATTTACCAGTCCCATGTCATAAGCTTCGGCAGCAGAATACTGCTTGCACAGGAACCATATCTCCCGGGCTTTCTTCTGTCCTACCACACGTGCCAGGTATGAAGATCCAAAACCTGCATCAAAACTTCCTACCTTAGGGCCTGTTTGTCCAAAAATAGCATTCTCTGAAGCAATGGACAAGTCACACACGACATGCAATACATGACCGCCACCAATGGCAAAACCATTTACCATAGCCACAACAGGTTTTGGCAGGCTGCGTATCATCTTTTGCAGGTCAAGCACATTTAAACGTGGTATGCCATCTTTGCCAATGTATCCACCAATCTGCTTTACATTTATATCCCCACCACTACAAAATGCTTTATCCCCTTCACCGGTCAGAATGACTGTTGCAATATCCTGGCTATCCCTGCAAAAAGCCATACATTCCATCATTTCTTTAACGGTATCGGGTGTAAAGGCATTGCGGTAACGTGGACGGTTGATAGTTATCTTAGCAATTCCTTCGAAATAATCGAATTTGATTTCTTCAAATTCTTTAATTGTTGTCCAGTTTCTCATATTCATATAAATGTGATCCCTAATCCGTCAGATGACGAAGAAAAGAGTAGTTAGTATTATTAATAACCCCCAGCCCCTAAAGGGGAGCAAGAGATATTAGTATTGATTATTATATTTTCTATTTCAAAAAAAAACATATCAGATCCGAAAGTAACCAAATTCCCCTTTAGGGGTTAGGGGTTCTTTATATTTTTAAAATATCCCTTGTAATTCTTGGTATTTAAGTCCGCATCTGTGAATATCTCAAGTACGGTAGCCTGATCGGATACAAATAGTTCTTTTATCCTATCTGCCAGTTCTTCCCCTTTATCACAAACCAGGTATTTCAATCCATAGGCTTCCACTAATGATTTGATCTTTACATGATGAGGTGTAGTGAAGAACGCTTCACAGGATTTCATTAATTTTGGATCGCCGATAAACCGGAAGATATTTCCTCCATTGTTGTTCATGACAATGACTTTAAAGTTACTTCCCAGGTAATCATTCCACATGCCGTTCGAATCGTAGATAAACGACAAATCACCTGTGAGGTAAAGTGTCGGTTGCCTGGATGAATAGGCAAACCCTGCAGCGGTGGATAAGCTTCCATCAATTCCCGAAGTACCCCGGTTGCAATAGTAGGACAAATCACTGTGGGTAGGGAATAATTGCGTCCAACGCACGGAAGTACTGTTGGCAAGTTGCATGACAGTACCGGAAGGAACCAGTTCCAAGAGGTTTGTCACGGCACTCATATCCGACAAGAGAGCGTTCGCAACAAATGCATCATGCCGTTTAGATATGGTTTGCATTTGGTCTCTATAAATATCGGCAAACCCGCTTATTGTTTTCCCTAAAGGCATTGTTTCCAGTGCTGTAACAGCAGATCCAGGAACAATGCTTGTCAGGCTTTTATAGGTATCGGCATAAGGCAAAGATGATTCAAACTGCCAGTGTTCAATGGGTTGAAACTCCTTTAAAAACAATTTCATTTGCTTGGAGATAGCAGAATGCCCAATAGTAACCAGCAGTTCAGGTTTGAACGATTCCTTTTGTTCGTTCGAAAGAGAAGCATACAGGACTTCAGGCCTGCCTATTATTTTCTCTCCACTGATATTCGAAAGGTTTTCACCGATCACCACTACGTCAGGTTCATTTGCCAGTTTATTTACAAGCTTATTTAGGGCTTCATTCAAAGGTTGTACGCCAACGACAATCAGCTTTTTGGTAAACGTTAGCCATGAACCTGATAATGCATGAAGGCTTTCTGTTGATACGGAAACAACTCCGTGAACTGTTTTAATAATTTTCGGATGGCTATGCTGTTCCGGCAAGGCAGTATAGATGGGTTCCCGAAGCGGCACATTAATTTGTACCGGGCCGAAAGGAAAAGACAGCGCACTATCAATTGCCTGGGAAACTATCCTGTCAGAGTAAGACAAATCAACCTGCTCAACAGTTTCAACAGGCAGCTCAACACTTGATTTAATATAGTTGGCGTAGATATTGGATTGACGGATAGTTTGCCCATCAGCCTGGTCAATGGTTTCAGCAGCACGGTCGGCCGTGATAACAATCAACGGCAGGTTTTGATAATAGGCTTCGGCAATGGCAGGTGCAAAATTAAGAACGGCTGTCCCGGAAGTACAGACCAATGCCACAGCATTACCACTATGCTGGGCAATACCTACAGCAAAATAAGCGGCAGAACGTTCGTCGGTAATACTTAAACATTCCAGTCCGGGGTGAGCTGTAAAAGCGAGTATCAAAGGGGCGTTGCGTGAACCCGGGGCAATGATTACTTTACGTACTCCTTGCTGAAAGCATATTTCGGGTATATTTTTAATTCCCTGACGGAAATGAGTCATATTTATTTACTATTTTTTTTTTACTATTTACTATTGAGTTTAGTAGAATCGAAACTCTATATAGGTTGCATGGCATTAAGCATCGTCATCATTTTGTTATCCGTCTCGTCCCATTCTTTTTCAGCAATAGAAGAAGCAGTAATCCCGGCTCCACTATAAAGAACAAACTGCTTATCAAACAACTGCAGGCAACGTAAGTTTACAAATACCTGACTTTTGCCTTCAATATTTACGGGACCCAGAAATCCGGAGTAATACGTCCTGTTGTAATTTTCATGCTCCAGGATAAACGTACGGGCTGCTTCCTTAGGCAAACCACCGACAGAGGGAGTAGGATGCAATGCTTTTAGAAAATCACCCAACCTGTTTCCTAAATCAGATTCTTTAAATTCAAAGCCCGTTCTAAGATGAATCAGATTGGCTGCTTTGTAATTAGCAGGACCATTGAGCGTATAATTTTTTATTTGCAATGATCGCAGGGTTTTTTCTACATAACCTGTCACAATACCCTGTTCTTCTATTTCTTTATCACTCCAGACATAATCTTCAGTTTCAATCCCGGTAGCCAATTGGGTTCCGGCAAGTGATACCGTTTGTACTTTTCCTTCTTCCACTATTAATAAAGGTTCAGGTGTTGCCCCTATCCAACAACCAACTTCCGGAAGCTGGAGCATATAAACAAAAGCATGAGGATATTTTTCACACAATCGCAGATAAAAGGTGCTTGCTTCAAAATCATCAGCTAATTGCTGTACACGAACTTTCGACAATACCACTTTATGAAATTTGCATTCGGACATGACAAGCTTTGCATCATTAACCTCCTTCATAAATTCATTACGGGACGTTGTGGTTATATCCTTCCCGGAAGGTTTTTCAGCATCTAAAAAGCGTACGTTCCGGGACAACGACAGGATGAACTCCGGAGTAATATCATCCGGAGTAAAAACAGCATCAGGTTCCAGAATGAACGAAGCACATGCATCCGTTTCAAAGAAAGGTGCTATCACAAAACCCCGGATTGATTCAATTTGGTTGGTAAAATCAAACTTCTTCGGGAAATATTGGTGTTGAACGAATGTTGAGATTTCTGTTTGAAGGGGCTGGCGGTACGACACAAAAGGGATGTTTTGTTTTAAACAAACCTGTTGCAGATTTATAAGCGACTGATAAGGTGTATTTTTAAAACTCATTATTAAGCCTTTGTCTTTATAGATATAATGCGGTTCGTGAGGCGGCAAACAGAAATCAACGTATCATTTTGATCCCTGACATGAATTTCCCACACATGAGAAGTAACCCCCTGATGAACAATATTAGCTTCTGCCGACACAAAGTCCCCGGTAGTTGAGCCGACATGGCTTCCACTGATTTCAACGCCCAGGACAATAAACCGGGATCTGTCCACTAAAGCTAAAGAACCGGCACTACCGGCCGATTCGGCTAATGTCATGATGGCTCCACCATGTAACCGTTTCATCGGCTGTATTGTCCGTTCATCAATGGGCATACGTGCAACAACATGACCATTTGATACTTCAACAAATTCAATTCCCAAATGCTCAATCATCGTATTTTTGCACAGATTATTAAGCTCTTCCACGTTAAGTAGGTGTGACATGGCAATACTGGTTAAATGGTAAAAACTACTTTTTGACAGGAATGCAAACTTACATAAAATTTTGTAATTTACAGACTCTTCCACTAAAAATGAGAACCACTTTCCTGTAACGTTTTACAAAATAGGTTATAAAACAATTGATTACATAGTGTATGTAATCAGTGCATCATTTTAGGTCGTAACATCAGGAAAAGAGCAGGTACCCTTAATAAACACAGAGATAGTAACTTTATACACTCAATGAAATACGTGTTGAAAAGCAAATTGAACTACTGTAAAAACCGCAGATTAAGAATTATGCTTATCTTTGCATTAACAAAAAAATAAAATGAACTAAAATGAAACGAGTTATCAACACGCCCAATGCTCCTGCAGCCATTGGGCCTTACAGTCAAGCAATTGAAATAAACGGAACATTGTATGTTTCAGGGCAGATTCCGATAAACCCGGCTGTTGGAAAAATTGAAGCTACTGAAATAGCTACCCAGACGGAACAGGTTTTTGAGAATATCAGTGCCATTTTAAAGGAAGCAGGGTATAGTTTCGACGATGTGGTGAAATCGACGGTGTATCTTTCGGATATTGCTGATTTTTCGGGGATGAATGATGTGTATAAAAAGTACTATCAGACTGAATGTCCTGCACGGGCAGCTTTTGCGGTAAAAGCACTGCCTCTTGGTTCGTTGGTGGAAATTGAAACGATAGCAGCGAAATAAAAAACTCACAAACACTTAAAGGTGCTACACACGCTTTGGGTGTTTGTGAGTTTAGTGAATCATTGCTTAGATTACGAAGAACAGGGAAATATTTTTGTGTGCTTTGCTCTATAAAAGTTTTTTAGCGCATACCGCGGAGTAATTCGCCGATATCCATACGTTTCTTACCTGGTGCCTGTACTGATTTTAATTGAATAAACCCGTCTGAGAATGCAATCTTTGCGAATTTCTTACCATCTGTTACCAAAGTACCTGCAGGTAAGGTATGTATTTCAGGCTCTTTTTCAGTTTCAAATACTTTCAACGTGATCTTATCGGATTGATTGGGAAACTGAATATCTATCCAGGCTGAAGGATAAGGTGATAACCCACGTATAAAGTTGTAGACTTTCTCAACAGTCCACGATAGATTTACTTCGCAGGTATCCTTAAAGATTTTTGGGGCAGAATTCAAGACTAACCCGGCATGAATAAATTGGGCTTGATCGACAGCGTCAGTTTTACCAGCTATCAATAAATCAACCGTCTTTTTCACCATACCGGCCCCCATGACCATCAACTTATCATGGACAATGCTTGCATTATCAGTTTCAGCAATTTGGATTTTCTCCTGCAGTATGATTTTTCCGGTATCTATCTCGTGTGTAAGAAAGAAGGTTGTTGCGCCTGTTTCCTTTTCCCCATTGATGATAACCCAATTGATAGGAGCTGCACCCCGATACTGGGGTAATAAAGAAGCATGCAGATTAAAGGTTCCGTATATGGGCATGTTCCATACCACCTCAGGCAACATACGGAAAGCAACAACAATTTGCAAGTCTGCGTTCAACTTTTTTAATTCAGCTAAAAAGGTTTCTTCTTTAAGCTTTTCTGGTTGCAAAACAGGTAAATTATGCTCAAGTGCATACTGCTTAACGGGAGAGCACTGAAGTTTATGTCCCCTGCCTGATGGTTTATCGGGCATAGTAATGACTCCTACAACATTGTAATTATTTTCAACTAACACTTTGAGGCTTTCCACCGCAAATTCCGGTGTACCCATAAAAACTATTCTCATATCTAAATTACCTATTCCAATTAATATTTTTGATTCCACATTCCCTGGCAGCTAATAAACTTTTCAACTAACCAGCCTACGAATTCCTCTTATCCACACCCCACATTAATTTATTCTTCAGAGTATCAAAAAAAGTATGATTCAGTTGTTTGATAATCTTTATGGAATAATCGGCCTTACTAATTCGCAATTTTGTTTTATGTTCCAATACCATTGAGCGTCCATCCAGAGCTACCAGATAATTTTGACTACGACTATGAACTTCCAGCTCAATGATCCATGAATCAGGGACAATCAACGGACGAACATTTAAGCTATGTGAAGCTACAGGGGACAGAATAAAATTCTGTGCCTGAGGAACTACAAGTGGACCTCCTACACTCATGGAATAAGCTGTGGAACCGGTAGGTGTTGAAACTATCAATCCATCAGCCTGATATGTGTGTACCATTTCACCATTTACACTGGCATTTATACTCATCATGGATGAACTGTCCTGTTTCAGTACTGACACTTCATTCAACGCATACGGATAATCAAAGGTGGTGCCATCGGATGTTTCCACAAAAAGCAATGAACGTTCTTCCACTCTGTAATGATTTGCCAGAATAGCATCCAGGGCAGGAATAATTTCCTCATTTGAAACATCCGCAAGAAAACCTAATCGACCAGTATTAATGCCTAAAATAGGGATTTGTTTCCGGCCAATACGGGCAGCTGTATTTAAAAAGGTGCCATCACCGCCAATGCTCAAGGCTAAATCAGCAACAAAATCATCATTTGGAATATTTACTACTCCTTCCATATTGATTAGTCCATTTTCAGAGACAAAATCATAAAGCACCTTATCTAGTAAGATAGTTGCCTGTTTATCCTTGAAGTATTCAAACAAAACCTGAATATGCGAAAGGATAACCGGCCGATATATATTTCCAAAAATGGCAACTCTCATAGCATAAACAATTTTAACATAAGTTCAACTGATATTTGTAAAATAAACTGATTTAATTTGTATGCAGCACAGAAATGTTTAAAAAAGATGGAAAGATAAAAGCTTCTGATGACCTTCTGTTTTTTTTTAGCTATTTTTGTAGCAAATTCAGTTTTTGGATAATCTATACAAAGAAACTAAATGAAAATGAAACCCGCAAATATTTAAGTCACGAGTTACCTTTTTCTAAAAGATATAAACAAACACGAATAGCAAGTTTGAATTATTGATTCACGGGTTACATAAATCAGCAGCGAGTTACATCAAAACATAGTATAATTTTTAAAATAAAATGACTAAATTAAGCGTCAACATTAACAAAATAGCCACCTTGCGGAATGCCCGGGGAGGGAATACTCCAAATGTTTGCCAGGTAGCCCTGGATTGCGAACGTTTCGGGGCAGAAGGAATTACGGTTCACCCCCGCCCTGACGAACGCCATATCCGACAGACCGACGTGTGGGATTTACGATCCATCCTTAAAACTGAATTTAATATTGAAGGTTATCCTTCTGTTGATTTCATCAAATTAGTAAAATCAGTAAAACCGAATCAGGTCACTTTAGTTCCTGATCCACCGGAAGCTATTACATCAAGTGCAGGTTGGGATACCGTAACAAATTTAAACTTCTTAAAAGAAGTTGTTGCCGATTTTCAAAATGTTGGTATCAGGGTATCAATTTTCGTTGACACCAATTTAAAGAATATTGAATATGCAGCATTAACCGGAACCGACCGTGTAGAATTGTACACAGAACCATATGCCACTGATTATTCAAAGAACCGAGAAAAAGCAGTAGCACCCTTTGTGGCGGCAGCTAAACTAGCAAAAAAACTAGGTCTAGGCTTAAACGCTGGACATGATTTAAGTCTCGAAAATCTTGCCTATTTTCATGCAGAGATACCTTGGCTCGAAGAAGTATCCATTGGACACGCATTAATCTCCGATTCAATCTATTTTGGACTTGAAGACACAATAAAACGTTATAAAAAGCAGTTAGATTAATAACGGATTGATATTTCACAAAGAAACTATCAGATTTCAAGCCATAAAATGAATTTATTTTTTATTTTTATTGAAAATTAATCTGTAATTTTTAGTATCCACTCCAATTATTGAAGAATAACAGCGTGCAGAAATCAAAATTATACGGTCTTATTGGCTCAACATTATCAACTACCATCATCTTACTTGTATTATGGCTTGTTGTGTTATCAGCCCCCAGCTCGACAGAGAATGAGGGTTTTCTGGTAAGTTTCGGTGATAGTGAGGATGCCGGCGGTTCCGGGTATGTAGCCGTTCCTTCCCGTGGATCCTCATCAAACAATGTTTCAACTGGATCACAGGTTAAAACAATCAAAAGTACACAAACATCCGCTCCTTCTAATCAAACATCAGCTCCTTCCAAACAAACTGTTTTCACTCAAAATGAAAATTCAGTAGCGCTAAACGAACAAAAAGAGAAAGAACGTGTTAGTAAAATTCAGACTGAGATTACAAATCAAAAAAATGAAGCTGAGAAAAGAAGAGCCGATAAAAACAGGAAGGAACAAATTGCGATCAATAATGCCAATGCTGTAAACGGATTATTCGGGAGTAATGGTTCTACAGGCGGAGGAAAAGGAAGTGGCAGTGGAACAGGCACGGGAAAAGGAACAGGGTCGGGATCAGGAAATGGCGTACAAGGAAATCCAGCAGGAAAAGGAGCTTCAGGAGTGGGATCAACTTTTAGATTAGGCAATAGAAATTATTATGGCAATCCTGCTAAACCGAAATATCCGAAAGACGTGGAAGGAAAAATCACAGTGAATATTCGCGTTGATGAAAAAGGGATTGTAACCAGTGCGTCAATTGGCTCTCCTACTACAATTTCAGACTCCGAAATGCGAAGGGATGCCATTTCTGCGGCGAATAAAACACGTTTTACTGCCGGAAAAAACATAGAGGCAGGATCAATTACCTACAATTATAAATTGGAATAAAAAGGTTTTGAACTACAAGGTTTACAAAACAAATGAAATACGACATATTGATATTGAAATTTCTTAAAACTTAAAAGTATTTACTTATGAAAGTCTTTATATTTCTAGCGGATGGCTTTGAAGAAATTGAGGCTATTGCACCTATTGACATTTTCAGGCGAGCTGACATCGATGTGTCAACCGTATCTATTTCAAAGGAAAAACAAGTCCGTGGATCACATAATATAACGGTGCTGGCTGATAGCCTGTTTGCAGAAACAGATTTTAGCACCAACGATCTTCTTTATTTACCAGGTGGTATGCCAGGGACAAGAAATTTGGATGCACATGAAGGGTTGAAGAAATTATTACTTAAGCAAGCTGAAGACAACAAGAAAATAGCCGCTATTTGTGCAGCGCCATCCATATTGGGCAAATTAGGATTATTGACAGGAAAGGAAGCAATTTGCTTTCCTGGATTTGAAAATCAACTTGCCGGAGCTGTATTATCAAATGAAAAAATAGTAAAATCAGGTAAAATAAGTACAGCAAAAGGTGCCGGTGTAGCAATTCAATTTGCACTAAAACTGGTGGAAGAACTTAAAGGAAAAACAATAGCAGAGAAAATCGCAATGGCAATTTGTGAATAATCAGATGTTTCGCAAATTACAATTGTCAAAAGAAAGCATAGTGCCTACTGGAAAATAAAAAAAAAGGAATATGGCACCATATTCCTTTTTTATAACACACACACTAAATTTCAATTAATAGCTGCTGTAAATTCGGCGCCAGCTTTAAATTTAGCAACTTTTTTCTCTGCAATATTGATCGGTTGTTTTGTTGCAGGGTTAATACCGGGACGAGCGGAACGTACAGCAACTGAGAAAGTACCGAAACCAACTAAACTAACTTTGTCACCTGATACGAGGGCGTCAGATACACTTTTCACAACTGCGTCAAGAGCTTTTTTTGCATCAACTTTGCTAAGACCTGCTTCTGCAGCGATTGCATTAATTAATTCTGCTTTGTTCATAAGATTTTGATTTTTTTATTAGATACTACAAAAATACATTTTTGATTTTGCAAATGTAGTAGATTGTAATTAATATACAAGCATTTAAATTAAAAAAAAACGTTTTATTTTATATCTTTTCGAAAATTATGTTAGAAAACATATTTTCATTGTTATTTTCATTACTTTTGCGTGACAAAATATAGCATTTAAAGCGTTTTACATAACATATCGTCCAATTATTTTCAGTTTCAGTTCATGTAATTCAAAGACTAATTTGAGTTATACAGGAAAAATCATTGCAATTCCTAAATAATTTTTTAAATTTTATTTCTATTCACTCAACTTTTTATAATGAACAATTACAGACCTTCATTTTTGAACTCAATACCACCTGTAGTCAAAAATCTTATTGCTATAAATATTGTTTTATGGTTAGCAAGTAATGTAGTACCAAGTTTGTTTATGAAATGGGGGTTAAATGTCGATCTGACGGATATCCTTGGGTTGCATTATTGGGAATCCTCCAAATTCAATCCGGCTCAATTAATCACTTACTCCTTCATGCATGGTGGCCTTGGTCACATTTTCTTTAATATGTTCGCATTGTATATGTTTGGGGGTGTATTGGAGCAATTATGGGGAACGAAGCGGTTTTTATTTTATTATTTACTGACAGGAGTTGGTGCAGGATTAGTACAAGAGTTATTCTGGACAATAGAATTTCATTCAGCCCTAACAGCAATCAACAGTGCAATTTCTTCCGATGTAATAAACGCTCCGGCACTTTTAGAGCAAAAAAGAGTATTTCTAAATGCATTGATTACCATTGGGGCTTCAGGATCTGTATTCGGTTTATTATTGGCATTTGGATGGCTATTTCCGGAAGTAAGGTTGATGTTGCTCTTTATCCCGGTACCTATCAAAGCCCGGGTTTTTGTATTAATATATGGCGTAGCTGAATTATTTTTAGGTGTTGCTCAATTTTCAGGTGATAACATTGCACATTTCGCACATTTAGGCGGAATGTTGTTTGGTGCTATCTTAATTCTACTCTGGAAAAAGAAAAAAACTTTTTAACCAGAAAATAAAAAATGAATATTATCAACAACATCAAACAGACTTTTAAGCAAGGGAATTCGCTCATAAAGTTAATTTATATAAATGCAAGTGTGTTTATATTGTTGAAATTGACTTTAATTATACTCTTGCTATTCAATATCCCAGGAACTTTCTTAGTCTCTTATCTTGCAATTCCGGCTGATCTAACTCGATTAGTTTACAGGCTATGGACACCCTTGACTTATATGTTCATGCATGAAGGATTTCTCCACATCTTCTTCAATATGTTTACTTTATTTTGGTTTGGAAGAATATTCTTAATGTATTTTTCTGAGAAACAGCTAGTGGGATTATATTTAATTGGAGGTTTACTGGCTGCCCTGGTATACGTCGCTTCATATAACCTATTCCCCTATTATGCTCCGGAATTACACCAAAGCTTGCTATTAGGCGCATCAGGTTCTATTATGGCCATTATTGTGGCAACAGCTTTTCGTTCTCCGGATATGGAATTACAGGTTATGTTTTTAGGAAATATAAAACTGAAATATATCGCGATATTCTTTGTACTAACCAGTTTATTTGGAATCACGTCGAACAATGGTGGTGGTGAACTCGCTCATTTAGGAGGTGCTTTGGCGGGTTATTTATTTGTTGTATCTTTGCGTCAGGGTAGAGATTTAACGAAAGGATTAAATTGGATTTTGGATACAATTTACAATTTATTTGGTCCACGCAAATTAAAAGTAAGAACAAATCCTAATCATAAAAGATCGACCATGAACGATGCTGAATTCAACATGAACAAAGCCCGCAAAATGTCCGAAATTGACAAGATACTTGACAAAATTAAAACTTCCGGCTACGAAAGCTTATCTACCGAAGAAAAAAAGAGACTATTTGAACAAGGGAAAAGAAATTAATTCATAAGTTGCAATTATGAATTACGAATTAAATGAATGGCATGTTTGGAAAGATGATAGTAAAATGGATCATGATAGTGTCAAATATAGTTGCAGCCCTTTTTATGCTCATGACTCTAATAGGATCAGTTTTAAGCCCTGAAGAAATAACTTTTCCTGCCTATTTTGCATTAATTTTTCCGGTTTCAATATTCATCAACATTGCATTTGTTGTTTTTTGGTTAATATCCCGGAACTGGTTATTTCTCCTTTCACTAAGTATTTTACTCTGTTCTGCACCCCAAATTAACAATACAGTTCCCTTCCGGTTTGGACAAATGACTCCCATTCCCGCAAAAAATTCATTCAGAATACTTACATACAATACATTGATGAGTGGCAGACTAAAAAAGTACACCACAAAAAGACCAAATTTGGTCATGAAGTATATTCTTGAATCGGATGCTGACATCGTTTGTTTACAGGAATTTACTGTAAGCGAAAAAGATGAGTACCTAACTATGGCTGATATAATGCGTTTATTTGCGAAATATCCGTATAAACATATTAAATACAGATTAAACGAAAACTCGAATCATCACGGGATTGCCACTTTTTCAAAATATCCAATAATCAACAAACAATATATTGAATATCCTTCCACTTTTAATTTATCAATTTATTCTGATATTTTAATAAAAGGGAAAATCATTCGACTCATAAATAATCATCTGGAATCAAATAAAATAACAGATAGAGACCGGGAAATGCAATCAAGCTTAAAAGAGAAGTTTACTGCTGAAAACCTTAAAGGGGTTACACTCCATTTCACGCGCAAACTGGGTATTGCTTACAAGCTTAGAGCACTTCAGGCAGATGCTGTTGCCAAAGTAGTGACGGCATCACCTTACAAAGTAATTGTTTGCGGTGATTTTAATGATGTGCCTATCTCCTATGCCTATACAACTGTCAAAGGAAAATTAAAAGATGCTTTTGCTGAAACCGGGAAAGGTTTAGGGTGGACTTTCAATGACCGATTATACCATTTTCGCATTGATTATGTCTTTTATGATTCCACGGCATTTACGCCAACTGAATACAAAACCGACAAAGTAAAATACTCAGATCATTATCCTGTGCTTTGTAAATTGAATATCAACGACATCTAAATATACATTACTAACTTAAAAAAACTTATTATTATGAATGTACCTGCAAATTTAAAGTACACAAAAGAGCACGAATGGATTCGCCTTGAAAGTGAAATCGCAGTTGTTGGGATTACTGATTATGCTCAGAGTGAATTGGGAGAAATAGTTTTCGTCGAAGTTGAAACAGTCGGCGAAACATTGAATGAAGGTGACGTATTTGGAACAGTTGAAGCGGTTAAAACAGTTTCTGATTTATATATACCTGTTGATGGAGAAATCCTGGAATTCAATGAAGAATTGGAATCAAATCCAGAATTAGTAAATGATGACCCATATGGCAAAGGGTGGATGGTAAGAATCGGCGTTTCTGATGTTGCACAATTTGACACATTGCTTTCGGCTTCTGAATATGAAGCGTTAATTGGTGCATAAATCAAACAGAGATAATTTAGTTTAAGGCAAGTTGATTTACCTTTAATAAAATTACAGTTTATCTTTAATAAATATATTCAGCAACAAAGTCTTGACAATTGATTGTTCAATAATTCAACAACTTATGAAAGCTAAAATAAGTATTATAATGGGCAGCACTTCAGACTTGCCTGTTATGGAGAAAGCAGCAATTCTGCTAAATGAATTTGAAATCCCATTCGAAATAAATGCCCTTTCAGCTCATCGTACACCACGAGAAGTAGAAGCATTTGCCACCAATGCACACGAAAATGGCATTGAAGTAATTATTGCTGCTGCTGGAATGGCAGCTCATTTACCTGGTGTGATTGCTTCAATGACTTCAATTCCGGTCATTGGTGTGCCTATTAATGCTACTCTCGATGGGATGGATGCTTTATTGGCTATTGTGCAAATGCCTCCAGGAATACCAGTTGCTACAGTGGGAATTAATGCCTCGCTCAATGCAGCCATTTTAGCAATACAAATATTGGCAGTAGGCGATCTGGAACTACAATTAAAATTGAAACTCTACAAGGAAAGTCTCAAGATTAAGATTGTAGAAGCTAACGAACAATTATCTAAGGTAAAATACAAGTTTAAAACGAACTAAAACAACCTGATAGTCCTCTAAAACCACATAAAGATGCTTTAGATGATTGTGCATTTACATTAATACTATGAAAAAAACACTGATTCTATGTCTGATTTTAATAGGAATGATTTCATGCAAACAGCATGATAAATTCGTAATAAATGGAACTGTAAAAGATGCCAAAGACGAAATGCTTTATTTTGAACACAGCGGTTTACTAAAGACAACTATTCTTGATTCAATCCGATTAAAATCTAACGGGACATTCAAATTTAAATCCGATCGTCCTGCTTATCCTGATTTCTATCGTTTAAGATTAGCCGATAAAGTTATCACTTTTGCTGTAGATTCATGTGAAGAGATTACCATTAACGCAAAGTTTGCGAATTTTGCAACTGATTATACCGTTACGGGTTCAGTCACTTCCAGCCAGATTCAGATCTTACGGAAGTCTGTCATGAATATCCAGCAGTTGGTTAATACATTAACGTCTAATATGGATGCTAATGAACGTAACACTAAAATTGCACTCATAGAAAAGCATATTGAGACTCATAAAGAAATGGCTCGTAAAATGATCCTTCAGAATCCCCGTTCTGCTGCTGCTTACTTTGCAATTTACCAGAAAGTAAACGACACTTACCTTTTCTCTCCTTATATTAAGTCAGATAGAGCTTATTGTGCGGCTATTGCTACTGCATATAACGCTTTTATGCCCGATTACGAACGCAGTAAAAATATTTACGCATTAGTGCTTGATGCAATTCATACTGACCGAAAAGCGAAAGAAAAAGAAGCCTGGAATGAAATATTAGCCACCCAGGGAACCGGTTACATTGACATTATTTTACCTGACAAAAACAATCTGGAACGCAAGCTTTCTGCATTGATAGGTAAAGTTATTTTGATTGACTTTTCATCCTACGAATCAAAACAAAGCGTTGATTACACTTTTGCTTTGCGTGAATTGTATGACAAATATCACAAACGTGGATTTGAAATCTATCAGGTTTCACTGGATCAGAACAAACAACTTTGGCTGCAATCTACAGAGAGAATTCCATGGACCTGTGTCCGGGATGTAAATGGTGAAAATACCAAATTTGTTGCTTCGTACAATATTTCGTCCATTCCTACAACATTTTTAATGGATAAAAAAGGAAACATTATCTCACGAAGCCTTCCATTCGACGAATTGAAAAAAGCGATAGAGAAGCTTTTATAATTACATTAATTTAATTAGCCTTAGTTCCTGCAATTCAAATTTCTATGATAAAAGAACTCGCTCTATCCCTTGGGTTTGATGCCTGCGGCATAGCGCGGGCTGATGCCTTGACAGAAGATGCTGAATACTTGAAACAGTGGCTTGATGAAGGGAAACAAGGGGATATGCATTACCTTGAGCGTAACTTTGATAAACGCACTGATCCACGAATGCTTGTTCCCGGGTGCAAGTCAGTTGTGGTGGTTTTAATGAATTACTTCCCCAATCAGAAACAAGTCCATGAAGCCCCTCAGATTGCCAAATATGCTTATTCAACTACCGATTATCATTTGGTTCTTAAGAGCAAATTATTTGAACTGGAACAGGCTATTTGTGCAGAGTACGGTCCGGAAAGTGTAAACGCCAATGTCCAGCATGTATTTGTTGATTCTGCCCCTATTCTGGAAAGACGTTGGGCTGAGCGTGCCGGATTAGGCTGGATTGGCAAACATACCCAACTAATCCATCCCGGTTTAGGTTCCTACACTTTCATCGGCAGCATCTTACTAAATATCGAGACGGAATATGATGCTCCCGTTTTGCCCCGTTGCGGTACATGTACCCGCTGCATCGATGCCTGCCCTACTAATGCCTTGCAGAATGAGTCAATTGATGCACGGCGATGCATTTCATACCTCACCATTGAAAGTAAAAAAGATATCCCCGTTGAATTTCACTCCTGCCTGCAAGGAAATATTTTAGGATGCGATATTTGTGCTGACGTATGCCCGTGGAATACTAAATGGGCTAAACCGCATACTCACGTCGAACTATCATCAGTTGAAAAGGCATTGGAGTGGGATAATGAAACCTGGCAACAACTTACTGTAGCGGAATTCAACCAAACATTTCAACATTCAGCCATCAAACGTGCCGGGTTTGCTAAATTGAAGAAAAATTTAGAGGTGATTGCAAGACAGAAATAAAACTTTCTACCTTTCCTGCTTTCTAAATCCCATAACAAAGAAGTTGCTCTTAAGAGCAACTTCTTTGTTATGGGATTTAGACTGTTATCAATTTTTCCTATGTTGATTACAGAATTACTTTCGCAAAACGATTACCAACCTTTACAAGAACAACTCCTTTAGTAGAAACCAGAATAGAATTCAATCCTGCCACAGCTTTATTTTGAAGTATTTTTTGACCAACGGCATTGAATATTTCAACACTTTCGCCTGCAATAGCCCAAAAGCATACTTTGCCGTTTGAAGTATAAATTTTTGAATTAATAGAAGCTTGATTTACATCAGTTACAGTTGTATTTATCATATCACCTCTTGTTCTTGGAACCAGATCGATTTCAGTAAGGCTATTATTAAAAAGAACTCCGGTAATATCTTGTGCCGATGTCGGAATTGAAGAAGATAAATAAGGTAAATCCGTGTACGCAGTACGAAGAATACCAGCACTACCATCATTTATTGGATAATTTGTTGAAGCTTCAAAATTCCCGGATCCAGTAATAGTTACATTTTTCACAGTGACAAGTTGCGATGGATAATTGGCTAAATTGGCTAAAGTAACAACAGCGGGTCTAATTGTATTGCCGGTAGAACTTGCATTACCCGGATCAGCAGCAGGATAAAATTCCAGCAAATAACCGTTATAGAGGGTCAGTGTGCCAATTAGTCCGGTAATGCCATCTCCTACATTATATGCTGTAGTTATTTTTGACCCACTGTCATAAATATAGATAGCACCTGTTGCATCCTGAATACATTTTGGTTTCCCATAAGTAGCCGGTGATTGATAAGTTAGTACAGCTTCGCCTGTTAACTGATAAAAACCATTGGTTGAAGCAGCCCTTAATGCAGCAATAGTAGATATTAAAGTAGGAAAAGTATACGATGCCGAATTTATTGAACTTTCTGTAAACCCGGTTGCATAAGCAATGGCTTTTAAAATTTGAGTTGAATTTACAACAATATTACTCGTATACAAAGTACTTGTAGGGCTCGTTTTACTTGGAACCGAGCCATCAAGGCTATAATAAATTGAAGAACCTGGAGTACTACAGCTAATAGTTACATTCTGAGATGTATAATAATTGCCGGTTAGCAATGAAATTGCAGGAGTAGCTGCTACAGGTGCAGATGGTGGAATTCCGTATATCACAACATTGTCAAGATAAAGCCGCGAGGTAGCCGTTGGAGCCGTAGTATAAGTTAGTTGAAATTTAAATCGTACAGGTGATGCAAAACCTGCCGGATCCGTACTAAGCGTATAAGTGTAAGGTATTGAGGAAGTCGTCAATGTATAGGTTTGAGCCCCGATATAAGTTAAACCCCCATCGGTAGAATAAGATACTATTAAGTTTATACCTGCCGTATTTGCAGCATTAAAGGTAACTCTTGTTACATTTGGATTATCAAAATTTGTAAAAGTATAACCCGAACTTGAAGCTGTAGTAGTATACCATCTAAGTTGCATAGATTGTGAACCAACAATTGCACCAGTGGTTGAAGGTGTACCAAAATAAGTTCCCCATTGATTTCCGGAAGCTCCGCTATATAAAACTGTAGCGTTGTTATAAACAGACGTAGCCGTGAAAGTATCTCCACTTTCAAATCCAGTAGAATAGAGACTGGATTCTTGTGCTGAAGCACTTATACATCCTATTACCAATAAAATTGTAGCCAGGAATGTTTTAAAAAAAGTAATTCTTCTCATGTTGTTTGTTTTCAAAAGTTGATATAAATTGTTTTGATATTTACGTATTAATAGTTTACAAAAATAAGCGGGTAGCCTTACAAAATAATTACTTTGATATGAAGTTGTCATTAAAAAACAAAGCTTTTATTGTACACATTTATTTTAGCAAAACACTTAACCATCTCTTGAAGTCGTTCTGTTCTCAGACGCCTATACAGGCAATTTATTTTTAGAGTAAAGTTGCCGTGATTTTTCCCTCTCACGATTAATCACTCACCTGACTTTCTCCGCCTTTTGGTATGCCTGAAGTGTTATTCATAATATTGGTATTGTAATCTCATTGTATAGACGTTACATAGATGTCACATACCTATATAGGTATGTAACATCTATGTAATAAGTATGTGACATGTATGTGACATGTATGTAACGTCTCATGACAAAGGTATACCGAAGGCATAGTAAAGCGAGCAAAAGAGGCAGTTCGGATACTGCTCAAGCAATGGACATAAAAAAAGTTTGAGCAAGCATGAAAACACTTGATTTCATGGAATAAATCGTGCAAAAGACACCATTATGCTTACCTCCCTCATCGGGAGACGGTAGGTGCAAAAAAAGGCTACCAGTTCGGGTAGCCTTTTATACTATATTCATAATTTAAAATAAAGATGGAATTACAGGATCACTTTTGCAATGCGGCTTCCAACCTTAACTAATAAAAAGCCATGTGAAGCAACCGGAATATTATTCAGTCCATCAACTGCCTGTTTTCGAACTAACGTTTGACCGGTTGAATTGAAGATATCAACGGTTTCTCCGGCACTTGCATTAAAAAGGATTTTGCCGTTTTCAGCGGATATCAATAAGGATAATTTCGACGGATTCAGGTCAGTTACAACGGATGAAATTCCATTCAGCGTTCTGATTACCGGCATTGCTCCCAGACTCGACGTGGTTAAATACGCGATATTGGAACCAACAGCATTAGGGGTATAAGTAATAGTCACAAATGTATTTGGAACACAACCTCCGGTTTCTGCCAGGCCATATTGTGAAAGAGAGAATAATGAAGCGTCTGCTCCGGTAATTGAGAGCCCCATATCTACATTTAAGTTCACCCCACTTATATTTAATGTTTGTGATACAGGAATTCCCCGAACAGTACTTAGAGTCGGATCTGTAATATCAGTAAGTGTAATAGTCGGATTTGGTACGACCGTACCATTGCATGCAATGATGCCCGTATTGGCATTTACTGAAGAAACCGTAATATTTTCATTATAATTACCGGCTGCTAATCCTTTTTTTAGCCGTGAATAAATAGTGGTAGCCGAAACAGCTCCCCCCGATTGAGTCAATGTAATGGAATTCGTTGCAACAAATGCAGTTCCGGTAGTATTTGATATTTCATAATCAGCCGGTGCTGTTATAACGATATTATCAGTCAAACTGCTACCACCTACTACGAAACTATATTCTGCCGATGGACCGTTAGTTGCAACATACGTAAAGCCGCTCAGAGCATTTGCGGAAACATTCAGGAAAGAAGTATATCCCTGAGTTAAACTAATGGCACCTAAAGCAATATATCCGTTTGATTTTGTTGTATAAACCCATTTCAAATAACGTGATGTGGATAACAGAGTTGTAAAGACTTCATTTACAGCCGTAACATTAGTTAAGGCAGTACCATTTAATGAATTATACAATTGAACAGTTGTATACGTTATGCCATCATTCGATTGCAGTAATGTGAAATCACCGGGAAATCTGGTAGCACTTATTGTTTGACTCCATCTTATTTTAAATGAAAGAATACCTGGCGTTCCTAGAAAATTTAATATCAAATAATCACCCTGGGAATTAAAATACATTTTGGGACTTGTTGGATAATCTTGACCCAGCCCACTTTGCGTCAATCCTGTTATGGTTATGCCTGGATTACCACCATCATATGTAAATGGAAGGATTGCTTGCCCCCGCGCAGAAATAATTACCATGAAAAGTAATGCTACTAAAAAAACTATTTTAAACGAAATATCACTTCTCATGTATTGTAATGTAACTGTAATTTAAATAATCACCTCATTCTTCTGTGTGACTTATAATCCTTTGCAAATATAACAGTGTTTCTGAGATTCTGTTTAATTTTTAAGAAATATATTCCGAAATAGTCAAAAAGTCTTAGCTTTAATACGAATAACGGAACAAAAAAAATGTATGTTATGTTAATTCAGACTTTTAATGAATAAGAGACAATCATTAAATTACACTCTTTAGCAAGCCAAAATATATAAACACTTATGACCATAAAAATGATTGAAACACAACAAATAAAGTTTACTTATACTATTATTGCGCAGATAAACTTGGTAGTTGAATTGAATGTACACAGACATAGTACAATAAAGTAAAAATAATTACTTATCGCACTCAAGATTTGAAATAAATAGTTACTTTTGCTTACTTTTTCAAACAATTTATTTCAATCCAACTCACTCAGATGGATTTTGTTTATTTAATCTAAGTCACTTACATTATATCATATTTTCAGTAAAAAAAGAAGAAAGATGAAAAACAAGTATAAAGACCTTATAGAACAGAGTTTTGAATTTCCAAATGAAGAATTCAATATCGTTGAAAACGAATTAGAATGGTGTGGCGTACCCTTAATGGATATCATAAAACAATACGGAACTCCTTTAAGAATCTCGTATTTACCTAAAATAGCCGACAACATTCGAAAAGCGCGACGCATGTTTAATGTAGCGATGGCTAAAGTAGACTATAAAGGTGAATATAATTATTGCTATTGTACAAAAAGTTCTCATTTTTCATTTATTATGGAAGAAGTTTTGAAACACGATGTACATATTGAAACTTCTTCTGCATTTGACATCAATATAATGGAGTCGTTGCATGAACAGAAACTACTTAAGCTTGATACTTTTATAATATGTAACGGATTTAAACGTCCTCAATATGTTGAAAATATTCAAAACCTAATGCGTCTTGGATTTACAAATGTAATACCCGTACTTGATAATAAGTTTGAACTTGACTTATTCTTGAAGGATTTTGACATTAAATTCAAAGTAGGTATGCGTATCGCTGCCGAAGAAGAACCTAAGTTCGACTTCTACACATCGCGCTTAGGTATTCGGTATAATGATATTATTCCTTATTACACCAAACACATTGCCAATAACCCACAGGTTGAGCTAAAAATGCTTCACTTCTTCATTAATACCGGTGTAAAAGACACAGCATATTACTGGAACGAGCTAAACAAAGCAGTAAACCTTTACTGTGAACTGAAAAAGAAATGTCCTCAATTGGATAGCTTAAATATCGGAGGTGGTTTCCCTATCCAGACACATCTGGATATGGTGTATGATTATGAATATATGGCTGAAGAAATTGTTTCTCAAATCAAAACTATCTGCACTCAAAACGGAGTACCTGAACCACATATTTTTACTGAATTTGGTTCGTATACAGTTGGTGAAAGCGGAGCTATGCTTTATTCCATAGTAAACCAAAAGAAACAGAATGACCGCGAACTTTGGAACATGATTGACAGTTCATTTATGACAACCTTACCTGACACTTGGGCCATTAATCAACGTTACGTATTTCTGGCAATAAATAATTGGGATTCCGAATACGAAAGAGTAAACTTAGGAGGTTTAACCTGTGACAGTGAGGATTTTTATAATGCTGAGATTCATTCAAATGCTGTCTTTTTACCTAAGATGCATGAAGAATGCGAGCAATACATCGGATTCTTTCATACTGGTGCGTACCAGGAATCGCTAAGCGGATTTGGAGGCATCCAACACTGTTTAATCCCTGCTCCAAAACTGGTGATTATTGATCAGGATGAAGATGGAGAGTATTATACAAAGTTATTTGCAAAAGAGCAAAGCTACAAATCCATGTTGAAGATTCTGGGGTATTAAAATCACCTGGATAAAATACGGATAAACTATATATAAAAAACGTGCTCTAATTATCAGAGCACGTTTCTATCAAATCATTCACCCTCTTCTAAATAATTAGGCGATGTATTCAGTTTATTTATAAGTGGGTTGGCATACATTTCCAGAAGTTTTACCTTCAGGAAAGTTTCATCTTTATTTTCAACTTCAATTTTAGCAATCTGTAAAGATAAATACCGTTCAAAATCTAATTTTTCAATGGTAGAATATTCATTTGTAAAGTGCTTCCCTCCTTTGATTGCATCAAATGCTATTTTATTGTTTGCAAAGATATTATAGTTGGCATGAATTCGTTTATCTATCAATTCTGTCACAAGAGTTATTTGTTCATTTCTACTGGACGTTTCATTGGCAATTTTCTTCAATTCTGTATTGATAGACCCGGTAATTTCATAAACAACCCTTCCTTTGTACCCCATCACACCAGTTTGCATGTTGAGTAAGTCATCCTGAGGATTCTTTTTGAAACAAGAATTATCTCGCTTCTGCTGCATTTCCTTTGCTTTAAGATAGTCACACGGATCATACTCATAAGAAATACTTAACGGACAAATATTTAATTTTATAAGATTTTCAATAAAACTATCAACTCCATACATGTTCAACATTTTCAACAAACTTTCCTGAGTACGGTCATTTGAGTCTTTGGCACGTCCCTCTCTTTGAGCAATCCAAATGGATTGATTCTCCGAAATTGTTTTGGCAATATAAGCTGACAATCGCTTAGAACTTTCTAAGATATGGCGGGCACTTAAACCACGTTTTACTATGAAGCCCTTATTTACCCTTACCAAATCTTCAATCCAAGGGTATATCAGTAAGTTATCACCAATCGCAATTTCCACAGTATTCATTTCCTTCTCAATGAATTTACCACAAAGGAATGCTGAATCCAGAATAATATCACGATGGTTTGAAATATATAAATAAGATTTTGAAACATCTATTTTTTCAAGTCCATTCAATTTTATTCCTTTTGTCATATTGGCTTCCAAATACTGGAGGAAAGGATAAACAATCTCTTTTTGGAAAGAATAATTAGATTGAAACGTCATCAATCGTTGCTTAATTACTTCTTTAGGTAATAGCGGATAAATGGTGCTTAATAGCTTCATAAATTGCTTTTCGTTACAAAGACGTTCTAATACTTCATGTACTTCTTCGTTATTATAACAGCGGATTTCTTCAAAATCAAATTCCATAGTTTATTCAAATTAAAAAGAATTAATACTCTTTCAAAATCTATTTATCTATTTGATCACGTGATCAAATAAAAAACTCAAATAAATAAAAATAACCGGAGCTGCCAGAAGCATGCTATCAAACCGATCAAGCAAACCTCCATGTCCTGGAATCACATTTCCGGAATCTTTCACATTTAGTGTTCGTTTCATTAATGATTCAATCAAATCACCAAAAGTGCCAAAAAATACAATTATCTCTGAAAAAACAAGCCATTCAATTAAACTTATTTGGGGAATAAGTAATGAGAACAGATAACCCGACAACAAAGCTGCTGAAGCTCCCCCTATAAAACCTTCCCACGACTTTTTGGGTGAAATCCGTTCAAACAAGCGGTGTTTCCCAAGAGTAACACCTATCAGATAAGCACCGGTATCATTCACCCAAATCGTGACAAACACGGATAAAAGAAGAATGGGCTGCCATTTATCAATAAAAAGAATGTAGTTTAATAAAGCAAAAGGAAGAGCAATAAAAATTTGTCCAAGAATAAAATAAGCCCAATCATTTAACGGATTTTCTTTTTTTCGATATAATTCGGAGATCAAAACCATTACAACATAAAATCCATAGACTGGATAAACCGGATAAACCCATATACCTGAAGCGGAAACAAAGGAACAAAGGAAAAGTAACACAGCACCCATTAAAGCAGTCAATGGATTTACTTCGATTGATGGCTTTTGATTTGACAACTTATGAAACTCACATACTGCCCAACCACAAACAAATGCAAAAAAGAGAGCAAAAGTAAAGCGACTGAGCAAAATCGAACCAATAATTAAAGTAACAAATATAAAACCGCTCAAAGTTCGTTTTACAAAATTATTCATAAGTATTCTGATATTGCAGGGTATAAATTTTCAACTAATTAAAAAAATCAATTTGCTTTAAGAAGTTTCATTAGTTCATCAAGCTTTGGTGATAAAATGATCTCAGTCCTACGATTACGAGCTCTTCCTTCAGAAGTTGAATTTGAAGCTCGTGGTGAAAATTCACCCTTACCTGAAGCTGTAAGGCGTAATGGTGAAATCTGATATTCATCAGTCAATATCCGTACTATAGAAATAGCACGGGCAGCACTCAAATCCCAATTGTCATGATACTGGGCGGTTTTAATAGGAATATTATCTGTATGACCTTCAACCAATATATCAATATCATTATTTTTATTAAGCACATCTGCTAAAACTTTAATTGCCTCATTCCCTTTCGATTCGATTGCAGCACTACCTGATTTAAATAACAACTTATCAGACATCGACACATAGACTTTCCCATTTTTAATTTCAACAGATAGTTCATCTGATTTAAAGCCCAATAAAGCATCATGCAGGATTTTATTCAACCGACCTGTAATTGAATCCTGACGTGCTATAACTTTTTTCATATCATTTAATGCATTTTCTCTATCTACTAATAAGCTTTCCTTAGCCTTCAGTTCATCTGATTTCAGCTTCAACTCATCTGACTTCTTTTTTAATGCTGTACTAAATTGTTCTGATTGTGACAATTTATCATTAGTCAAATCATTATATCGCTTTTCAAGATTCTTTATATTATTGTTTAATGATGCCGTATCTTTTTTAAGGGTATATATTTCATTATCACGGGCAGATAACGTAGTGCATAATGAATCTCGTTCATGAATAACAGTGAGTACTACTTTTGGCAAGAATAGCTTTTTAGTTGGTTTTGTTTCCCCACATTTATATATTGGAGAACATGAAAAAAAAGTGAATGACAGCACTAAGGAAAAAAGGACCAAATTAGATAGTTTCATTTAAATGATTTTGAGTAATTAAACAACAATAAAATTAACTGAATTTATAAACTATAGTTAAGCTATTTTGGCTTAATCCTATTAAAGGATATAATCAAAACATATATTTTAAAAATCAAAATTGCAGATTGAGAAAATTGGAGAAGAAAGTAAAATAAGACGATACAAAGATAGCAAAACTATATACTTTGCATAGAAAAACCACAAATTCTTTTGGACCGTGTGCGCCAAGAACTAATGTTTTTTCGATATCGGCTGTTCGGCTAGGACCTGTAATAGTAGATATGACAGAAGGCAATAAATCACCGTACTTTTCCTGAATAGCGACGTATGCCTCTTCGGGATAATTTACAAGTTGTGAAATCTTAGCCAAAACAATATGAACCGGTGGAAAAACGTTCATTTGCCTTCCTGATTCTGAAGCCGAAGAAACCAATATACTTCCTGTACTAGCCACTAAAAACTCGCAGCCAGTTATGCCAGCCAGCATAATGTCAAAATCAGATTCATCCATTGAAAACGGGATAATATGAGCTTTTAGTTGGTTTGTTATGTAAGAATCCAGGCAATAAAGAAAAGGGAAATTATTTTGTTGGACAAACGATTTCAGTTTGGTAAATAAATCCAACTCGTCTTCACAAAGAATACATTGTCCATTAATTAACTCCAATTCAGTTTTAAAGCATGTTACAGTATCAGGCAGAATTGATTTGTATATCTCCTCAGAATTTAAATTTAAAACTTTAGCAGAAACCGGCCTTTTTCTTCCGGCTTCTGCTATTTTTTGTAAGATTCTTTGACGAGAAGAATTAATCGACATTTTCTTTAGTTTTTTCAACTGATGGAGCTTCAGTTAACTCAGCTTTATCGGGTTTTGGCTCTTCCAGTTCTTCATTCTCTCCATTTTGAGCCATTAACTCATCATTTCTTGAAGTCCATGGACGTTTACCAAATATTTTCTCAAGGTCTTCTGCAAAAATAACTTCTTTTTCAATCAATAATTCTGCCAGTTTATTATGGCCATCGGAATTATCATTCAAGATCTTTTTAGCACGCTCATATTCTACGGCTACTATAGATTTTGCTTCAGAGTCAATTAATTCAGCCGTCTTTTCACTATATGGTTTTGTAAATCCATAATCCGAATTTCCTGTTGAATCATAGTAGCTCATATTGGCCAATTTATCGCTCATTCCAAAATAAGCAACCATGGCATACGCTCTTTTTGTAACACGTTCCAAATCATTAATAGCACCTGTGGACATTTGATGCAGAAACACATCTTCTGCAGCCCGTCCACCCAAAGTTGAACACATTTCGTCTAGCATATGCTCCCTGTTTGTTAGTTGTCGTTCTTCAGGCAAGTACCAGGCAGCACCTAAAGCTTCACCACGAGGAACGATAGTTACTTTTACAAGCGGATTGGCATATTCCAGCATCCAGCTAATTGTAGCATGACCGGCTTCGTGATAAGCTATTGATTTCTTTTCTGCGATTGTAGTTATTTTTGTTTTCTTTTCCAATCCACCAACAATACGATCAACAGCATCCAGAAAATCTTGCTTTTCAACAAATGATTTATTTTTACGTGCTGCTATCAAAGCAGCCTCATTACATACATTTGCAATATCTGCCCCTGAAAAACCCGGTGTTTGACGTGATAAAAAATTAACATCAACCGTCTCGTTTATCTTAATCGGACGTAAATGAACATTGAAAATTTGTTTTCTTTCATTCACATCCGGCAAATCAACATGTATCTGACGGTCAAAACGTCCAGCACGAAGCAAAGCTTTATCCAGAATATCCGCGCGATTTGTTGCAGCAAGAATAATCACACCACTATTGGAACCAAATCCATCCATTTCAGTCAGCAATTGATTCAACGTGTTTTCGCGTTCATCATTACTTCCCATATTTGGGTTTTTTCCACGAGCACGACCGACTGCATCTATTTCATCGATAAAAATAATACAAGGTGCCTTCTCTTTCGCCTGACGGAACAAATCACGCACGCGTGATGCTCCTACCCCAACAAACATTTCGACAAAGTCAGAACCCGACATGGAAAAAAATGGCACATCAGCTTCTCCTGCCACTGCTTTGGCAAGCAAAGTCTTCCCCGTTCCCGGAGGGCCTACTAGCAAGGCACCTTTCGGTATTTTACCTCCAAGCTCTGTATATTTTGTCGGATTCTTAAGAAAAGATACTATCTCTTCAATTTCCTGTTTCGCTTCAGCTAATCCGGCAACATCTTTAAATGTTATTTTATTCGTAGTATCACCTTTATCGAAAAGCTGAGCTTTCGATTTTCCAACATTAAAAATACCACCTCCTGAACCTCCACCCATTTGACCGGACATACGACGATTCATAAACACAAAGAAAAGAATTAATAATAGAAAAGGCAAAACGCTATAAAGAAAAACATCAAAATAATTACGACTTTCCTTATATTCAACACTTCCTTTAAATCCATACTTATCTTCTGCCGTTTGTATAAACCTTGAAATTTCTTCTGCAGGGACACTTACTGTAATGAGCCGGTCTTTAGAATATACATCAAACTTATCTCCATAAACTTTCTTTAATGTTTGTGTATCTTTCTTTGTCAGTGAATCTTTAAGAGCCTTGGGATCTAAAGCTAACGATCTGTATTTTTCGCCAAAAGCCTTTCTAAGTGCTGCTGTATCAGCAGAAATTTTAGAATAATCAACTAATTTAGCTTCAATTGTATTTTTAGAATTAAACACATCAATTTTTAGAATCATTCCCTGCTTAATATACTCTTTGAAAGTAGTAAAAGGAACTTCTTTGGTTGGAGTATTTTCATTAAAGAAATACGAGCCTAATAAAACTAATATGATAATTCCATATATCCATGAAATATTAAATTTAGGGAATTTACCCGTTGGTTTGACTGGACTCTGATTCGGGACTTTATTTTCCATTATTTTCCTCTTGTTATCTTGTTATTTACTTATAGATAAAACAAAAAACTCGTTTCTTGGTTTTGAATTAAAATTAGAAATCAAAAAAATCAGAGAACATCCTCCAATTTCTTCAAATCAGCGTCGGACCACAAATGTTCGATGTCATAAAATGCACGTGTTGAACGTTGAAATACATGCACAATTATTTGTCCATAATCCATTGCTATCCATTCACAGTTTTGGAAACCATCTGTTGCATATGGTTTAACCTGTATCTGTTCACGAACCCAATCTTTTATCGATTGTGCAATAGCATTAACATGAACATTAGAATCTCCTTCACAAATCACGAAATAACTGCAAGGAGCTTCCTGTAATTTGTTCAGGTTAACAACCACTACATTCTTTCCTTTTCGTTCTTGTATTCCTTCAACAATTTTATTTACAATTTGTTCGTTTTCCTGCATTCTGTTCTTCAATTAAATTTTATTTTGAAAATGGTTACAAAGATACAGTTAAATGACCGAAAATGAAAATGTTGTTGAGATTAATATCCTACAATGTTCATTAAAACTAACATAATTAATATTTAATAATTAATTGGTTGAGTAGTAATTCGAAAATTTGATTCAAGCTGAATAGTTATTTGTATTATAATAATAAAAAAGTCCAATACAAAATTTGCATTGGACTTTTTAGAATATGATTGAATCAATTACTTAACAATAGAAAGAAAAGTTTCATCAGTAGCAAATTTCGAGAATTCAATATCCTTAACAGCTTTTGCAGCAAAAGAGCCATCAAGCTTAACTGCAGTCTTTAGATTGCTGTAAACTGCATCACGATCATTTGTACGGGCTCCAATAATGGCACCCAGATAGGACGTCAAGGCATTAGGCTGTGCCACTCCGGATAAAGTCGTACGTGCACTGCTATAATCAGCATTAAGTATTTGTAATAAGGCTGCATTATTCGAAACAGTTGACCCAAAATAAGTTTTTGCTTTGGAATAATCTCCCTTGATGATATAAACGGTTCCTAATCCTTCTCCGACATTTCCAGTTGTCCCAGCTGATTTACCAAAATATTCTTCAGCTTTAGCTACATCGCCCTTAGACAAGGACGTTAAACCTGAATTATAATTTATATCAACAGATGTTGGATCAATCTCTAAAGCTTTTGCAAAAAAGCGAGATGCATCATCAGTATTTCCTTGTTGGAATTTTACTGCGCCTAAATTATTATAACCACGTGCATCTGTAGGATACTGGTCAATAACCTTTTGGTAGATGATTGCCTTTTCACCTAAGTCTGTAGTCAAAGTAGCAGCATAAAGCAACTCTTCAACAGATAGCTTAGAAGCATCTTCTTTGGCTAATTGTGCAATCTCAACATCTGATTTACCGGTTACTTCAACGGTCAATTTCAATTTTGAACGACGTAATTGAGGAAGAATTTCTTCAGCAATTTGTTTGAAAGCAACTGAAAGATTTCTAATTTGACGGTTGCGTTCTTCAGGATCCGTATACATAGTCAAAACCCGTAAGATAACTTCTTTATCCTGGATATTCGATTTTTCCATTAAAGCTTGGAATCCAGCCCAATCTTCGGGAGTAAATTTAGAATCAATCTTCACACTAGTTTTCAGTCTTTTAATTTCCTTCTTCATGAAGTCAACTGTAACCTTTTCACGGTTTTCAGCTAAATTGGTATTCAATTTCAATGGTCCATCAGGAGAAGCATAGGCAGACAAATCAAATCCGGCGACTTTCTGGTTTGGAGTTTCCTTTACTTCTTTGATTTTTTTAGTCAATGAGACCATATCAGCTGAACTTGTCTCTGACTTGCGAAGCTTAGATTGCTGAATCAGGAACATAATGTCTGCTTCCTGTTGTTGTTGAATAATTCGCTGGAATTTGTCAGGTATAATAACTGCATTTAGTTCTGTTGCATTAGTTGAGACTAATTGAGAAGTAGCAATCACACCATCAGCAACTTTCACGCTTGGGATCTGATATGTTTTCTTTTTCTGAACAATGCTGAATTCAAGATAAAGTTCTGATTTTGCCATTTCAGGTACATAATCGAACGAAGCTTTTAATGAGTAATTTCCGCCTGTTTTGAATGCAATAGTTTTATCATTACCTTTTACTTTTTCTCCTTGAAAAACTGCAGGTGTACCTTTTACTTCTTTTCCTTCAAATTTCAAAACCGGAGTCACTGTAACAACTGCATTCTTGTTGAAATACTTTACTGGGAATGTGCCGGTAATGGTAGCATCAACTTTACCACCTTTTACTTCCAATGGATTTGGATTACATTTAAATAAGCTAGGATCTAATGCGGTCAAGTCTTTGCTACATGAACTGAAGACTAACGCAAACACCATCGCAACCGCGAAAAATAATTGCTTTTTCATAACGTTGTTTTTTAATTGTAAATTATTTAATTTCTATATCTGATCATTCTGACCGCAAATATACAATCTTTCAGCGAATTTTACCTTACTTTGCAATCGATTTTGACATATTTTGTTAATATCGTCTCGAAAAATTACACGATTACTTCTATAACAACTTATTAGTTCTTTTGTTTATCATCACAGTTATTAATGAAACTACATTATATCAAAGTCAGACGACTAATCAACTTATACAGTTATATATCTATTAATAAAATATTTAACTGGATAAAACTAATTATTTCGTATCTATCTTTATCTTTCGGATTTCCTAAAATTCAGAATATTTATCCATATTTCATTTCTATTGAAATATCAAACTTTTGCAACCTGCATTGCCCTGAATGTCCTGTAGGGAAAAGAAAAAATTACAACCTCGAAAATTCAACATTCAATTATGAATTATTCAAAAAAATAATTATTGAATTAAAACCGACACTACAACATGTTATTCTGTATTTTCAGGGAGAGCCATTCCTTAGCAAACAATTAGTTGAGTTTATTACTTATACACATAATGCAGGAATTTATTCATCAACATCAACAAATGGTCAATTCCTGGATAAGCAGATTGCCCGTGAAATTGTTCTTTCCCATTTAGATAAACTTATAGTTTCAATTGACGGCATCACTCAGGAAGTTTACGAAAACTATCGTGTTGGAGGGAAGCTTCAAAAAACCATTGATGGTATAAAACATATCGTAGAATGTAAAAAAGAATTGAAGTCAATAACACCACTGATTGAAATTCAATTCTTGGTGTTTAAGACTAACGAACATCAAATGAAGGACATGCAAAAGCTGGCAAAATCACTTTTGGTAGATCAGTTATCCTTTAAATCAGCTCAACTCTACGATTTCGAAAATGGAAGTAAATTGTTAACTACGAAAAAACATTATGCACGGTACAAAAAGACAAAAGAAGGGAAATATAAAATAAAAGGACGTCAGCTAAACCGTTGCTGGAGAATGTGGAGTGGAGCAGTAATTAATGTATATGGAGAAGTTTTACCATGTTGTTTTGACAAATCGTCGGAATACTCATTTGGAAACATCAATGAACATTCTTTTTTAAATTGCTGGCAGAGTGCTAAAGCTTCCGAATTCAGGGACAAGATTAACAAGAACAGAACACAATTCGAAATATGCAAGAATTGTACAAGCTGAAAACAAATTTAAATTCTACGAGTTTCAAATTACTTATCAGCGTTCATTTGCAGATTTGCCATCTTTATCAGCTTTAACTCATCTTGCATAAATATCGGGAAAACAAAAAAAGATTTAGAAGTAATTTCTAAATCTTTTTTCAGTATATATAAAAGGACATTTACCTAAATATCGCTTTAAATAGGTCATTGCCATTTGCATACAAAAGCAAAGCAAAAAGCAACATCATTCCGGCTGTTTGCGCATATTCAAGAAATTTCTCATTAGGTTTTTTACGTGTAATCATTTCGTAAATGAGAAATAGCACGTATCCACCATCTAAAGCAGGAATTGGTAAAAAATTCATAAAAGCAAGTATCACCGAAAGCAAGGCCGTCAGCCGCCAGAAAGCTTCCCAATCCCAGGTTTTCGGAAACATTTTGCCAATACTTCCAAATCCACCCAGTTGTTTAGATCCTTCTTTTGTAAATACCAGTTTGAACTGTTTTACATAACTTGTCAATGTCTCCCAACCGAGATTTATTCCGGCAGGTACGGATTCAAAAAAACCATAAGCAATGTGTTTGACTGGCATAAATGTATTTCCAGGAACCATTACAACACCTAGTTTTGCCGTTTCATCTAATTGAAGTTTAGATTGCAGAACCTTTCCTTTTCTAATAAAACTAAGATTGATTTGCGTATTGCGTGATGCATCTAACTCTGTTGCAATGTCCTGAAAAATATATATTTGCTTCCCATTAACACCAATGATGCTATCTCCACTCATCAGTTTAGCCTTTTCAGCTGGTGAACCGGTTGTTACTTCATTTATCACGAAAGGAAAACGAATCGAGATAAGATCCGGCTCATGAGAAGCCAGCACTTTTTGTGCAAAATCAGTAGGTAATTTAAAATCAATTAATTGGTTATCTCGCGATACCGTAACATTTTGTTTCCCATCAATCAACAATTTTTCAATAACATCGCCACGTTGTTCAACAGGCTTTCCATCAATTTCCACAATATTATCGCCATTTTTGAACCCATTGTCTAACATGACCGATGAAAATTGCAACCCGTATTTAGCATTTTTAAGCGGCAAATAATCTTGTCCCCATGTAAACAATACAGCTGAATAGATTATCAACGCTAAAATAAAATTAACCAATACACCACCAACAATGATGGGTAATCGCTGCCATACTGATCGTGAACGATATTCCCACGGTTGTGGCTCACTATTCAGTTGGGATACATCCGTGGTTTCATCTGCCATACCGGAGATCTTGCAATAGCCTCCAAGAGGCAACCATCCAATACCCCATTCCGTATTATCAGGATATTTACGCCAGTCACCTTCAGGTAATTCTGATTCTGGAATTTGTTCCATTATTGGTTTCCCTTTTGTATCGTGCATAGTGTCACCATCGGCATCCAATTTGGGACGTTCATTCGCTGGGATATTTTTAGCAAAAAGCTTTAAATCCCATCGTCCGTTTATCTTTTTTGCACGAATCAAAGAGATATTCGGATTAAAGAACATATAAAATTTTTCAACACGAACCTTGAAAAGACGTGCAAAAGCAAAGTGTCCGAATTCGTGTAAAACGACTAAAATTGAGAGACTAAGAATGAGCTGTAATGCTCTGATCAGAAATGTTTCCATAGGGAATCTTGAATTGTTGAACTTTAAAATTATTGTGTTTATTTCCGGCAGCCATTCGTTTGAACCCTGACATGTTTTATTGTATACTATTTATTTAAATTTTTTAATTATCAGCTAAATACCTGCACAAATAACAACTTATGACTTTATATTTTTTCCATTAAAAAAAGATATTCATGATGTCTTTCATCGCTGTTTATCCATTCCCTGGTGGTGTGCATGCTGCTCATAACATTCTTTTTATAGTCAATCATTTTAACTTCCAGCAGCTTACCTGAATCTGAAAGAATATCCAACAACTGCTGTTTGGTTGCTCTTCCACCTGAACTGTACGATAACAGCAAATAATGCGCTTTTGTTTCTTCAATTAATTTTCTTAAAGCATTCATGGCTAAAAAATCACCATTTTCATTTTTCCTAAACTCTTCAAAAACTGATGCTGATCTATCATCCCGTGAATCTTCCCTCCGGTTAGCTTTTCCAAAAATGGCAGGCTTGTCGTGTTGGATAACTGTAGTCCACAAATGGTAATATGAGGCATATCTGACCCGGCTTGGCGGCATTTTTTCATTATTTGAACCATATGGAGGATCAAGATAGACTAAATCGAACCGGCTATTGGCTACTGTCCCAAAAATATCATCACGAATTACGTTATTGTTGCCTTTTAACATGAAACGTAACGGTAGTTTTAATTTCAAATCATTAAACGAACGTGGCGACCAGTCAGACAAATAAGCAGCATAATGACCCAGCGTACTGTCAACTTTGTCCAATGCATAAATCAAACTTGTAAGCATCACACATTTGTCCTCCCAACCTAAATTCAACCTTTCAATTTCATCACGTATAGCATCTAGTTTGTTGGCATTTTTTAGCTGAAAAGGTTTTTTAATTTCCTTCTCTGAACCTCCGTAGTTTTCAGTATACCACCCATCAACTCCTTGTAAACTATTCAGATGATCTATCAGCTGCTGATAATAATCATTTGATTGATTAGATACCAGATAACAGGTAGCGAACACTTCCGACCATACAGAAATATCATTCGATGTCGTCGAATACCCCAATTGAGCAAATGCCTGCGACACTCTGGTAGAACCGCTAAAACCATCCAATACTGTTTCAACTCCCTGCAATGCATTTACCATTTCAAAAATGTAGGGTAATATCTTCAGTTTTGACCCAGCATATTTTATGCCCTCGGTTTTGGGAATTTCCATCTCTTAATTCAAAATTTCAACTTATTTTATCTTCCGGATTTTGCATGAATCTGCTTGATATCAATCCTAAGCACTTCCATTTTAGAGTAATAATCATCCGATTTCAGTAACTTCTCCTGAATCACCGGCCCGTTATTTTCCAAATGATTCAAAAGAATTCCCATACCATGTTTCTTTTCTTCTAAATCCGTTACGAAATGTATATCTCCCCAAAAAACGACAGTCCGGTAATTATGACCACACTCATCGGCAACGTAACCTCCATCTTCAATTATTGTGGCACAAATTCTGGAATTTGATTTGAAAAAATCTATCTTTAATCCCTTTGGTGAACAATGAACATATAAAGAATTTTTTTTTGCATCAAATCCATAACTTAAAGAAACTATATAAGGCTCATTATTTTTGCACATTGAAATCACCAAAAATTTGCCCTTTTGCAGGATATCATTTATTTCTGAATCTATTGTAATTTCCCTGTTTGGACGGTTTTTCAAATGATATTCCTGCATAGCTCTTACTACTTACTTTTTCTCTTACCTCACTATCTAAATCAACTCTTTGGTTAGTCTCCGCACCTGTTCATCAGTTTTCACATAATCCTCATAGCTCGGTTTGGCTATGAATTCTGACTTCGCCAGAACATCTTCAATGATATCGCTCATTTGAAGAAAACCAATCTTGTCCTTTAAAAATTCAGAGACAACTATTTCATTGGCGGCATTCAGGATACAAGGCATATTACCTCCTTTTTCCATGGCATAGTAAGCAAACGTAAGGTTTCTAAACCGTTCCTGATCCGGCTTTTCAAATGTAAATTGTGAACATATATCGAAATCAAACCGAGGAAAATTGGTTTTTATCCGCTCTGGATAAGTGAATGCATATTGAATCGGTAATTTCATATCCGGCATCCCCAGTTGAGCCTTAATGGAACCGTCCGCAAACTGAACCATTGAATGAATAATCGACTGCGGGTGCACCACCACCTGTATTTGTTCCGGCAAAACACCGAAAAGCCATTTTGCTTCAATAATTTCAAAACCTTTGTTCATCAGGCTTGCTGAGTCAATAGTGACCTTCGCGCCCATATCCCAATTAGGATGTTTCAACGCCTGGGCACTGGTTACATGCTCCAGTTCCCGCATGGTCTTCGTTCGAAACGGTCCGCCGGAAGCCGTTAAAATCACTTTTTCTATGGGATTATTGCCTTCCCCTGCCAGACATTGAAAAATGGCAGAGTGCTCTGAATCTACAGGAATGATAGACGCATGATAGGTTGACGCTAATTCGCAAATCAACTCACCGGCAACCACGAGTGTTTCTTTATTGGCTAAAGCTATTTTTTTGCCTGCCTTTATGGCATGAATGGTCGGTTTAAGTCCCGAATAACCTACCATAGCAGTCAAGACAATGTCAATAGGTTGCATTTCTGCTACCTGCGCAATAGAATCGTCTCCAGCAAAAACTTTTATTGGTAAATCAGCCAGGGCATTCTTCAACGTTTGATAATGATCCTCATTCCCGATTGCTACCATTTCAGGCATAAACTTCCGGGATTGTTCTATCAGCAAATCTACATTATTGTTTGCTGTAAGTGCATAAACTTCAAACAAGGATTTGTTTTCAGAAATCACTTCCAAAGCCTGTGTGCCGATAGAACCGGTAGATCCTAAAATGGCTATTTGTTTTTTTTGTTCGTTTAACATGGTGACAAGTTAGAAAATTATAACTTCTTCAGGATCGACAGGCTTTCCCTGTTTCCATAATTCAAAATAAAACTGGCTTCCTGACTTTTTGGCGGTTGCATCGCCTGTAATAGCAATGCTTTCACCGGCTTTCACTTCATCCCCTACCTTTTTCAGCACACGGGTATTATTTTTGTAAATGGAAAGATAATTATTTTCATGCTGCACTTGAACCACCCATTCATAATCGAATGTAAATGCGGCATAAACAACTGTTCCTCCTAAAACACTTACGACACTTTCGTTCGGGGATGTAATAAGATAAATGCCATATTTTTGTTCGGAAAGATTAAACGAGGAAGAAATCACCCCTCGTGTAGGTCTGAAGAATACATACGAATTCTCAGTTGGTTTCGTGTCGATGCTTGCCAGATTGTATTTTTCTTCTTTCTCGAATTTCTCAACAAATGTCTTTTCTCTCTTTGACTTTTCCATTAAAACCCGGGCTCTTTGTTTTAAGGCGATCGAATCTAACGAGGCAATCGAGTCTGGATCCATTTTACCGGTTATGATCCCTTTTATGATATCAACATATCCTTCTTGCAAGTTAACCTGCTGTACCAACGAATCTGTTCGCATCGATTCCTTAATGATACTCGACCGGTTACCGGTTTCACCATAACCCGGCAAATAATGACTTATCGGGGTCATAAAAATAAGAATTGTAAGCAAGATAAACGTAACTAAGATAAACGTAGACCCTAGCATAAACACACTGAAACGCGACAATCGTATATGCCACGATTCTTCCAACGTATTTTCATTCAGTATCGAAACACGATATTTGAACCGTAATTTCGCTATAAAGGGTTTTAGTCTGTTTGTTTTCTTTTTCATGCAAAATCTTTCTTCAAGCCGAAATGCGTACAAAAGTAACGAAATTCAATGCATAAACAAAATACTGAATTCTATTAAAAAGATAAATAAGCCTATTCCACGCATCAGGTCACTTATATTGATGCCTTTATTGTTCATTTTTATTACTTTTGCCACTAATATGGACATTAAATAACCAAAACATGAAACGAATAGGAATACTTTCTGATACTCACGGAATGCTTGACAACCGTGTCCTGGAACATTTTGCAGATTGTGATGAAGTATGGCATGCCGGTGACTGGGGTTCAATGGAAGTTGTCAACCGGCTTCGGGCTTTCAAACCTCTTCGCGGTGTCTGGGGGAATATTGATGGGTATGATATCCGTGCCATTTTTCCGCAACATAATCGGTTTATGTGCGAAGGTGTAAAAGTCTGGCTGACTCATATTGGTGGTTATCCCGGCAATTATGATCCATTGGTTCGCCCGGCTATCTTTCAGCAACCACCCAAACTCTTTGTTTGCGGTCATTCACATATCCTGAAAGTCCAGAATGACAAGAAACTGGATTTGCTGCACATTAATCCGGGTGCAGCCGGTAAATATGGCTTTCACAAAATACAGACCCTCATTCGGGTAGAGATTGATGGTGAGAAAATTCAAAACCTGGAAGTCATCGAATTAAAACCAAAAGAAGTCGGAACCATTAAATAATAAAAATCCTTGTTGAAAAAACAACAAGGATTTCTATTTTAATTCTGAATTCTAAATTATGGATTAGTTATTTCACTCCACCCATCAACTTTTCTAACCATTTTGAAAGAAGGAAAAGAATGATGGCAGCTACGCCCGACATAATAACGAAGAGCATAAAGAAATCATATAGGTTCGTAATATGATATCCTAAGATATTTTTTATTTTACCTGCTTCCGGATAAAGACCACTAAGCATACCTGCGAATTTATTAGCTGCAGCATTCGACATAAACCAAACACCCATTAATAAAGAAGCAAAA
>Ga0302205_10000088_pt1 | contig 45793 bp, 52 predicted proteins | sample II_Fen_E1_3_FD_194582 | JGI IMG/M metagenome (GOLD analysis project Ga0302205, IMG submission 194582) | Peat permafrost microbial communities from Stordalen Mire near Abisko, Sweden - II_Fen_E1_3 | ecosystem: Environmental > Terrestrial > Soil > Wetlands > Permafrost | place: Sweden: Abisko...
GTAAAAAATCAGCGATAGGTTTGATATTATTATCAAAGATTGATTTTTGAGTATCCTTTTTTGCAGGGAGTTGAAGAATGGCCATGTTATTGAGTAATTAAGATTGGGGACTATGATGACTTAGGGGACTATGATGCGTGATTGACTTGACCGTGTTTGTTTAAGAAATCTTCACGGCTATTCTCTAAATCATACTTAATCTGTTCGTTGATTAATTCGTTTTTTTTATCTAAATACTCAGGTCCATGTAAATCAGAATATAATTCTTTCATTTTTTTGGATACTTCTGTTTTCGCGTTCCTGATAATTTCCTCCATTTTTTTTTGAAGTTCGGTTTTTACGGGTTTTGTAGTTTCGTTTTTCAGTTGCATTTCGACGCGGTTCTTGCTATCCAGCAAATTGCGTTCGGTGGCGTACTGAACAAATGCGTAGAGGATTCGCTGTGCATCGACTGATCCGTAGAAGGTACCATATTCAGCCTTCATTATTTTTTCGAAAATGATTTTCAAATCGGATAAGTACAGCATTTTATGATCTTTATAAATCATATACGCCACAGAGTCGAGTTCGGTAAGGGGTTTATTGATGTTGGACAACCGATTGATAAATCCTAACCAGTTGACCAGGTAATCGACCGAACAGTTTTTGTTTTCTTCGGGATAAATTATCCGGATGTCATCAATGGTCATGCGTGGAATGGACAGTGACTGTTCGATGGTGTTCACATCGTCGTACGTAACGAGTAACTGAGCCGGTTTGTAATCGTTAAAGAATTTTGGATATGTAGGATATAAACTGAGGGTCTTCTGCTGAATCGGGTTCAGATTGTCGAGTGGAAGCATCATATAGTTGGATTTTAATGTCGGTTAATTGTTCGATCTCTTTATTCAGGATAATTAAAATTGCATGTGGGACATATCGTTCATTGATTATGTAATTGAGGATATAACTAATCTTTTTATCCACTTCAATGATATCGCTGGCCATGAACTTATCCATCTTTGCCGTATTTTTTAAGCTGGTCCTTTAGTCTTATATTTTCTTCAGTAAGGAGGCGTATCATCAGGGCAATGCTTTCGTTTTTGCGGGCTTCCATCGCGTTGAATTCTTCTTTGCCGGGTAACTCTACATCTATTGCAAACCTTCCGGAAGAATCTTTGGCACGACCGGCGGGACGTGGTTTGCGGAGCTTCTTTATCGTAATCAGGTTGTCGAAAAAGATATCTAACTGAATGGCTGATTCCATAGCTTTATTTTTATGGGGACATTGGGGACTGAGACGACATTGAATGATTAGTATTTTAGGTCGGTGAAGTGGATTATTTTTCCTTCGAAACCATCGAAAAACCAACGGAAAAAATCGTGAACTAAATCGAATCCATCATTGTGCGATAATTGACATATTTCATCAATACTCAAAACTCGATCATCAACTTTAACTACAAATCTTTTAAAGGGGGCCATGTTTTTAAAATACACGTAGTAATTATCGTTGGTTACAGGATCCCACTGTTGAATTGAAACTTTTTGAGTCGATTTACATTCACCATCGGCAAAGTGATCGTACTGCTTTGTCCGGACTCCGTGAGCATGCTGAATTTTCTTGCCGGCATGCCAACGATCGTGTGAATCTTCGCGCATGGTGTGCTTTTTAGTTCCGTCGAGGATCTTACGTTTGAAATTGGTTTCGGTTCCCCAGGGGAATTTTTTTTTATATCCAAGTATCATGTTGATTGATTTATACAGATTAAGAGAATTGATTTATACAGATTTAAGAAGGATTTACACAGATAAGAAAAAAAATAAAGGAGTGGGTTCATCACCTCCCTGAGACTTCGGGCACATTACTAAAGATTCACTATCAGATGTAAATTTAGATTATTGTCTCACTTCACTCCTATCGACACTGAACGCCTTCAGTGTTTTTTAATATCATTTTTATGGGGACATCGGGGACGATACGGACACTGAATTGAGGACATAACATGCGATCGCGATAAAAGTGATCATGAGTATGGCCAGGACAGCGTATTTATAGCCATCCTTTATATGGGTTTTTTTCATAATACTGGTTTTTTATTGAGATCGAGTGACGGCTGTTGATCTTCTAACTTGGTAGGTTCATCGCCTGTAAGTTGTTTTTCGGATGGTTTAAAGATCGATTTATATCCGTTTGAGATAAACAGTTCGAGCATCATGGTGGCACGAGCGGCGTTGTTATCGCTTAGTCGTTTCAGACGTCCCAGCAATATGCCTTCCTGGCGGCTGCGTATTGAATAATTGTGGGTCTCGAGCATGTATTCCTTGTACGTTTTCCACATTTCAGTGAATTCAGAGGTTTCGAAAGGTAATTTGACTTCAATGGCTGCGATCGGATCGAGCAGGTGATCTATTTCATTGTGAATGCCTACGATTTCAGCCCATTTTTTTACCATTTTCGAAAATGCTTTTTGAATGCGAGAATCATTTACATTCTCGTTGAAGTCATTAATCATAAGGGTCATTTCGCCCATTTGCAGTGAATATTTGTCCCAACGTTGTTTCATAATTTTTTATCAAAGAGGTTATAGATATCAAGTTTTTCGGGATTTAGAAAAAGGTCAGCTTTCTTTTGTTCGAGGTATTTAATAAAGTACTCTTTTAATTTTTCAGGTTTACCGGTATGCGGATTGGTTATGCTCCACATGGGTATCATTTCATCGTGACCACTGTCACCATCATGCGGATATTCGAACCATACCGGTATGTCGGCCATTCGCACTTCAAGTCCCGCGTTACGGAATATTGCAATGGCATCCTTTTCCGTAAAATTCAAGTCTACATGTATCATTAATTAGGGATTAACAATGAGTGATTTTTGTGATTCGCGTTTGAATTCACTTTTGACTCCAGGGAACATACATCTCGGTTTTCCGAGGTCGTCGACAATCTGAAAACCACGCAGGGTGAGTATAATCGGATATTCTTTCCCTGCAGTTATATTATACATTTTGGTGCTTGGTACGTAAAATTTACGAACGCCATCAAAAACCAAATCATATTCGGGTACCCGTACATTTCCTCGGAAACAATGTCCGGCTGAGCTCCATTCGTGACGTATACCGTTGACAAAACCACGGACTTCGTAAATGAAGTCATTGTGTTTCTCAATGGCGGTAATTAACGCGCCTTGCATAAGGATTGCTGATTCAAATTCTTCTGTGCTGTGATTCATAATAAGTAAGTTTTTAGGAGAGATGATGTGTATGTAAAATTTTGTATTCGATACTTCACCGACGCTTCGGGGAAGCCTTTAATTTTCTACGAATAATTCTGTTTCGGATTTTCGTCGGGATCGCGAACGCCGGATCCTGCAAAAATCGGTGGGATTAAGTGAAAGATCGACCACTATCAGGATCAAAATCATGGATGCTAATACCTGCCTTTTCCGCTCTGAAATTTGAAAGGAAATATCGAAAGTTTTACCGCAATACCACAGGACTAAATCGGAAAGTTTACTGAAGCCTAATTTTGCATACGCATTTTTCATTGTCGTTTCGACGGTGTAAATGCTTCGATGTGTTTTGTAGGCGACTTCCTTCTTTGACTCACCCAGGGCAATGCGTTCGACTATTTCGAATTCGGAACGGGATAGGGTTGCTTCCATGTTATTTGAGGGCGTCGGTTGCCTGATTCTGTAATGATTTAATCTCTGTAATCATATTTATTGACTCCCGATAGACATCAATCTGTTTTCCTTTCAAATGATCGAATTCATTTGCCTCAAATGTGTTGTATACGGTTCTTAAAGAAACCTTGCATTTGTTAGCTAATACAGATAATTGTTTACGACTTGAAAGAAATTCCTGTATTTCGATCAAATTTTGTTTAAAAGTTTTTTGTTTATTTACCATTTTCTTTGTATTGTTTTATTATATTTGTCGGTTTATCTTTGCAAATCATATGTATTCTATAAGCATATAACAAACATGATGCAAATATATAGCAATGTTATATATTATGCAAATAAATATAGATATATTATAGTTAATAATTGCAAACATATTTTACATGTCAGTAAAAGAACGACTTAAAACATTTATTAAGTATAAAAATATACCTGTTCGGAGGTTCGAGGAAGTGTGTGACCTCTCATTTAGCTATGTAAACAACATACGAAAGTCCATTCAGCCGGATAAAGTATCGAACATTGCTCAACAATACCCTGATCTTAATACAGGATGGTTGTTGACTGGAGAGGGTGAGATGCTTAAAAATAGTAATCCGGAATTGTCACTGCACGAACCATCACCGGTATATGAAAAAATTGACAAGGATGAATTGATCAGAGAACTGCGGGACAGGGTGAAATTTCAGGAGGGTATTATTACGGAACTACTAACCAAACTAAAATAAACGATTATGAAAATCCTACTGAGTAACCCGGAGTTTGAAGAATTGTGGAAAACGTATAATGAATATTTGCTGGAGAGTCATGGAATAATCTTGAATTTTAAAGAGAAATGTGACCGACTGAATGAACTGGATATCCTTTCGGATAATAATCCGGCAATGGCTTATGAAATCCTTGAAATAATGATATGTAACGGCGAAATAATCATCAAAATGCCTAATGCTAACGAATTTGCATGATTTTTTTTGACTGAAAAACTGCGGCAAAATTGAGGCAGTAATTTTATAAATGGACTGTATATGAAAAATAATATAATTGATAGTGAGGGAGTTGGGAAATTTTTAAGTGTGGAATTTGGAACGGGGGAATCCCTCTCTCTCCGCTTATGTGTATGTAAAACGTTGTATTCCAAAAGAATGCAGCGTTTTTCTTTTTTGTACTGCGGCAGAAGTGCGGCAGTACATACCCTGAAAAGGGGTGCAAAAATTGAAGGCGTTGTAAAACAAAGAGTTAATAATTATTAAATCTTATTTTATGACTATTATCAACGACAATTTTGAACTGAATTATGAGCCGGCACGGATATGCAACGGTAAGGAATTGCTTATAAAATACTATGCCCGTAACCCTACTGACGGCAAAATGAAGCGGGTGGTGATGCGTTTTAACCACTTAAAAAAGAAGATGAATAAAACGGATATTAACCGGTTTATGCGTAAAATAATGAACGATATAAACGTAAACCTGGCTGCCGGGAAAAATCCGTTTGTCGAAGCGGAAATGCCTAAATCGTACGAAAAGCTGATCACGGCTACTGAAGAATTTTTAAAACTTAAAAAGCGGGATATGCGTCCGGATGGGCACCGGTCGTATACTTCCTACTGCAAAAAATTGAATGAATGGTTGATTAAACGGGGAATGACTGAATGCTTCGTGGCTTCGTTTACGCCGGAACTGGCCGTGGAACTGATGAACGAGCTGTCGATGAATGAGGGTCTGAATAACAGGACGTATAACAACCACTTTGTTTTTTACCGGTCGTTATGGAATTGGCTCATCGCGAATTATTACTGCAAAACGAATGTATTCGCGAAATTTGAGAAGAAACGGGAGGATGAGAAGTTTAGAAATGTGATCCCTACGAAAACACATGCTCTAATTGTAGCTTACTGCAGGGAATTTAAACCGGAACTTGAGATTGTGATTGACCTGGTACGAGCGGCGTTTATACGACCTTCGGAAATGTGCCTGGTTCAAATTAAAGAAATTGACCTGATCAACAAAGTGATTAATATACCGGCATCGAAGGCAAAGACTCATCATGCGCGATTCGCGTATCTTCCGGACTGGTTGGTGGATAAAATTAAACGTCATTATGTACTGGAGCGGATCCATCCGGATAGTTATTTTATTGCTTCAGCATTGCATCCGGGACCGGAACCTATTAACACGCGTACAATGGATAAGTACTGGGCGAAAATGAGGAAGGATATCGGCCTATCGATGGATATGCAGCTTTACTCCTACCGCGATACGGGTATTAATATTCTGGAGGAAAACGGGGTAGCTCGAAAAGTGATTATTAAACTGACTGATCATAAGACTGAAAAAATGCTGGGGAAATATATGCATCAACCGAGTAAGGAGTTAATTGAGGGGGTGGTTAGTCAAATAAAAGAATAATGAAAACGACCCCCGACCCCTAAAGGGGAGGAAGAGAAGAAAGAAAGAACCCCCGACCCCTAAAGGGGGGTAAGACCAGGAACAAAACATCCCCGACTCTCACGAGCAGGGGATGTACAAATAACACTAAATCTAACTATTATGAAAAAACATGTCGGGTAGTGGAAGAAAGTTTGAAGTTTGGAGTTTGAGTGTTTAAGTTGGGGTACGGTGGTGACTGTGCTGACCTGGATACCCAACTTTGTATATTATTAAATTTTGTACTATTCGGTCGATAAGACAGATATATCAATGTCTGATCGTTCAAGGTTATTGGGTTGTGACTGTTAGACAATAACGCTTTATTTATCATGTATCGGCCAGGGTCTATGAAGAGATTAGCGGTGGACGGTGGGGACTGTAGTGACAATGATACCTTGACCGGCACTGAAGCTGAATTTATGACTACCTGAGTAGATTGAAATTCAACAGCGATAAAATTAACCGGCATTACCTGATTGTTAGTTAGCAAACAGGGGGACGGTGGTGACTGGGATGACCGTGTGCCGGTACCGACATCGGCGACAATCGACATGGACAGGGCCAGTGTGATTGAGAGCAATACAATGAATTTTTTCATGTGAATGTTTTTAATGATTGTTACTAATTAATTGTAAGGCAAATTTCTAAATTATTTAAGAGCTAATAAAGGACAAATTTAATAGTGATTAACGATTAGTAATTAGTGATTAACTATTTGCGATTAATCCAACTTTTTATTTTTATCCAAATGGCTATAAATGGGATTTTACGGATAAAGAACATCGCGAATAGTCCGATAACGAAGCCTATTATTATAAATTTCCACCAACTCATTACCGGGGTTTCTTTGTTTTCGGTTTTAGAGGATAGAGATTTATTTATTTTTTGAATACTATCAATTTTTTGCTGCAACTCTTTTGTAAGGCTGATTTGAATATTGAGTTTATCGGTTAATGTTTCCTGTATCTTAATATCCTTTTGATTTGATTCTGTTTCGATCTTGGTTGTTTCTTCGATAACGGGTGGTTTACCGGTACCCGGGACAATGGGTTTTGAAGGATCGAATTTTGTTGTTTTGGTTTCGGTGACTTTAGATTTTGTTTCGGATGAATCGGTTTTTTTATCCATATTTTTAATGGATTGATCATTTATCGTTGCAGCCTGTTTTTCATCTGTTTTTTTTGTGACATTGGTTTCGGCAGCGATATCAGACTTAAGGGATGATTTCTCAAGTTTTTTTGTTCCTGAACATGAACAAAAGATAATTAATAAGATAAATATTGCTTTTTTCATAACCATCTTGATACTTTATAAATTTGAGTTTTTAATCTTCTTTTCTTGAAACAACCATTTCCTTCACGGCTGCCATCACGGTTGGTGTTTCCTTCGACAGTGACAGTGAACGAGCTTCCATACTCCCATTTATCGATAAAAAATGTATGAGCAATTCGTTTCATTTTGGGGAAGTAGATACCTCCTACATCGGCCATCTGTGGTGTTTTGCCTTTTCCGCGGGTATATATTACTTTTTTGGAGGGGAACCATACGGGAGAATAACCGCTGATTACGGTTACTACTCCGGCTTGTTTGAACGACCAACATACCAGGGCGGCACACCAGGGATCTCCTTTGCGGAGATGGCAGGATGCCAGGAACTGTTCGACACGCGTGCCATCGTTGTGACCTGTGAACTCCTTTACTCCTATTTCGGCAGTATAGATATCGTGTACCTTGAGCTGAATTAACCCCGGCCGGCTATTAATATTTTGGCTAATTGCGACAAAATGTACAGCAAACCAAAATATACTGAGTAGGATAAAATAATTCTTTGCCATGGTGTTAAGTTTTTAAAATCGTTTTTCATGTCGGTTTGGAGATACTTTTGAAAGGTAGAAAAGGCTATTCCGAGCATTATCCAGCTGGTGGATACGAACAGAATGAAAATAAAAATGGTGAAAATTGGGATCTGGAATACACCGGCATCGAAAAGGGAAGCCGTGGGATCCCATGTACGAAGTAGTCCGGCACTGAATAACCATACGGCGATAATTACTGTAAGAGTGAAAAATTCGTGGTACTTTTTGAAGAATCTTTTAATTGCTTTCATAATTTTTTTTATTTTATTGCGGTTACTATTTTGGAGATATCTGTTACATAATCATGTCCTCCGCGGAATGCCATTATCAGAACGAGCCCGATAAGAAATAGCATTACTTTCACTAATTTGGGATTATCGGCAAGGGATAGGATGGGTTTGAGAAGATTGAAATTTTTCTTTACACCTTCGCGGCAAAGAAAACAATCGTTATCGACGGCAGTTTTCATTACTGAAATAGCTGATAATATTTGCTGATGTCTTTTTTCGGCATCTGCTTTCATTTCAGATAGTTCCCGGTCAATACCTATAGCCAGGTTAACTACAACTTTGGAATATGAACTTTCGTCGTTTCCAAGAATTGTTTTTGTGGTTTTCTCAAACTCGTCGCCCATTGTGAATATGTTTTACGTGAATTTATATTCCATTTTAGTTATGAATGTGATCTTTTAATTTAAGTAAATAGACCAGCAAGATAACAAGCCCAAAGCTTTGACCCTAAATTATTCAGATGAATTCCATCAGCAGTCATTGTGTTACCCATAGATGAACTTCCTGTCAAAAATTGTTGGTATGTCATTCCGTAATAAAATGCCTCATTAAGTAGTTGGTCGCCTAAATTAATGAAGGCTATATTCGTTTCATTTACATTCGTATCTTTAATAGATTGATAAATCTGTCGCCCTCTGTAGTACGGATATGCCACGTTTGGCAATGATCCGGAATTAATCCAATCAATTGCATCATTACCTAAAAAATAATCAGCGCGCCCGTGCGGAAGTACAACCAGCACTTGAAAATCACTAAAATTGTTAGATAGAGTTTTTAAACTGAATGGCAATGCACCTGTCAAATAATTATTATAATTTTGGATGAGGGTTGCATTCGAATATGATGGTGCTCCGACCTCGTTGGCAACTGGCATTTCAAAAATAACAAAATCGGGTTTTCTATTTGAAATATCGGAAGAATTATACGATAATTTTTCCACTGACCTACCGCCCCTGCCAAGAGGAGTTACAAATTGACTGTAGCCATTCCAAAGGCATACTCCCCAGAAGTACATAACTCCCGTTGATGATTTTTTTGTTAAGGTTATTGTCTGGATACCATTTTTAGCCACGCGTTTTATCCATAAACGTCTATTTCTTTCAGCCCACGTTATCCCTGCTGCCTGACATTGAACGTCTGTTAGACCTGTTGGATTAGTCTTATGGCTTAATTCATATCCATTCATCTCAACCCAATTTATTTTATCTTCACAACATAGTAGTATACCGTTACCCCCAGATACCGCTATAATGGAAGCATCTCCATCACTAAATTTAGCATGTATTATGTTGCACTTTTCATATGCATCTGTATTCATTATGAATTGTGCTGTTGCTTCTGTTGTTGTAGATAAGTTAACTACATCCCCATCTGAACTATAGTTTCCCGTCCAATCGGGCGAGTTAAAACGTGCAGCACTCATTTTAGCCCACGTTCCGGAGTACGTAAATATACCAGAATCCCACCTATAATAAACAGGCTTATTTTTGCATATCTTATCATAGAGCAGTTTAGTCCAGTGATTATATACATTTGACGGTGGCAGTAATTTAATGGATTCCGAATCTATTGCCTGAGAAGCTTGTATTTGTCCCGTAAGGCTGTTACCAACTAAACAGATTTCAATGTCCTTTTCCATTTTCATAAATTTAGCTTTAAACGGGATTGGAAGAATATCACCAAAACAATTTTTTGCTAAAATAGATGTTGATTTTGCCTCTAAAGTATTGAGTCTTTTAAATATATCGGAATCATAATTATCTGGTAAGTTTTCGAGAATTACGCCAAAGGGGAAAGATGTACTGCTATAATTAGCAATCGTATCCCAATTGATAACTATATCGAAAGTCTTGTTTGTGTTATATCCAACAACCGTAACTCTTGTTATTCCTGTATTGATCGTATCTTTACTTTCCAAATATTGTGCAATTAAAGCGCCCCCAGTTTTAGCATTGTAAAATTGAATTAGTTGACCGTTTGCCCCAATAATATTTTTTACCGACCTTGTATAAATTGTTCCGGTAATAGGGAAGGCGTTATTCGCGTTAATCGACTTACACACCGCCAATATAGTCTTACTATCAAATAAAGTATTATCTGAGTCTGAGGAAATATAACCAACTGTATTTAAATTTCTGTTATATATAGCCTCGTTATTGATTGCTTTAGCCAAACCCATATGTAAATAAGCCTTAATGTCTTTAGTGGGCTCGAAATTAGGCAATACCGTAAAGTCGAAAGCTATATTTGGAGTTATAGCTGAGCTCAATAAATCCCAATTAACTTTCAACATTATCCCTCTATTTTGATATGTTGTAGAGCTCGTCTTTGGAACGTAAATTATTTGTATTCCTGTTTTTGGAGATGCATCGGATGTAATATATTGAAGTATAGCAGTAGAAGAATTGTCCCTAAATTGAATTAACTGACCACTTGCACCCGCTAAATTTTTCATGGTATATAGGTTTAACCCATTAACCGCCAATAAAGAAATATCACCAATAACCCACGATTCAAGAATGAATCCATTTAATTTTGGAATATCCAATTCGCTTACTCCTAAAACCTTATTGGATGTTACATATTCAAGATTAGTTGCTATTTGAGATTTTTGAGTCTGATTTAATGTTTGAGGCAAGACGCTGATGAAGTTATCAAACGACATTGATTCTACTGCCAATTTTGCATCTTCAGCTTTCTCTGCTGCTATATTAGCTATTGTTCCTACATTACTTATATCAACTTTTAATTTCGCATTGTTTATGTAATTACCTGCGTTTTGGTTTGCAATAAGTGGGTCTAAATAAATTTTTAATGCTGAACTTCCAAATCCCTGTGTCAACATTGTTCCATCTATCGCTATTTGACAATTAGCGACAGTGTAAATACTTACAGTATTAACAACTGCAATTAAATCCTGTGCATAAAAATAATCTGATATTGTATTGTCTGAAATTAACTCTTTTCTTATCCTTATCCGAGTTGCATATGTTGCATGAACCCAAAACAGAACCTCTATATAATATCGATATAATGGGTCATAATCTGACATATATGCATCTACTATCGCATCGCTTATAACTTTATTATTTGTCGAGGATACGGGGAACTTATTAGGTACTGAATCTTTCAAATCGAGACCATTCCAATAATAACTTATATTTCCAAATAAATAAATAGTTCCGATGCTCGGGGAGAATGAAGATCCCCATGTCAAATTAGAAAGTGATTTGAATAATTTTTTTGATGTAGAGTTATAATAGTATTGTCCTTGTAGGGTTGGGGTTATGGCATCTGTGATGGAAAGTAAAGTTACTTTGTCTGCCTTTCCTGCAATGGCAGTAGTGTTGGCTGCAATGGCAGGAGTGTTGGCTGCAATAGCGATAGTGTTGGCTGCAATAGCGGTAGTGTTGGCTGCAATTGCAGTCGTGTTGGCTGCAATTGCAGTCGTGTTCCCTGAATTGTCGAGATTATTAATGTAGTTCCCTATATTTGCATCTGAAATACGATCATCTAAATATATTTTTAATATAGAACTCCCAAATTCGGGTGTCAATAATCTGCCATCAACTGCAATTTTACAATTTGCTACTGTAAATACATTTATAATATTTGCTACCCCAACCAAATTTTGAGCATAGTAATAATCTGAAACAGTACCATCTGAAATCAATTCTTTTTTAATTCTTATTTTTGTTCCATATGTCGTGTTAATCCAAAACAGGACATCTATATAATACCTATATAATGGATTATAATCAGACATATAAGCATCTACTATTGCATCGCTTATAATTTTATTATTTGTCGATGTTACTGGAAATTTATTTGGGTTTAGCTCTTTTAAATCAGTTCCATTCCAATTGTATATTAAATTTCCAAAAATATAAACAGTGCCAATAACAGGATTCACCCCTGTATCCCAAACAAGACCAGTAATAACTGTATATATTTTTTTTGTTGCAGAATCGTAATACTTTTGTCCGATAGCTGTTGGAGTTGGCGCGGTGGTGATGGATAGCAATATAACCTTATCGACTTTAGCAGATAAAACGCCAGCTATATTTACATTTTGAAAAATATAGAGATATGTTGATGGAGAAGTAAAGATAACAGAAACTTTATCCCCTATTTTTGCCGATGGAGTTCCTGCTATCCAGGATACTACTCCTTCAGTTGAAAATTCGTACCATCCATTTTTAGCAGGTGTAGGAGCAACAGCATTATAGGCTATAGCACCTAAATAACCTGAAAATAAACCTACTATCTGATCAGACAACAAAGCATCCGCATTTTGCCGTGCCAACGTTTCGGCATTGACTAACGAGGCAGCAGCACCGGTATTTTCCTTACCATTATTTAAATCAAATATAATTTTTGCAAATTCTTCCTGACCTAAAAACAGATAGGATAACTCATTATACTTTTTCAAATCCTTACTTCCTACTTTCATCTTACCTTCATCCTCTATGCACAGGACGTTATACGGGATGACAGGATTATTGAATTCCCAGTTGTAACGTGAGTCGCGGGCGATGCCGCTATATACTTGATTGGTAGTTGTCATAATTTAAATGTTGAAGGATTTAGAATTAAGAATATTCAAAGAATTATCAGACGTACCGGTTAATTTTTTTGCCCAGCCGAATCCATTCCATTCGTAACTAATCCCGTTGAGTAGCCATACCATCCCTATGTAAGGAAAACGGGGCAGGCCGAGTGAATTGTCGGAAATTGAATCGACTGTAACGGTTATGACATTGCCGTATACCGGACGACCAGCTGAATCAGTAGCAAATGAACGGATATAAAATACAGCGACAGCATAGAGTTTTATGTTTACGTTGGTATCCAAGTCGCAATTTTTAATGGAATCCATGTGTGACGGTACTTTATTCGTAGACGAATAAACTACTCCATTCATAATAGACACTCCTGTAACCATGAGCGATACATCCACCGAACTGTGAGCGTAAACATCGACTTCCGTGGTGACCTGCAAAATGGCATCCTGTGAGGGTGTTGTAAAATCGATTTGATTGCCCCACACAATGCCACCGATTTCACTTTGTGCAAATGCGCGCGCGTGATAGGTGGTTGATGCTATCAAATCGAATCCGACACCGAAGTTGGCAGACGAACCAGTGTCGAGTTTATAACTTCCGTAGGCATCATTGACAGGTTCGGCGGTATCGGATAATGCATTGAGGCTGATGGCAATTCCTTTCCAGATCAGACTGCCATTATTCGCAATGATTGCAGCATTTATAATACCGTAGTTGCTGGTAACTCCTTTTACCGAAGTAGTGACGGCAGGGGGAGCGATAACGGGAGCCGGATCGGTCATAAAAATGATTTCGGAATCGGATAATGTAACAATAGTTCCGCACTGAACATACGATTTTACATGATACGTGGCATGTGGAGAAAGGCCCGTAATAACTGCCTTGAATTTATTGGTTGCTGAATCAGTGGTTCCGATGACAAATTTTCCTGTTACTTTGGCAACAATAGGATTTTCAATGTTATCCCAACAAAATCCTTTTTCAACCGGCGTTGAATTACCGTTTAACGATGTGATTGTTCCGCTTACATTGGCAGTAGTGGATGCCTTTGTAAATGTAGAGTCGATTGAAATGACAGGGGCGTTGACCGGATCGGCAATGGTGCGAAAGGATATAATTGCTGATTCATATATATCCGATCCACATGCCAGGTACACCTCAACTTCGTAAGCCGTTTCTTTTACAAGTCCGGTAATTGAGTTTAACAGAGTTCCGGCAGAACTTAATCCGGATATCAAGGCATTGACCCATGCACCACCCACGGTACGGTAACGGAATCCTCCCGAAGTGATAACCTTACCAGCCAGGTCGGAGATTACTCCATTGAACGTGGCTGATGTATTTGAAATACCGGTGACGCTACCCATTGCAATTACGGGGGAGGTTGGTACTACAATACCCATGTCGGGGACATTGAGCGTGTAACTGTTATCGGAATAGCCGGTACCGGTGGAATTGGTGGCGTATCCGCGTACATATAGTTTTGTGCCCTGGGTGAGTCCGGTGATGGCAACGAAAAATAACTCCATTTCCATGCGGTTGTCTATTTCGGCCTGATGCGATCCGGCGATGGTTGGGTTGCCTGATAAATTCCAACATACACCTTTAGCAGTAACGGGACTGCCTCCGTTGTCGGTGACCTGTGAACGAACAGTAGCCGCGTTGTAGGAAGCACTTAACAGGGTAACATCTGCCATTTTGGGGGTAGTCGGGGTAATCAGATTGGTAGTGGTGAATGAAAACGATCTGTCGGCTTCACTGTAAATAACCGTATCATCTGATTTTATGGCATACGCCCGGGTGTAATATAGGGTGTTTTTGGTTAACCCGTTTACAATTACATCTTCAGCATCATAGGCGATTCGTTTCGATGATGGCATTTTTCCATTTAAAACAGTAGGTAACGGATTGGTACCGTAGCAAACACCCGCTTCTTTGATGGTAAAATCACCTTCGGAAGAAAAACTAAATGAGGTAGTAAATGAAGTATTTGTAATGTATTTAGGTGAACCTAATATTACTATGGGATTGGAACTGGCAATTGCCGTGGTGATCGGGTACGCTGCCGACAAATAGGTAAATGTAGCCGTTTCGGATTCACCTAACAAAGGGTTACCGTAACGGGTATAGTATGAACGTACATAATACAGGGTATTGGGAGTTAATCCGGTAAACCTGAGAAAATCAAAGTCGTGTAAATTTGTACGATTGGTAATTCCGGATTCGACGGTACCTATTAACATGGTACATGCGGCATCGGAATAGACATTTACGCCTTTTGTTTTTAAGTAATACCCGTTCCAAAACCCGCCAAACTGAATGGTGAATGATTTTGCTGATAAATCGGATGGATATATGGCAGAATCGTTGGTGCGTGGCATTTGATAGGCATAGTCCTGGTAAGAGTCGATCATTTGTTGACTGACGCTTATTCCATTGTATGACTGTCCGATAACATAATTTGCCAACCAATTTGTGTTATTGAAATAATCATCGCATTGTTTTGGATTAGAAAACAATAAATAATCGGGATCCAGGTGCGGAAAATAGGATACTCCGAGGAAGTAATTGCGACGGCCACCACGATCGAAAAAACTACGGGCGACATTGCCGGTGATGGTGTGTGCCCCGGTATCGGTTAATAATTGAAAATCGACGTTGCTTACGAATCCATCGGCAACGCGGATAAATAAATCAACAAAATAAATTGGGTTTCCTTTATTGGACCAAATGTGGTTGAACAACTGAAGCTCGCACTTATAATACGGACCTCCTGCATAATAAGAATCGATCGTGTAATATCCTGTAAGCTTTCCCAGAATTATATTGGGAGAAAGGTCGGGCGATGGAGCTTCAAAATCGTATGGGTATGTATTAATATACGACAGGTACCTGTCGCATTTACCTACCGTGATGATTGCGGTACCGGTACGGCGAACGATTTTACCGACAATACCAGCATTAAAAGAACCTTGATGATTGATATCACTAATGAAATTCATAATATTTGTTTTTTTAGATTTCTACCCAAACTCCAAACCATGTATATATTATTCCATCTTTCACCCATTTGCTACCGCCTTCGACCATGATATTATTCGTATTCGTTGAAGGATCGTTGACATCGAACGAAAACGACTGATATACGGTAGTAACGCCTCCGATAACGGGCGGAGCTATTTCGTAGCCATTCCAATAGAGATATGACCCGCGAAATATGTACACTACTCCAGTGATTGGATTTTCAGGGTTATCCCACATAAATTCGCCATCGGGTTGCGTGATGGTATATATTTTTTTGGTAGTGGCATCGTAGTATTTCAACCCGATAGACAACTGGCGTGGATCGGGGGCCGTGGTGATGGATTGCAGGGTGACTTTTGCGAATTCCTTGACCGTGGATTCGGTGATGGCTGCCAGGATGAGCGTATTGACTTCTGCGGTGGTGGTGCGTCCGGCCAGTAAGTTAGTCAGCGATATCCAAAAAGGGGACGATGTGCCATCTCTTTTTATCATGATGGATTCCGTTCCGGTGAGGGCTTCGACGAATTGAGAGAACCCTGATTTGAATTTTTTTACTATGTAGTTCATATTTTATACTCCTATCATAAAGTTATCTTCGGTGATTATATATTCGTCGTCCTCAGTAGCGAGGATGGTGTATATGGTGTTGATGTCGGACATCGGTGAATAGAATTGTTCTGTAGATACCGGTTCGATTTTGAGGGTAACGGTTTCGGGAACGGTCTGGCGAAGGGCGTGGGCGTAGTTGGAGGACGTTACCAGGCACTTTTGCTTTTTGAGGCGATCGATAAACCACGCGGAAGAAGCGGCCAACATGTCGCCTAAAAAATACAGGTCGTCGGAGGACTTGAAGCCGGTGTCGACATTGAGGACGTTGAGGACATTGGTGCGTTGACGGGCTTTGCGGAACTCCTGCAAGTCGGTGTCGAAAACATTGTATGTTGAATTATCGCCTGATTCGGGGGCGCGTGTGGCTTTGCCTGCGACTTCGATAAATTCGTACACGCCCAGGGAATTGCGGAACTTGATCAGGTAGCTTTCTTCTGAAAGTTTATCGGTAAGGCTTATTTGAATGACGTTGATACCGGCGACCTGAAATAGGATATCGGTTATGGGGGACGATGGGGTTTCGGGGGCCAATGATGCGAGCCATACCGGCAGATTGATCATGCAAGGAACACCCTCGGTACCGGCGGTAATGACAAGGCGGTCGGCACGATTGGTGGCAACGGCTATCTCCTGATTGCAGGGTGTCAGGAAAAACATGCATGCGAGTTCCTGACGGGTCATTGAAATCACGTTGGCATCGGTACGGGTGGTGAGTAGCCAGTTGGACATTGGATTCATGAACCGGTAGTCGAATGCGTTGGTACCCTGGTGGATCAGGAACTTTTGATATTCTTTACTTAATCCTCCGGGAATTACTTTGCCGGTAAATGAATATCCGGAAGTATAAACGGTGTAGGATTGTACGTATCCGGCTAAATTTACCTGACTAACGAGAGTAGCATCGTAGGTGAGGCGTACTATGTTAGCGAGAAGGTCGGAGATATCGAATGATAATTTGTAATTAAGCGTTAAAGGTTGGTAACTGGGATATACAGATATTAGAAATGATTGTCCGGCAAAAGTTATGGTGAAAATAATCATAATGGATGAAGTCGTGGTAAACTCGAAGACTATCGGGTTACGAACGAAGGAATAAGGGGCCGGGGTACGTGTTACTATCATGTTTATTTTTTTAATAACTTTTCCAAAGTCAAAAGAAACTTTGGAAAAGTTGAATAAACAAAAATAGATTAATTAACAGCGGCTTTAAAGGACAAAACACGACCCCCATCCCCTAAAGGGGAGTAAGAAAAGAAAGAGGGAACAATGGGATTTTACGACTATGAATCGAGGTATAGTTTGGTGGTACGGAAATCGGCTTCGGTGACAGTGATGCCATCATCGGATAACTCATATTTTAATACTTCACTGACAAGAGGCTGACCGTTCAACATTTTTTGTTTGCTGGGATCCCAGTGTAGTGCCTGGTAGATGGACAGGTTTACGGGGAATATCATCGGCTGCCAGGAGTTACGGAGGACCTGGTCGAATTTTTTCCAAAAGGTTTCGAATAGGCCATTTGGTCCGTGGTATGTCAGGTTGATGGTTCCCCATGGAGTTCCGGCATCATTATAACAATGTGTAGTTCCCCAGAAGATTTTACCATTGTTCGGGGCTGGATCACTGACACGTCGTCCGAAATGATAGCACAGCATAATGGGGTTATCGGTTTGTGAATTGGATTGAGTAGTGTTGTTGATGACAATTGATCCGTTGAGATTAATGGCTGGTCCTACGTAAGGCAGCAAAAAGGGATTAATACGTGTAGCAGTTGTCCACAGTGGTTGTAAATCCTTTGATGCACCCAAATCGACCTCAATCATAGGCACAGCTTCATCGGGGCTGGCAAAAGGCATGGCGGTTACATTATCGGCGGCATAATAGTCGAACAGGTCGTCGGCTAATTCGTCAAACTGGAACGCCATGACTCCATGTTCTGTGGTATATGTCCATAAATGATAGTATCTTAATTTTTTTTGAACGAAAACAATTTGCTCAAAAAAGTCCACGACATGGGATGAATAATCGGGAAATCCTGCGGAATAAGTTATGGGAAGATTTCCAAAGGATTTGACCATTTCATTGTAGTTCTTAAATTTAGGAGTGCCCAGACGAAGGGTATAATTTTGTGTCAGCTGAACCGTTTTTTGTGATTCAAAACCAACGAGCGGGGTATTCTGAATTGTTTTATCGAGCACTAAGTCGGTTGTAACAAGAAAGTCGTTCCAAAAAACTATTTTTATATCGGTACCGGTTTCGGATGTAAAAAATTCGCAGGCAAACTTATACCGCATAAAATTCAGAAATTCATTTATCGTTGTGGAAGGCACCAACTGTCCAAGATCGACACATCCATTCATGAGGGTATCGGCAACATTATTTAATAATACTGCTTTTTGTAGATCGGGATATTTGACCAGGTAATCTTCGTTGAGAGAATATCCATAAAACCAAAACAGGGTATGTAAAACTGTTTTTAATTTTATAAAGGGTGTGATACCATAACCGAGCGGAATGTCGACATTATTGGAATCGATCACAAATTGTCGTGCTATAATTCCGGATAACCGATAATGTGACTGGCCATCTGTATTGTAATTAAGTGAATTCGAAACATGATTTAAAAACCCATTCCGGCAGGTTAAATCCACACCGGTACCATCTACTTCGCAACATACGGTGAAGACTTCAAATTCGTTGTCAATAACCTGTCCCGACATGACTTTATCGAGATAAAGAACCCATTGTGCAATTTTAGCATCAAGTTCAGGAACAACCATATCGCGTCGCACACCGAAACAGGTTTTCAACGGGATATCTTTCATCCGGTTATAGAATTCGGATTCGTCGAATAAAAATGTACCGGTAATGCTTCCTGCAGTAAATGGCGTAGGCCGTTGCGCCTGGGTGATCTGAAGGGATACTTCTCGCTGGTAGGTATTTACCTGAATAATCACTTTTCTTTTAATAACTTGTTTAATGGCTCGATCGTATCGCGCAGGATATCCCAATAACTGGATGTTGTTATCGGTGTATGGAAACACGATGGGTAATGACACGGTGCCCTGGGTGGTAAGGAAAGGGTTTGACCTTTCGATACTGATAATGAATTTTTCGGGGGTATCGAAAAGGCGGCCGGTGAGTTTATCGATTATTTTCATACTGTCTGAACTTTGATTTGTGTGATTTATGGGATTAATATGATTAAGAGGGGGACAGTGGGGACTGTGCGGACTGTTAGCGTTGACCGAGTTTGTAGCTGTCGTCGACTACTTTTTCGACATATTTGAATTCATGGTAGTTGATTCCGGCTTCGAGTTTTGTATTCTTCAATCGTTCTAACCAATCTTCTAATCCGGCAATGAAATTCGAATTTTGAATGTTATTTCCTACCGGTGAATCATACCCACCATCGGCAAAACCACTGTCGGGCAATGGATTGCTGGAGGTGCGTTGGCGGCGAACGGACTCTATTTTGCGGACCATGGAGGCGATACCTGGAATAGCCATCTCGGGTTGAGCTACTACATATTCTCCTTTATGTTTTTTATTACCACTTTGTAAAATACCTGCAGGTTCGTATCTTCCCCCAGCTCCCGTATATCCTGTATCTTTGACCGGATCCCAACCACCATCGGCATAACCTTTATTCAGAACATAGGATCCGGTAGAGGTGGATGGTGAGGACGCGGGGGACGATGAATCGGTGGAAACTGGATTTTCGTCGGGAATTGGGGTGGCGATGATGGTCGCAATTTCTAAAGCTCCTGCAACGCCTGCTATAATTGATAATGGTATATTAGGAAGTGCTTCAGCGACTGCCCTTGCGGTATTGATGATGGCACTTACTAAGTTTAACGCCTTTGCACGCTCGGCTGCCTGATGGTCGATCTTGGCTTTTTTAGCGGCATATTCAGCGTCGAAATTTGCTTTTCCTTTATTTATTTTAGCCCAATTTGCAAGTTCTTTAGCGCCTAATGCTGAAGCAAAATTTGAAGCACCTGACAGTACATTATTCGCTCCTTCGGCGTATTTTAATACGTTGCCAATTTTGCCCTTTAGCGCATCATCATCTGCTTTTTTATCCAGGGCATCATAATAATCATTTATCTTTTTTATTTCTTCAGCGCCTCCTTTTGCATTATTGACAGCGTCTTGTCTTTTTGCCAAATTATAGGCTTTTTCTTCTTTTAGAGATTCTTTATTTTGGATCTGTTTGAGGGCGAAATCATAATCAGCATTTTTCAAATTGGTTTTATACATTTCAGCAATATCCTTATCGGTATCCGTAATGTATTTACCAAATGAATCGACCTGACCTTTGATCAGTTTACTGGTGGCTTCGATGGCTTCTTTAACGCGTTTTTCGTTGTACTTGATCTGTATATCGAGTACTTCACGGTCGGATGATTCCTGATAGGCTGATTTGAGTTGGTTGTATTGTTCGAGGGTTACCAGTCCTTTGCCGTACGCCTTATCCAGTTCGTCCACCTTTTTTTGTTGGGATGTGCGTACGACTTCTATTTCGCGTTTTTCGGACTCGGCAATTGCCTGGGTTTTGGCTTCTAAAAGTTTAAGATTGAAATCGAAGGTTTCTTTGGTGGCTTTTTTATCATTATTTTGAGTATCCGTAATAATTGCATTGCTTTCCTTATTTGCTTTTTCGCGATCGGCTAATTCTTTTTTTAATGTATTGCCATTCATATTTGCGAGGTTCATTTTTGCTCCTGCAATTAAATCGTCAATCGTTTTTTCTTCTTTTAAACGTTCGGCATTAAATGCTCGTAGTTTCTCTCTTGATTTTGCACCCTCTTCACCTTCTAATTTTGAGTTTTTTTCATAAATACTTCTTGTATATTCTGATTGAGATTGCTGATATTTTTTCTGGGCTTCTAATCGTTTTATATTTTCTTCAGTTTCTGCAATGGCATCGCGTTTTGTATATTTAAGTAAAAGGACCTGATCTTCTACAAATTTACGTGCCTTATCACCGCTGATAGAAATGGCATTTCCTAATTTATCGAATTGAGTGACGGCTCCCGGAATGGTAGCTCCAATTTCTTTTATGACCGTTTTTAATTCGGATTGTTCATTTTTTGAAAGTTTTGTTTTGTCTTTCAACGTTTCATACCGATCGATCAAACCTGAGGTGGTAGTTGTTAAATCATGTACCGTCAAATTTTGTTCGTTGAAATCTTTGGTTAAGTCTTTAACCGATAATAATTTCGTAAGACCGTCAGAAATTTTTGAAAATACATTCACCATTGGAATCCAAACTTTAAGCAAGCCATCGCCTACAGCTTCCTTTACTTCCTCCCATTTGATTTTATTTTGTTGAATTTGCCCCCACTGGCTTTTCATGGCGTCAGTGTTTCCACCGGTGAATTTGGTTAATCCTTCCTGAATAATGCGGTAGTTTTCGGCTCTACTACCGGTATCTTTAAATGCAAGTCCTAACTTACCAAGTGCCGAACGTGCCATAACTCCATTGACGGTACCTTTATCCACCGCGGTAGCCATATCATCCAATGATTGTCCTGAAGCGGCTGCAGCATCAACCATTAAAGGCATTAATTCTAACACCTGCTTTGTTGATAAACCAAAGTTTAACATTTGTGTTCCGGTTTTCTCAATTTCTTCGTGGCTGAAAATACCCATTAATTCCTCTGCTTGTTTTGCCATTTCAGCAAGGTCGGAATCACTTCCATGTCCTACTGTTTTAACGGCAAATCCAAGACGTTGCATTGATTTTTCGGCGGCCAGTGCATCTTCGGTCATTGAGCCAAAAAATTCGCCTACCTTCATTGCACCTGCGAGCACCATCGCCCATCCTGAAAGGGCTGATTCGGCAAATCCTTTAAGGCTGAATGTGCTCTGAACTTCCTGCGTTTTTCCTTTTAGCAGGTTCATTTGGTCGTGGGTGGCCTTGAGTTGGGTTTCGAGCTTTTTGTATACTTCGGGTGCCAGGGCTTTGGAGGTGGTATCCATTTGCCGTTGTAGGTCGGAAGCGGTTTTTTTGAGCTGGGACATGGTCATGTTCTCGAGTCCCATGGATTTCTCGTGCTCCTTGACCAACAGGGTATTGTTAGCGATTTCTTTTGAATTAGTTTTATAGGTGGCCTCGAGGTTTTTCCACTGATCGGTGTTCTTTTTTCCCTGGCCTTCGAGGTCGCGCATGGCTTTGCTGATATCCTTGTTGGTGGATATAAGTTCTTTGTTAGCGACATTGAGTTTTTGGATTTCCTGTTGTGCCTGGTTGGCATCTATGGAGAGTATCCATTTTATTTGATCATCGGTTAGTTTTGAGGCCATGGTGTTTATTTAAAGAACCCCTAACCCCTAAAGGGGGATAAGAGTGGGTTAGTATGGATTGTTTTATTTTTGTTTTAATTGATTTCCGGCTTCTGTTAGTTGGTCGTGAATGGATGTTTTGATTTCTTCAGTAAGACCGTATTTTAATTCGGGCAGGGTATCGACATAGAGCTGACCCCATACTTTTTTGTTGTAGACTTTTAGGTTTCCGAGTTTCTTCATATCGAGGAACCGGAGCTTCTTGGTGAACTGCATGGAGAATAAGGATAATCCCTGATTGGCGGCTATTGACAACGATCGTGACCGTACATCTGCGAGGATGGTGTCGATATCAGGAAACTTTTTACGTACATCGTCACCGGCTCCGGCGATGCGTTCGATCTGGATCTTTAGAACGGCATCCAAGCCTTTTTGAACGGTTTGGACGATGAAGGTGTCTTTGATGATTGTATCGGATATCATATTTTTTTGATTTTCACAGATTTAAGAAGGATTTACACAGATAAGAAAAGAGATTTACACAGATAAGAAAAGAGTTGACCACAGATTACACTGATTTCCACAGATTATGAAAACAAAGATAAATGAATGAGAAAGGGAAGGAAAGGACAGAAAAAGCCCCGGAACTTAGAGTACCGGGGCTTTAAATAGTAAATAGTAAATGAAAAAATAGTAAATGAATTTATTCTCCTAATCCAAAATTTTTATGAATGGATGCATTGATGGCGCGTTTGCGATCTTCGGCGTTCATAGACTTGTAGGAGTCCTTTTTGCTGTCGATGGTGGATTGTCGAAGAGACGCGCTGAGTTCTGCCTGACCGACTACCCAGCCATCGTTGTATGACTCCATTTCGGGGGAATCGGGATCGTTGAGGGCGCGTTCGATATCGCTGAGTGATTGTGAACTGATATGACCGCGCAATATGCTGACGGCATGCGACGCGGGTAGTGAGTGACGGCCACATTCGTAGAGGATATCGAAGGGGGTTTTATTTTCGATATCGAATGGTTTGGACTGTTTTACGGGTTCCGGGATGATTTCGTCATCTTCGTCGGGATCTTTGAATTTTTTCATGGGGGTGATAGTTAGTTTATTCTTCTAAATCGGTATTTTGCATTTCTAATTCTATAGGTTCTGATTCTTCTAAAAAATCAAGTTTAAACTGATTCTTATTCATTTTATAATCATCGAATGTATAACCTTTCGCCTGATTCATTTTCTTTTTTGCTTCATCTAAATTAAACCGGGCATCACGAAAATCATGTTGTAAAGTCTGATACTTGTCTAATTGTATTTCAATGGCACGTCCACGAACTTCGACAAATTCGGCATATTCCGAGAAATAATCATAAAGCACATTATAACATTGAAGTTTGTACGCAATAACTTCCGGACGCGCTTCATCTTTTACCCTGCTGGTATCAATTGAAAATAACCATCCGAATACAAATTTAAGAGGTAAACAGAACATTTCATAGTCTTTTCCATCGCTTCCAGTTGCCTTTGTCATAAAGGCAACTGAATTTAATATTTCATCCCTATTTATTCGCTGTCTCTGACCCTCAAAATCGACACCTAAAGCTTCACAAAGTGGCTTTATAGGAATAATCTTTTTACTCTTGTTTTCTTCGATCACTACAATCGACACACCGTTTACTTTGGCAATTGATCTTTGTTTAATTTCGGGTTTTGTTTCCATTTTAATTGATTTAGTAGTTAATAATTCTATGATACAAATATAGTGTATATAATTATTATATAACTATATACACTATATATTTTTTATTATTCATAGAAGAATCCACGGAGTTTTAGTTTGAATTGTGCGATCAGGCTAAGTGAGTTGTGGAGTTCGACTAATTCTTCATCGCAATAGTTTTGAATGTTGAGCGTGGCAATGTCCTGTATGTGGGATATCGCGGTGACGTATTCTTTTAAGAGCGTCTGTGAATTTTCGGTTTCGGGTGACATAAATTCGTCGATGAGCATGACCATTTGCAGGTTGATGACTACTCCGTTAATTGTTACCTTGTTTTCGGCTGGGGTTAGTGTGATTGTCATTGTGGGCCTCCTTTTCTGAATGTGGTTGAACCGGTAGTGATCATGCCACGAATCATCGAAATGGCGGTGGATTCGTTGTTGATCGATAATTTGGATAAACGGATAAGCATTATGTTTTCCTGACGACTACGGATAACTAATGAATGAACGGACGTGTAATGAGTTTTGAAAGCACTCCATGAATCGGTAAATTCAGGAGAAGTGAATGGATATATCACTTTTACGGGTGAAATAAATTGATTGATCATATTTCGCCCCCTTCCTTTACTAAGCTTTTTTCGAGTTCCTGAATGTGAAGGGTACATATAATCCCCTTGCTGATCATGACATAAACCATTTCAACATCACTTTGATGGATGGATAAATCAATGCGTTTGTTACCGTTGGCCATCTCGCTGATAACATTGAGCATGGTTTCACTAACGGATTGTACACGGGCACGTTTGTGGAAAATTTGTTGTAATGAAGATACAACCGGATGGTTCTTTTGATTTTTAGCCTCTTTGAGACTGGATCCTGTTTTGTTCATTTTGATTGATTATTTGGCTTTTATATGTACAAAAAAACGGCTGTACATTTACCGGTCGCCAAACCATCAATCATAGAGCAGTGCTCAAAAATCGAAAAGTAAATAATACAGCCGTCGTTTATATTGACGCAAAAAAGGGAATAAAAAAACCCTCTTTAAAAGGGCGTAGTTTTTAAGACTACTCTACATCTGATAGTTTAGCGATGCAAATGTGAGAATAATATTTTAATTGACAAGCATAAGTTTAGTTAAAAGATATTATTTGTTTAAATTCTACTCTTTTATACAAATAAACTATTTATTTCAGAATATATCCTTTCAGTATATTTCCCTGTTTTCAAAGCAATAATAAATTCCCTTTCATTATAAATTATTCTGATAAATAATTCAGATAAATTTTTCTTTTTTGCACCCAAAGCTCCACCAATTAATAATCCAATACCACCGGTTAACATACCTCCTATTAAAGCACCGGCAACCGTTTTTCCGGCTGATCTTGATGTCGCTTTATCAAATGATACATCTATTATATTATCTTTTTTAATAGATATATTTTTACTATTATTTAATAATCCTCTTGATTCTAATTCAATAGTATTATTACAATAATCTATATAAAAACTTGCCTTTTGTGGTTTATTCCAACTTGGATGTCCACCATCATATTCAATATCATAAACCATAAAATTAAATTTAAAGGGTTAATATTATTTGACAAAGATATATAAAATTACAAAAAAAATCCTCACATCGCTGCAAGGATTTTAATAAGTTACACCGGTTTAGGGGTAGGGGGTTCTTTTTTCTCGGCGGCAATGCGTGCCAGGCGGTTATCTACCTGTTGGCGAAAATACTCGATGTTGTAATTGAGTTTGTCAATCAGGTCATCGTAGGTGTTTTTACCGGATATCACTGCTTTGGCGTTGATAAGCAATACCAGGGAGTTGTAATTGGCGTCGATATGTTTCCGGTTATCCATTACATTGAGCGTTTTGGCTTTAATTTTTTCGGCTCCACGCTCCTTGAAATAATCGGTAATAACGATGTTCGATTCAATCAACGAGACTAACAGATTTGACAGGCCAATTTTGGCAATATCATCCTGATAGGTAGATTCTAATTCGTCATGGCGTACGGCAATCAACGTGCTTTGCTCCTGATACGGAAAAGTACGCATGTTGCCGTATTTATTCATCACGAACAGCACTCTTTTACCGGCATTTCGAATGGTTTCGTCGGGATCGAGCGCGGCTGATTTTACCTTTAACCTGAGGCTGGATTCTATTTCTCCACGCTGTTGAATGGAGTTTTGAATTTCCAGTGTCTTGTCACTTCCCCGGGTGCGGGACATGGCGGTGGTTTGATCGAGCACATTATAACTGTAATCGGTCATTACCGGCAATTGATTCATTTCGGTATTAGCGTTTACTAATCCGATCACAATGGTGTGGAACTGGTGATGCTCGCTGTTGTTGAGCCTCATCAAAGAGAATTTTGAGATTTGTTTCATAATTAATTGATGTTTTTTTAAGAATTCAACCCCTAACCCCTAAAGGGGGATAAGAGGAAGACTTAGTTGGTTAGATAAATCGTGAATTATTTACTATTTTATTGATCGATCATAAAATATACGCAAAAATATAAGGCAAAATAAATACATAAAAGGACATATTTTAAAGAACCCCTAACCCCTAAAGGGGGATAAGAAAAGAAATAAAGAACCCCTAACCCCTAAAGGGGAAAAAAAGAAGATTAAAGTAGCAAGTAGAGCATCTGGAGGAGTGCTCCGGATCGTGCGGGGGTGAGGTGGTGAATGAGGTCGGTGCGGAAATGGAAGTCGATCAGGGTGTCGTATATTTCGTCACGGGTACATCCCTGAAAGATTTCTTTGATCACCATTACGAGTCCTGCGGGTATGCATGAGTTAGAACGGCCGTAAATGTGAGCAACATCGTCGATATAGGTGCAGCAAAAATAGGTGTTACTCATGCAGCCCTGTATTTTGTGAGCGGGGATAACGAGGTGTTCGGGCATGGGTGGCAATTCGTCGGAGAGAGCCATGAGGTAGTTGAACCGGTTGGGCCATTCTTCCAGAGAGTTGAATATATCAACAAATTCATTTTGGCGTTGTTTCAGGTTCATGGTTTTTCTTGTCTTACTCCCCTTTAGGGGTTGGGGGTTCTCTATTTTACTGAATTTTCATTGTCAAACAGGGCTGTCCAACCCATGCGACCCTCGAATAGTTCGGGGATAATGGGGACTATGTTGGCGGGAAACTTTATGAGCTTCAGGGCACAGGCGTCGAGGTCGGTTTGGTCGGTCTGCATTTGTTCAAGGATCTCGTTGAGGATATTGTTGCAATTGTTCATCAACAGGGCTTCGTTCAGGTTATCGTTGTTGGACATGTTGTATTCGCTGCATACGCTGATTCCCATTTTTTCGGAGACGCCATCGGTGACGGTAGAGTCGTATGAAAACGCGCCGTATTCAATGAATAGGGTGATACCGCGTGCATTTTTTACGGAATCGCGTACAAACTTTTCGTTGGAGCTGACAATAAAGGCACCGATAGCGTCGATCACGTTATTTTCGCCCTGATCCATGATATCGGCTACCATCTCATCATACCCGGCACTACGGCTGACGGCTGGTTGTGAAAAATGATCCTGCAACACGGATTTGGGTACGAACCGTGAGTAGTAGCGAAAAATATTGAGTATAAAGTCTTGTTTGGTCATTGGTTGATTGGTTAATTAGTTAATTGGTTAATTGGTTAATTGGTTAATTGGTTGATTGGTTGATTGGTTGATTGGTTAATTGGTTAACTGGTTAATTAGTTAATTGGTTAATTGGTTGATTAGTTAATTAGTTAATTGGTTAACTGGTTAATCGGGTAATGGTGTATGCACTTATGCCGGTTTGGGAGGCGAGTTCGTCGATTTTTACGCCGGAACTGAGGGCGGTGTTGATGGAATCCTTCAGGGCTTTGACCTGTGCGTTGTAGAATTCGATCACGTTTTTATCTTCGACAAATGAATAGCCTTCTTTTTCGAGGTAAAGCAGTATTTCGGACATGCCCAGGTTGATCTTGGAACTGTCGTCATCGTCACCGGTTTTTGTTGATTCGTAGAGTACGCTGTAAACAGGATGCTCCCGGAAGAACATGACAATGGAGGTAAACCAGTACATCACTCCGAAGGGTATTTCGGGCGAGTAGGTCTTGACACGGTGCATGGATAGGTCGTAGAGCACGCACATGATTTTATTCAGGCAAAAGGTTTGTACTTTCGGGTCCTCGGCTTCACGGTAGGCATTGAGCAGGTCCACACAGTCGATAAACTTACGTGCGGTGATGTTGGTCTCCACTGTGACATCGCGGTCGAACGTCGGGGCGTCTATCCATCCTGAGAGTGGGTTGTGGTTGAAGTCGTAATTGGGTACGATCTTGTTACCGTCGAGGGTGAAGGCAAATTTGATTTGTTCGGCCAGTTGAATGAGGTTGAATTGAATGTTTTCCTCGATTTCCTGTTCGTGAGCGAGCATCTCAATGAACCGTTGTTTTCCTCTGAATATCCGGTAAAAAGTGAGATAAAACAGGCGTTTGGTGCAAAAAATAAAACCCCTTTTTAAAGATGGTCGGTAGCCGGTGAGGACTATGAGGACGTTGAGCCGAAACTGAAACGGGGTGATCTCGTTGGAGAATAAGAGCATCAGGTTCCGGAACACGGCGGGGATGTGATCGGGGCGAATGTCATCCCAGGAGTCGGGGAGGGAAATGGTGGTGCGTTTTAAGGTTATAACTTTCATGGTTTAGGGGACTTTGGGGACGTTGGGGACTATATTAGGTATTATGTATTATGGATTATAAATGGTTCGCACACTCCAGCCGAATAAAATGCAGCTGCTTTGAGAGCTGTCGATACTTTTTCTTTTGTTGGTATATCATTGCTTTGAATTGAATGTAAAGCACCTAATGCGTAGGGAGCACCACAACCGCATGACAAAATTCCATTCATGCTTTCGGCAACCTGATAATCTGAATAAATTTCAAATAATCTGTTTTTATAGGCAACTAAAAAAGTACCTCCCATGTCTTCTCCATCTTTTGTTTTTTGCATAAACCCTCCATCAACAAAACATTTTCGAATAGCATCAATAAAATCAGTACATAAGTATTCGTAAATATCCTTATTCTTGATTTCAGGTAGTTTTAGTGAAAACCGTAATAACTGAATCATCCGGAATGAAGATGTACATCCGATTAAGAATGGACCATTTTTAAAGACTTTAGGGTCTTTTCTGATCGTAATTTCATAACCTGAACACCCTGCTGAATCAGCACCCATAGTTACTGTTTTAGTTTTCTTATCGATAAATCCTACAATACATGTCATAATTACAATTTATTTAAAGTGATTATCTTCCAGAAGGAGTTGGTGGATTACATGGGCGTCCGGACGGTCTACTGGGTGTAATGCATTGAGCCAACGGCAATGTGCTTTGTGCTAAAATTTTAGGTTTTGAATAATTCATATTAAAATGTTTTAATTAGATTTTATTTATTGTTATGTTTATTCATGACTAATTAATAAACAAATGAATCGTTTTCACAACTTCCTTGTGGTTTATAGGTCTGAGTAGAGGCGCGTCCCTGGGTTTCGGTGATGGCTTCGGTGGATAGCTTCAGATCCAGGGCACGCCAGTAGGCATCGGCTTTGGTTTGGAACGTGATGGCTACTTTTTCGCGTATATAGGTTTCGGATAGGTCCTTTTTGTTTTTGGAGTCCATCTCGTTGTTGATCTCGAGGCGAATGGTTTCGGGCAGGCAATAGTAGGACAGGCGAATGCAGGCACGTGCCATGGTTTCGTAACACACTGCCCGGGCGATGTCGTCGGTCTTTTCAGGGGCTTTCTTGCGGGAGAGTACGCAGTCGTTCCACACTTCGCGAACTATCCAGGAGGTATTTAGCATAAAGTATTCGTCGGAGATACCGAGCCACTTTTTGAAGTCGTCGAGCTTCACGGGTATTTCGTTGATGGATTTTTGAGCGGCTGAATTTTTCCAGTCGGTAAACCGCTCGACATTGGCTTCGAGTACCTTGATCAGCTGATTCATCCAGAACCATGCATCGGTGATGAGTTTATTTTCGAGCTGGTCCTGTTGGTATTTATAGATCGTTGTTTCGTCGGTACCCTTTTTGATCGTAATGCCGTCGTTCCCGATTTTGGCAATCAGGAATATGGTGTGGTGATACATGGCGAAATTGGCCATCGCGTACTGCAGGTGATCTTTGGCGAGGGCATTGAGTTCGGCAGCAGTGGGGACGTTGGGGACATCGGTGACGGTGGTGGCTGCCGTGGAGGTACAAATCTTATCGTACAACGCCTGACCGATAAGCTGAGCTAATTCGACACCGATTTTGAATAACGTACTTTCGATGTTGTCGTAAGCGAGCGTTACATTAACGCCAGAGAGCTTTGATTTAAAGTCGGCGGCGAAGGAGGAACGGGTGAATGGGATATTTAGGGCCATGGTTGATTATTTATAGAACCCCTAACCCCTAAAGGGGGATAAGAGTGGGTTAGTATTGGTTATTAATTTATCTTTCATAATAAACTTGGTCTTTACACCCCTTTAGGGGCTTGGGGTTCTTTAGGGGTTCTTTGGGGCCTCTGCTGTGGCCGTATTCGTCAACCGGTCCTTGGGTGTTGTTTCCTGTTGTTTTGCCGGGATATCGATCCAGAAGCCTAATTTTATTCCCTGAGCTTTAGCTGAAGGAAAATTGATCTGAATAGCCCGGTTGAGTTCCTGAAGAATAAAAAATTCGTCCCATGTGAGCGTAGATACATACAACAGGTAATTGTAGTACACATCGGCACCGGCAAGGGAAATGACGCCATCTTTATCGACTCCAGTTAATGCTCCGGGAATACCCAACGAAGCAAGCACGACCTGGTCGGACCGCTTATCGTTGCTGTTGATTGATTCGATGAATTCTTTGAACTTACCGGGGAAATCTTCGAACTTCCATGGATTATCACCCCACTGGGTGGTAGCATATAGTTTGCCCTGGTTCTTTCCTTCGCCGGACATCAGCGAAGTAATACGTTTGAGTTCACAGTTGATCAGGTCGTCCACCATCGTTTCAAAGAAGCGGAAAGGTTTACCGATGTCGTCCACCAGCTTAACACCGCGGTATTCGGTTTGCAGGGGCGTATCAGGATCACCCATCAGGTTGTTGGAACAAATGCTCTCGAGTATCGTTTTTTGCTGCATGTACCAGTCGCCCGGGATAATGACGTGAACGTGGGCATTGAGGGCATTTTTATAATATGAGTTGGTGTACTTTGGTGCCAGGTTGGACGACTTAATGTATTCGGAAGCTCCCTTGAACCAGTCGGAATATGCGTATACCCATTTGGTAAAATTTTCGTCGGCATTGAAAGCGATCGAATACGGATATTTAAACGGGGCGCGTGGATCGAAACGCGGGAAAACGTCGTACTGGTGAGAAGATATGTATAACCAATCACCAACGATCACGGACTGGCAATCTTCCATTTTAATGCGACGATTGACGAAATCACCTACGGCAGCGGGACGGGCTTCGTCGGAACCGACATACGACAATGCATCAATCGAAGCGGGTGCACCGATACGACGTCCTTTGTTCATGTTGTATTTTGTGACACATGTTTTGACGAAATAATAGTCGGTAGCGAGTTTTTTGAGGTATTTCCAATAATGTGGATATCCTTTTTCTTCCCAACTTTCGAGCCAGTTTTCAATGTTTGAATCAACCCAGGGAACCCTGACGCGGCGTTTGTCTTTTCCTTCGCCAATGGTTTGCTCCTGATACAGGCGCGGACCTTTTCCGAATAAGAAATTAACCTGTTTTTTTATCAGTTGAGGGATTAACTTATGTTCGCCTGTTGTGGCTGCCACTTCCTGAGGGTACAAGTTATGTCCTTCGCCCCAATAGGGTACATTAAAATCACCAAGGCGCATCGAAACGCGATCGTTTGTGTATTTGCTGTACAGGGTCTGAAATTCGCGGGTAGTGATATCCTGACGTTCGGATACTCCCTGGATCTCGAAAGTTACGACATTGGCCTGTGAAATAGCCACACCGCGATGGTTGTTTACCCAATCGACTTTTATTTCACTTTCAGGGATTAATTTTTTCATATTCATTGATTTATTCAAAACCATTTTATTGTAAGCCACTCATTTGAGGGTGGGAAAGCTATTTTGCGGATCAGTTTTTTAAAACAGGTACGGGCTTCACCGGTATTGACATTTTCGAAGAATAAGTAATGATCGGAATTTACGGCTAATCCTTCGGTTTTCATTGCTGGCCGGATACGGCAATCTTCGTATTTGCGGATTTGTCCGTACTCATTTCGCTGTAAATCGCAGGTTATGAAAATAATGGCAAATGTGGCTCCGGGAATGAGTTTAATATTGCGGATCCGCGTAAATGCATCGGTACCTGAAATTGTTTTTTCCATATACAAAAAAAGTCGAAATTGAGGGATTTTAAAAGGACAGAAAAGAAAGAACCCCTAACCCCTAAAGGGGAATAAGAAAAGCCCCGAAGAATGAACGTCGGGGCTTTTATTGAATCATTCAGCAAATGATTGATTAATAAATTTACCATTTAAATCAAAATATATATTTGAATAAAAAAAGGTATAACCTATTAATTTTTTATGTTCGCCACTTTCTAAATGTAAATAAATTGTATCACTTAATTTTTTTTCAGTAAGTTTAATACCAACCGATTTGTAAAGTTGTTTGAAATTTTCTAAGTCGTTCATAATATAGTTATTTAGTTAGTTTGTTGAATAGGTCCCCGCTCCCATGACTGTGACAGTACGACGGTCTGAATCGGGTAACAGGCGACTGAATTCGCCCCATAACAGGTACATAAGAGCAGATGCGATCTGGGTGGAGTAGAATGCCTGATCTTTATAATCGAGCAACTTTTCGGAGCTTTTGTCGAGTTCAATTTTACCTTCAGTACGTTTGAGCGGTGAATGGTAAATACTCGATACGGTTGCTTCACACTCATTTTCGTCAATCATTACATCATCCCGGTTGCCTTCGTTTTTGCCGAATAACAGATTTAACAGTCGGTAATGTTGTGAATAGAAAATCGTGGGTTGTCCCAGGCTCATCAGGGTAACGTTCCAACCGAGCTTCTGTAAGGCCGTTTTAAGCAAGATGGCATCGGTGTCGTTCAAATCCCCGTTCAGGGCATAATACTTGCGATAATGGGGGTCACGTTGATTCGCTGCCCTATCGTAGTGCAAGATGATTGTCTTTTTTCGTTGATATTTGAAGAATTCATTGAATTTAAGTGCCATTTCTTCGTGTTGCTCCGGATGAATGACCCACATATCTTTAATAAGCCTGAATTTCTTTTCTTTTTTATTGCGCTGGGCGATGACCATGCTCGAGAACGGTCCGGGATCCAGTCCGATGATCAACGGTTGATTTGCATCCCAATATTTCAGATTTTTGCAGGAATGATCAAACTTCTGATCGACTGACAACTTATCGATGTGCTTGTAATTGTATCCATCGTCGAATGTGTGTTCTTTGCCAAATCGACCGAAAAAACGGTCTTTAACCATGTTTTTACGAATGGCCAGAATCGACGTGTTGAGTTTATCGATATCCTTAATGGATTTAATTTGATTTTCGATATAGTCGATCCCTAAAATCTTAAGGTTCGAAAATGAGGATGCCCGGGCATAGAAAGTCTGACCACGTCGGAGTTCTGTCAATCGTTTTTCCCATCGATCGATAAATGCAGTTAGTTTTTTGATGTTCTTTTCATCGAAATTCTTCTCGGCAATTATCAGGTCCGATTTACGCATGTCGACCTCCCTGGCAATTTCCTGAATGCATTTAATGAGTTCGATATTCATATTCGCTTCATAGCGTATCCACCAATCGTGGTCGGTCTCAAAATTGGGAGTGGATGATATGCCGGTAATGCCCATAAAGTAATGAGAATGCCCAAATTTTGAACGATCGGCACGCAAAGCAGGGATAATGCGTTCGGTGAATTTATCTTCAGGAATACGCAGCATTTCGTCCACTAATAAATGAGCGGCATTCTTACCCAACATGGATTCAGGTCGATCGCAGGATACGAATTGAACAACGCACCCATTGACAAAACTGATGGTATGCTTCCAGTTGTCAATATAGGTCGAGCATTTAGCGAAATGTTTAGGGGGTTGTTTGCCTATTTCGAAGTAAATACCGCGCTCATAATGCTCATAGAAGTACTCCATAAGACCAGGCAGAATGTTTTCGAATATCGATATGTAGGTCGATGCAGCCAGTACAATGACAGCACCCGGCATATCATTCTGTATACGATCCAGGCGGGGGGCTAATATGTGGGTAGTCTTACCCGATCCACGCCCTAACTCACAAAATAGAAAGGTAGGATCGGCTAACTTTATCTGGATCTGAATAATGGTCAGGTAGACAGTCAGGAAGATATCCAGTGCATACTTACGTATTTTCATTGTCTTCCCCCTCTATGTCTATGTCCAGTTCACGCGATACCTCTGTCCTTAACCTGTCCTTATCGGTACTACTGATATCAAAGTCATTGATTAGTTTCATTGCCTTTTCGTATGCAGGCAACAGTCCTTGCTTCTCTATGCCCATACGCATGAGCTTCATATCGGCACTAACAATCTGAGGTTTGAACTTAATACGATCGGGGTTTACTGCATTGCCCGATGCCAACAGATTCCATGCCCTGGCATCTTCTATGCATTCACGCGCTTCCTTAAAGTCATGAGCAACCAGGTTAACTTCAAACAAACGCATAACCTTATCGGCATAGAACAGGTTCCATGCTTCTGAGGTTACGGAACAATCGGCATTCAGGTAGTTGATAGCATCGTATATCCGATCCTTGCAGGTGGATACAGATAGCATGCGATATACACGTTGTAGTTGTTTGGCACATTCGGTAATCGATTGATACTTCTTAAGCAGGTTGGATGCTTCATTTACCTGGAGTATGTACTCTGCCAATGGTTGTGGAATACCAACCTGTTTAAAGTCTCGTGTATCCAGGAATCTTTCTACAACTTCAACAGGCAATTTACGTAAGTGATCTATCATTGTTGATTTGTTTTGTTCAAAGTTAATAGATGTGCTTTTGTACCCAAAGGACGAAACGAATGGTTTTTGAAACAAAACGAATCGTTTTTGGGATGTTTTTCCTGTTTATTCAATTGAATGTGTAACTATCTGATTGATAGGTGTAAATCATATATCCCCTTTTTCGGGGATCCTTGCATTCCAAACCGCGATCTTAGCGGCACGGTCTCGTCTAACATGCAATATATATGTGTTTTTTATTTCAAACTGTTAGTTGTTGTAATATCAGCGTTTTAGGGGTCTAAAAAATATCAAACTGCCCGAATCCGTTGGTTTATGGATGCATTCCGTGTTTTTTAGCTCATTTTCTAATGGTTTATCAGGTCAAAAGGAGTTTTATGATCTCATGCTTTATTTTTGCACGGGTGAGGTTGAGCTCCCAGCTGGCCAGTTCATCGTCCGACTTGTATTTTTTGGTACGGATCTGACTTTCGATGCGACGAATGTTCTGTATGACGTTGGTTACTTCATTTAAGAATGCTTCGGGGTTGGTGGCCTTCATCTCCGTAAGGTCAGTTAATTGGTCGTTGTTGTATTTGCGTGCCCTGGCGAGGCTGTGAATGCACAAAAACGTGTGGTTATCGTTGAAAGACTGGAGCTCGTTGTGGGCCGACTGGTTACGGATATCGAGCTGTACCATTTCGAGGGCGAGTTCGGGATGGTCGTCTATAGATGCATCAATCTCCTGCAGGCGATGATACGTGTTAACGCGTTCGTCATACAGGAGAATGCATGTTTGAATATCTGGATCAGTATTATCTGACCAGGCTATTCCTGGGAATTCGTCGTACTTGAGTCGCTTTTTTTTTCATCAACAGTGGGGACGGTGATGACTGGAGCGACAGTGGTATCGATAGCTGGAGTTTCTTTAGTAACCGGAGTTTCAGGAGCTTCAATTGTAATAGTTTTCACACCATTTAATTCGGATTCGGCTAATGCTTTTTCCTGAGCTTCTTTAATTTTGGCATCTGCTAATAACTGAGCTTCTGAGTCTGCTATTGCCTGAGCTTTGGCATCTTCTTTTTCCTTTTTTTCGGCTTCTTTGGCGGCTTTGATATCGGCTTTTTTCTTGTTGGCCAATTCCAGGGGAGTGAGGCGGTTGTTAAGGATGTCTTCCTGATCAACTTTGGCGAGCAATTCGTACAGCATACGACCGTGAAGGGAATCCATGTTGTGCTCGTTTACTTTGGTTAATTGAGCACTGAGTTTAGATCCGGGGAAATAGTCGTTGAATAATTTCAGATCAAGGTAGAAATGCTTTGCAGATTTCATCTGTTCGGCCATCTCACCCCTTTCGGATATTGTTAATATTTTTTTCATGTTTTTTTAGTTTAAAAAAAGGTGCACTGTAATACACCTTTTTTAGTTAAACAATAAAATGGTTACGTACGGTACACTTCGTAGAAGGCAAAACCGGTAGCCGTTTTGGTAATCTGGAAACTGATGGAATTACCAACAGCACCCGTGAATGACAGACCAGCGTTCAGAATAAATGCGGTAGAATTGGCAATGGTAGTCGGGAAATTAACTCCGGCACCAACGAGTTCGATAATACGTCCAACATCGCCAACGGTAACGCCCGTGATATCGGTCAGAGCTTTGGCAGCCGTATTGTCGGAAAGCAGATACTGAGAACCGGTACCGATGGCAAATGTAGTCAGGGCAGCCAGTGAGATAACGGTAGCTACTTCACGAACGACAGGTCCATCGTAGAATAGGAATGGTTCAGGGCAATCGGCACCATCGAGCGACAAGGCAGCACCCAGCACTTTGGTTGCGATTTCACCGATTCCGGTATACTTCAGTACCAATCCACCACTGCATGGTGAGCCACCAATGAATTTTTGACCATCGGAACAACGTTCCCAAATGGCAATAAATTCTTCACCGGCATTTTCATAGATCCAGGTAAGCAATGCTTTGCTTAATCCTTCCACTGAGAATGGCAATGCGAGTTTGCCTGACTGTGGGGTTTCACCGGCAGCTGCGTTTGGTTTCAGAGTCGAAATCAGCGTGTCGATATACTTGAAATACTGACCGGCCAGCAACGGGTTAGTCGAAATGGTGGCACCTACCGCTTTCGGGAAGTTGTCAATATCCACAGAACTCAAACGTGCGAGGAAAAGCCGGAATTTTAACGACGATAATTTGTCGTTTTTATTGATATTGCGGGTTTGATCCAATAACATATTATTTTGATTTACACAGATTAAAAAAATGATTTACACAGATTTTTTGAATAAAGGGCAACCAAACTGATTGCCCTTTGGTTTATTCAGAAGCTACTTAGACAGTAACTTTGCGTTCGAGTTCGAGGAATTTACCGGTTGGAGTTGTCACTTTTACCGATTTACCATCGATAGTAGTTGCAACATCATGTAATTCGGCATACACCTTGATGTAGTCACCAACGGCAGCTGGCTGGAAGTCGGCAGAAATCGTGCTGAATGCACCTGCTTTCACCAGTTTGGTAGTTGCAAAATCAGCACCGGCAACTAATTTATAAACCGTTTCAATACTTGCATTATTAACGGTTGTAACAGATGCTACAGTTCCGGAAATAGTGAACAAATTATTGGCAGCAAATGACATGGTAGCAGCTATCGTAATAGCTGATGCAGGGAAATTTGTAAAGATCCATTGCAATTTACGACCTGAAGCGGTAAGTTCGGCCAACGTTTTAAATTTAGCACCCGGTTGTAAAACTCCGGCACCTTCTTTCCAACGTGTCATCGTCAGTATGACTTCAAAACGACGTTCGAAATAGAATGCAAGCATTTCCATCGGTTTGTCTTCGTAATTTTCAACATTACCAGGTAACGTGATCCACATCTTGTAATTGTTGTTCGGGATGTTTGGAACCCAGGTAATATTGTCCGGGTGAAGATCAGGCAATTGTTGTCCTAAAACAACAGCACCGGTATATGCACCGTATTTTTCAGCCCAAAGTGCCGTATACCATGGTTTGTGTTTTAAATTGGCAAACACTTTGTAGCCTTCGGTAGTATCCAGAATCTGAACAATTTTGTTCCAGAAAGAAGTCACATAATCCAACATGGTAGCATCAGTGTACAATGCCAGGTCAGTGAAAGGAAGTACTTTCAATTCTTCTTCAACACGTTCGATAGCACGAAGGGCACCATCGGCACCTAACATGGCAGGATTGGCAACAACATCCTGTTGAGGAACTGCCACACCTACAACGCGACGACGTTGTTGTTCGTTGAACAATGATTTACCAAAATATACCATGATCCATTCCATGAATGTCCATTTGATCACGTCAGAACCTTCACGGTTGTAATAACCGATGTATTTCTTTTCGAGGGCGATCATGTCAGCGAATTTGTACTTGAACATCACGTCAATAACCTGATACACTTCTGCAGCAAATTCGACAGATCCTTTAAAGTATTCACCTTCGCGATAACCTTGTGACAATTCTCCAAAAGTAGCTGTAGGAGCAACTTCTTTGTTTTGAATATTTGAAACAAGTGGGAAAATACCTGCAACTGAAGGTAACGAACGGAAATAAGCCAACATCATATCGGAACGACGTACTGTATATTCACCATTCAATCCAGCAACTGTATCAGTTAATGAAGAATAATCGATATGACCTTCGCCAGCCATCATTTGCTTTAAGTTTAGAGAACCTAATTGATTGTTAGCAGCCAATTCAATAACACGATTGCTCAATCCCTGGGCGAAATTACCAAATGCAGCCATGAAACTTTCCTTATCGGATTGGTTCAGGGTATTACCCATTGGTGTGCGGGTAGCAGTAATTTGATTCCACCAGTTTGAACGAATGTACATTGGTTCGTCGATACCGAACAAATGAGTCGATGTGTGAGGAGTGTGACCAATGATCATAGGAATAATGCGGGCTGCGTTAGCTTGCATCGATACGGTTACAGGAACAACAACTTCAGGTTCGTCGGATAACGTTTTGATTTGTTGTTGCTGAGTTTTAACCGTTTTAGCTAAAACAGTAACAGCTGCTGCCGGTGTAGTTGGAGCCTCGGCAGTAGTTACATTCAAAAGAGTTGCTATTTCAGCAATTTCTTCAGCCGATAATAATGTCTGCTCAATGACTACATCCTCATTGAGTCTTTTGTCTTCTTCCAACGAAACACCATAAGTTGTTTCGTAGTTGGTGACCATCGTTCTGATTTCTTCAGCGGTCAAAGAACTGGCTTTGACCTTTTCAGAAAAACCAAGACTAATGATCAACGCCATTAATTGTTTTTGCCACTTTTTCATACTTTAAAATTTTAATTGTGAATACATTGTTTTGTTTTGTGATGATATTGCAAGAACCGCGTCAATCGCTTGGTTAAGGTTCATAAGGCCGTCGATAGCTTTGTACGATATTGCATCATACGCGTAAAATTCACGTCCCTCCAAAATACCTTCGACCGACTGATCGATTTTTGGACGGCATTCTTTTATGATATTCTGAAAATGAATTGCCATTGGGGTGAGTGATTCGTCGATCATGGGTTTATTATCCCCTTCCAATGCTTTACGGAACGTCAGGTTTTTGAAACTCGATTCGGGCGGATAAATGGAACGGATAACAATGCCGGCGTTTTCCAACATTTTAGATTGATCAATCAGTTGGGCGAATGTTCCGATAGAACCCCATTTGCACATGCGATTGGTGGCATATACTTTATCGCAAAATGCTGCCACATACGCGCCACCTGATTCGCACATTCCATCAATAAGGCCAACACATGGTTTTGTACGATTACGAAGTGCATCTTCGAGTTGGTAAATTGAATCGGTACATCCTCCTGGAGTATTGATGAGTAAAATAGTACCTGCAATATTTTGAGCTTTATCGGCTTCACGAATCAAGTTGGCAATTGAATCCATCCCGATGATGTACTTGTATTCATCCCAGTCGATTCCGGAATACTTCATCATCATGCCAATAATTGGTAAAATGACAACGGATCCATCTTCATAACCAGAGAATGGACCTGAATCATCGCTTTCCATACAATCGGAACTAATCATATTCGGGTGCAATCGGAGCATGGAAGGTTTAACACTTCTATCTCCCGAAAAATGTGATGGTGATATCATCCGGGATATAAGTAATTGCGCTTCGTTTATTCCTGATTCGGAAAGAAGAAGCGGTGAGGAAGTGAGTTCGGTGAGTAGGTTAGTCATTGCACTTTAGTTTATAGTGCAATGATAACCAATTTGAGGGGTGATGTAAATGACAGATTACATCGGGGATGAGGCTTCGAAGTTGGCGGTTGCTGTAATTTTATTGTTTGAAATTGTTTTGAGGGCGGGATATTCGGTGGATCCTACAATAAAATTGGCGTCGGAAGTTACTGCCTGCAGGATATAGTATTGCCGTGAATTGATAAGTCCGGCGGCTTCATCGGAATAGGCGGTGATACTAACCGTCTCATGGAGGATGGTTCCGGCGGTGGTGGGATCGGTAGTGGATGTGTATACCGCAGGTTTGATTCCTTTTAACTTTGTAAAGGATTGACCATTTTTGAACTCAACAATGTTGTTGTCGATTGATTCGACACCGGAAACATGTACATAATTAATGTAACTACATATAATTGTTTTTTTCATGGTAAAATGTGTGTTTTTTTTAAGAGTTTTTGCAATAAAAAAGGACAAAGGGCTTAAAAATATATTTTTAGTTGTTAATCAAGTACTTACGATTCTTTTTTAAGTCTAATCGTACATTTTCACTTATTTTCACACGATTTCGATAATCATATTTGGAAATCATGTCGTACGTGAAGAAATATTCGTCGCGATTTAGGTCCCGCAAAATAGCATCGATGATGGTATCGCGGGTGTAATGACGTTCGTATCCAATGACGAAGAATTCACGAATAGTGAGATCGTAATACGACTCTATAAAAAGGCGTAATTGTTCCTGTTTCCACCGCGGAACGTAAATGTGATTGTATTTGGAAATATAGTGCATGGAGGCGGTGATTGGCAATGACACACTGACTGGGTTCTTGAATTCCAGGCACGGGGGTTTTTCGGAGGTGATCCACATGGAGGTGATCATTTTACCGACCGGGTTCTGGGCGTTGAGGTCAATGGACCCTGCGGAATTGACTCCGAAGAGGTACCGGAGGAATAATTCGTACTTTTTTTTCAGTTCAAATACTAAAACCGGGCGAAATGTCTCTTTTTTGGCGTTTGGACTCATAATTTGGGTGGTTTTTTAGGTGCATTTGGATGTAAATATAATCATTAAAATGCTATTTACCAAACATTTAACTAAGTATTTTCGTAAAAATCGGGTTTTTTTTTATCTATTTTCGGTGTTTTTCAAAATAATATTTTCTTGCCTACCACATACCACAATGGGTTAAACGATTATGATTCATATTATTAACGTGTGGTAGGCTTGTGGTAGGCGGTTTTGGTGGTTGGCTTGTGTATGCTGTGGTAGGTGGTGTTATTTTGGACTAATACCACATTTTAAACGTGTGAATCAATGGTTTATGAGGTTTGTGGTATGTGGTAGGCTAACTTTGCTATTTTTTGCTTCATGTAATAGTTTATTTATATAATTAAAACTTATATTTTATTTTTTATATATAAGAGGCGTAGTAGTGTATCAGTGCCGAACAGAGTGTAAAGTAATCCGAACGACGGTAATCATGATGTATAGTTCCTGGGGGTCAATAGATGGCGGTACGCGGGGTAAAGATCGGGCGGTATCAGGGAAAAAATATTCATTTAATTGTTTGGTGGATAGGTACATATTGATTATCTTTATGTCGAAATTAAATAAGAACCCCCAGCCCCTAAAGGGGAGCCGGGGAGAATCGGTGTGATGGGTAGTGAGGGAACCCCTAACCCCTGAAGGGGGATAACTGGTTATGAGAATAAGTCTTTTGGTTGGTCGAAGTTCCACACAAGAATCTCGGTGCGGGTTTTTGGTTTGGATCCAACACATCCTTCAAGGTTTGACGTTTTAATGCTTATATTGATCTTACGATACTTCCAGCTGTATTTCATTACATGATATTTTAGTATGTTGGTGAAATAGTTTGAGAGAATAAATTTACCTTGTATCGTTGAAAGCACCTGGCATAATTCGTATAGTTGCAAGTGAGTATATCCGGAGTAATGTCCCTGATCAGTTCCCGGATACGGAGGATCAATATAAAAGATAGTATCTGGAGTATCCCGTTCTAATATTACTTTGATAGCGTCATGGCATGATATCTGAACCGTTCGTAAACGATCATATATTTTTTTACTGAAGCTATTTCGTTTGTTATTTATAAATACACCGGTATGCGAACCTGAAGATCCATTGTTCCATTTCCATACTCCATTCATCTTAGCCAGGAAACTGCAATTGGTAAGTAACCATACTGACCATGCTCGTTCAACTTCACCTGCAGGAATACTATTATTCAAAACATTTCGTGCGTGCCTGTGTTGGGCCTCTGAATGAAGTGTGTTATTGATTAAGTACTGAATTCCTGCATTATTATTTTTTACCATTTTATCCATGATGGATAGTTCTGAGATTTGATTTTCTGACATGATCTTTTATTTTATGGGGTTAATTGTTTTGGGGGTTTGTGGGGTTTGAACTTTTCCAAAGTCAAAAGAAACTTTGGAAAAGTTATTCGGGTTGATTGATGACCTTATGTTTACAGGTTTTGCAATCCTGATCGAGCGTGGATGTCATGGTATCGACATAAGGGCATGAGAAGTTATTGGACGGGCATTTGAATTGAATAGTTTTCATAATTTTTTTATTGTTAGTTGATTTAAATGATTAAATTTTAAGTGAGATATCTGCCAGGTAACACAATACTCCGAGCACGAAGGCAATGGCAGCTCCGATAAAAGCACCAATGGATATCTCGTTATTTGTAGAGGCCTGTTTGATTCGTTTCATGGCTACTTTGATGATGTTGGTGATAAACATACCGGGATCCGTGCAGTCCATGTGAGAGTCCGGTGGCACAACCGGTGAATAAGAGAATTGAGAGAATTAGGAAGAGTAATTTTAGAGTTTTCATTTTATTTATTGATTGAATTTTTTACAATTAACTGCTGTTATAATAGGATTTGCATATTCACGTTGAAACTTCTTCCAATTCGTGTTAACTATCCCTTTTTCGTTTCTCCACAACATTGCGAAGGGAAAAAATCCAGCTCTTACTGTTTGCTCTATTCGTATTAGAGCTTTATCAAATGTATCTGTAGGATAACCAATCAAAACATAACATCTTGCTTTCCTTGTTTCGTAAGTTATATTTGCAGGTTTCAATAATTTGCCGGCTTCGATAAGGGGATCCAAATCATCCGGAGTATCATAAGCACAAAATAACTGTTCTAACCGTATTTTACTAAATAGATCAACATGCCAACTTTTCAATAATTTTGCTTCAATACCTCCGGAAAAAACTGCGGGTTTTGGTTGTAATTTCAACATTTCAAAAACTGAACGAATATGCTGATCAGAACATGCCAGTAAATTATCATCCTGAATAATCCAACCTGGTTTAATGATAAGTTCTTTTACTTCGGGTTCCCGTTTCCACACTGAACAAAACCAGCATTTATTTGTACATCCGCGTGATGTAATAGTATAACCGTTTTTTAAATACATTCCAGGTTCAAATTCAGTTCCGATACTATTTAGTGCTGGACCTCCAATTTCAACCGGTGCAACATGTTTCCATTCGTTATAAAGCTTTTCAGCAATTGGAATATCATAAGTAAATGCAACGCTTATGTTTATCTTGTCAGCTTCATCAAATAACTCGGGATTCCGATTTATTATAGCAAATTCATCATCAGGAGTAGCACGTGTTTTACGAGGAAAAATTCGGAGTACTTTCATAATTATTTGATGAATACTACGTGATAGCCTTTTCGGGATTCGTTGTTGTCTTCTTTGGAGCGGAATGAGATTACTTCATAACCCAGGTCGTGGAGGGCGGTTCCAATTTTTTGGGAATTGATATCATCATCGTTCTTGATGTGGCGCATTTCGACAAGCCGGTTAAGGATTTGTGTTGGGGTCATTTTTTCGCCTACTTCCATTTTTTGTGTTTCTTCGTCAAAACGTGGAGGACGTACGTACTTAATCAGGCGTTTCATTGCCATTGTTTCAATTCGATAACGCAAGTTATATTCAAGAAAGTCAGCATAATCGGGATTATCGAAATGGTAATCAAAATTGGCATCGCTGTATAAAACTAATGCTTCGGCCCATATTTGATTGATATCGATAATTTGTGAATAAGATTTATCAATATCATCAATTTCGATTAATCCGAAACGGCGGGTGTCAGGTCCGTACCATCCATAAATAAAACCGCCGTTTTCACTATTAAAATTTGTACTGAGTACGCCACATCCTATCCGGTTCTTTTTAGTGGCATAGATTTCATCACGACGCTTGATGGTAATTTTATCGGTAGTCTGAACCTTTTTAAGGGTATTAATAGTTCCCTTGGTAATTCCTTCAAGTTCGTCATAATTTACAATCATATAGCGGGTATATACGTCCTCCATATCGAACTTCTTTTCATCCTTAGAGGATTCTATATAATAATCCTGAAGGCATGGAGGTAGAAAGTATTTCATCATAAATGATTTTCCGGATCCACCCTTTGATTGAATGAAACCAAGGATCACATCATTCGGAACATTATCGAGCCACGTTCCTACACATGCAACCAACCATTTTTTAATGAGCTTATGTGCGCGAAGGGTGTACGGTTTATCTACAGTTTCTCCAAATTCCCGGATTTTAATGTGAGAGCACAGGATATCAATTTGAGAGGTTCCGTTCCAGGTACCGCGTACGGAGTCGAAGTATTCTTTGATGGGATCGACGTGGGGGATGTAGTATGGCGAACTGAGAATCTTTCGAAGGGTGGCATCTCCTACCCTAATGCCGTCGGAAGCCAGGTGAAGGGATATTTCGCGCTCGTTGGGCTCTATGTTCTGCCGATCGGCATCCTTACAACGTATGTATTTTTTTGATGGATCCTGAACTGAAACGCGGATTTCGTAGTGTTGGAGTAAAAAATCAGCGATAGGTTTGATATTATCATCAAAGATTGATTTTTGAGTATCCTTTTGTGCAGGGAGTTGAAGAATGGCCATGTTATTGAGTAATTAAGATTGGGGACTATGATGACTTAGGGGACTATGATGCGTGATTGACTTGACCGTGTTTGTTTAAGAAATCTTCACGGCTATTCTCTA
>Ga0302205_10000089_pt1 | contig 45747 bp, 36 predicted proteins | sample II_Fen_E1_3_FD_194582 | JGI IMG/M metagenome (GOLD analysis project Ga0302205, IMG submission 194582) | Peat permafrost microbial communities from Stordalen Mire near Abisko, Sweden - II_Fen_E1_3 | ecosystem: Environmental > Terrestrial > Soil > Wetlands > Permafrost | place: Sweden: Abisko...
ACTCCACCGAAACATCGGCCTTTTTTTCCGTCACGTTGGAAGCCTTGAAAAAGACACCCCAAAGGTCCAGATGCACCTGGCCGGAAGTCACCAGCCATACGTTTCTATAAATACCCGAACCGGTATACCAACGTGAATCGGCATCTTCCGAATGGTCCACCCTGACGGCCAAGACATTGGGTTCAGCCGCTTTCAAATAGGGTGTCAAATCGTATAGGAACGAAACGTAACCGCTCGGACGAATGCCCAACGATTTCCCGTTCAAAAACACTTCACTATGATTGTAAACGCCTTCGAAATAGATAAATACCTTCTCGGCTGAAGGCGCGGTGAACGTCTTGCGGTACCAACCAATACCACCGGGCAAAAACCCCTGACAGCTGGCATTACCGGGGCTCAGCACGCCTTTTACACTCCAGTCGTGAGGCAACGTTACGGGTTTCCAGCGGGAATCGTTAAATGTAGGATTGGCGGCTTCCTTCACATCGGCAAGTTCAAAACGCCAGTTGTCGTTAAAAAGTTTGGCAGTACCAAATTGGGGCTTTGCCGAAAGCTGTACGATTGATATCAAAAACAGGAGTGCAAGGATTGCAACGCTCTTTTTCATGGTGTTCAAATTCTAAATTATCCGTCAAAGATATTTAAAAAAAAACGTACATTTACCCTTGAACAAACAAAAATGAATCCTTACCGGAACACTATGGGAAAGCACCTGATTGCATTGGTTTTAATGCTATTCACCTATTTTGGCAGCCAAGCAGAAAGCGACTTTCGGGAAGGCTTCATCATCAACATCAACAACGACACGACTTACGGTTTCATCAATTACGAAGGCCTTTTTCAAAATGCCAGGGTCTGTCACTTCAAAAAAGACGAAACGTCTAAAATACAGGTCTATTTTCCCAAAGACCTGACCGCCTATCGCTTCACGGACAGTCGATATTTTCAGTCAATACCCATCAATACGGGTACTGAAACCGAAATTTTATTTCTGGAATGCCTCATTCAAGGCAAGGTGGACATCTACCGATGCTATTTTGAAGGTATGTCGCATTTTTACGCCCGAAAGGAAAATGGACCCTTGAGGGAATTGAGGGACGAAAAGAAAACAGTCCTGATAGATGGTACCTCTTACATCAAGGATTCCAAAGAATACATTGGCGTGCTCAAGACCTTTTTTGCTGAAAGCCCGGACATCATTAAACGGGTGGATGACATGTATCTGACCCAGAAGAGCCTGGTAGGCATGGCACACGACTTCCATTATGCCACCTGCACCGATGGCGATTGCATCATCTTTGAAAAGTCCCTTCGTCCGAAAAACCACCGGTTTCAATTCGGAGCTTCGACTGGTATCAACGCCTACCAGTTCAAAGCATTGGAATCACCCAGGTATTTGGATGTGTCTTGGGAACAATATGAATTTTCAAAGGTGGTCTATCCCTCCATTGGTTTTTTTATAAGAAAGAATCTTCCATCCATTCATGACCGAATCTTCATTCAATACGAAGCACAATGGGGTCAGGATAAATTGCTCGGTAAAGCATTTGACTATACTGTCTATCTCAGAGATCATTATACCTGCATCCGATACAATAGACAATTCATCCGACAAGCGCTGTTGGTGAGACGTGAATACACCTTGGGCAAGAATTCCATCGCCATGCATCTCGGTGGTTTTCTAGACAACACCTTTAAAAGCACCTACAAGCATACTTCCGAAACCTGGAATTCAGCGGGTCATCTGGTGGAAGTTCCCATTCTTTTGGATACGGACAATCCATTCCATCAATTTGATGTCGGATTGTCGGCCGGGGTCGATTATTCGATACCGCTAAACTCAAAAATCAGCTTGTTTGCTGACCTAAGCTATCAGACCTGCGTGGGTATCATTGGAAACAATACAGACAATACGAGTAAAAATTTCCTTTCCTTCAACCTTGGATTAGCCTTTGGAAAATAGTATCGCCTTAAACGATTGGAAGCAACCGTAGTCTAACTATTTTAAGAAAACACAATACCATGAAAACGAGACTTTTCCTTGCCGGCTTGCTGGCAGCAGTGCTTTGCATTCCCATGCATGCGCAGCAAATCCTGAACATCGATGCAGAATGGCGTTTCAACCTGGGTGATTCAACCGGCGCCGAAAAACCCGATTTCAAAGACGCATCCTGGCGAACACTCAACCTGCCCCACGACTGGAGCATCGAAGGCGAATACAACCAAGCCAACCCGACCGGCCGCGGAGGCGGTTATTTGCCCGCAGGCATCGGTTGGTACCGCAAATCGCTCACCATCCCTTCCACCGAAAGCGGAAAACGCATCTACATCACCTTCGACGGCGTCATGTCCAACAGCCAGGTTTGGGTGAACGGACAGCTGCTGGGCAAACGCCCTTACGGCTATGTGCCCTTCTCCTACGAACTCACGGGCAAAGTCAGTTTCGACAAGCCCAACATCCTCGCCGTCCGGGTGGACAACACCCAACAACCCGCCTCCCGTTGGTATGCAGGCGCTGGCATTTACCGCCATGTTCGTTTGGAATGTCTGAACCCCATACATTTGGACCAATGGGGCGTCTACGTCACCACGCCCGAAGTTTCCAAGGAAAAAGCTACCGTCAACGTTCAATCCACCGTATTCAACCAATCTAAAAAAACAGAGAAAATCACCGTACAAACCCGCGTGACCGGTTCAGACGGAAAAAGCATCTTATCGGCTGAAACCGCCCTCAACGTACCTGCAGGGCAAAAAGCCGACTGCAAGCAACTGGTCAACGTGCCGAACCCTCAGATTTGGGACGTGAAAACCCCCAACCTGTACCAAGCCGTCACTACCGTTCGTTCCGGTAAAACCATACTTGACGAGCAGACCAACACCTTTGGCATCCGTGACTTCCGCTTTGAAGCCGCCACCGGTTTTTGGCTTAATGGTAAGAACCTGAAACTTTACGGCGTTTGCCTCCATCAGGACGCAGGTCCCCTCGGTATAGCCATTCCCACCTCCGTCTGGAAATCCCGCCTCGAAAAACTCAAGGAAATCGGCGTGAACGCCATCCGCACCGCCCACAACCCCATGGATCCGTCCTTCTATAACCTTTGCGACCAACTCGGCTTCTTGGTCATGGACGAAACCTTCGACACCTGGACAGCACCCAAACCCAGCGGCACCCAAGGCTACAACCTCTATTTCAACGACTGGTGGGAAGCCGACATCCGTGCCATGGTTACGCGCGACCGCAACCACCCCAGCATCATCCTTTACAGCGCTGGCAACGAAATCCGTGACCGCCTCAACGCCGACGATGGCCGTCAACGCTTCCTCAACCAACGCGACCTCTTCCACAAGCTCGATCCCTCCCGCCCGGTGACCATGGCCTTGTTCCGCCCCAACGAAATGCAGGTGTACACCAACGGTTTCGCCGACTTGCTCGATGTTTTGGGTCAGAACTACCGCGAGAACGAATTGATTGCCGCCCACAACGACAAACCCGAACGTAAGGTCATCGGTACCGAAAACGGTCACGACCGGAACACTTGGCTGGCCTTGCGCGACAACCCCTTTATGGCCGGGCAGTTCCTTTGGACCGGCATCGACTACCTGGGCGAAGCCAATTGGCCCGACATTTCCAGGCACACCGGCCTGCTCAGCAGAAATGGCGACATGAATCCTGCTGGCTACCAACGTCAAAGCTGGTGGAGCAGCAAACCCATGGTCAAGATGGTCCGTGCCGATGACAACATGGGTAAAGGCGCGCTCGTCAGTGACTGGACACCCAGCGATTTCGGCACCTACGACGAAGCCTACGTTACCGTATACAGCAATTGCGACGAAGTGGAACTCTTCCTGAACGGCGAATCCAAAGGCAAGCAGACCCTTCACGCCGACGCCTCCCCCCGTTTCTGGAACGTCGGGTTCAACCCAGGCACGCTCAAGGCTGTCGGTTACAACAAGGGTCAGTCCGTAGCCACAGACGAGCTTAAAACAGCTGAATCCGCCGTCAAAGTCCTGCTAACCTGCAACCGCAACTCGGTTCAGAACGATTGGAACGATCTTGTTTATGTGAAAGCAACCTTGGTGGATGCAAACAGGGTCCGAAATCCGAACGTCAATCCCAAACTAACCTTCACCATTTCTGGCCCCGGCATCATCAAAGCGGTTGACAACGGCGACATTTCCTCGCACGAGAAATACGCCACCAACATCCGGACAGCCTTCAAGGGTGAAGGTGTTGCGTTGGTACAAGCCACAGGAACGGGAAAAATCACACTCACGGTTTCAGCTGAAGGCGTGGAAGGCTCCAGTTTGACGTTGGATGTCAAATAAGCAACAATAGTGCATTAGAAAGGATGTTTCAATAGGGAATAAAGTACAAGGCGCTGATTACGAAGCCGTACCGGTGCGTACTTTGGTACGTGAGGATCGGCAAGTATTCAGCAACGCAGTAATTTGCTTCCTATTGAGACATCCTTAACCCCTACTACATACCGGCTTCAACTGCTTGAAGAAATCATTTCCCTTGTCATCGACGAGTATGAACGCCGGGAAATCCACCACCTGAATCTTCCAGATGGCCTCCATGCCCAATTCCGGATACTCGAGGCATTCGATGCTCGTGATGTTGTTCTGCGCCAAAATGGCTGCAGGTCCACCGATGGAACCCAGGTAGAAACCGCCGTATTTCTTGCAGGCGTCCGTCACTTGCTGTGAACGGTTCCCCTTGGCCAGCATGATCATGCTGCCGCCCAAACTCTGGAACAAATCCACGTAGGAATCCATACGACCGGCCGTCGTCGGGCCCATGGAACCGCAAGCGAAGCCTTCAGGCGTCTTGGCGGGACCGGCGTAGTATATCGGATGATTTCGAAGGTAGTTTGGCATGCCTTCACCCGCATCTATGCGCTCTTTCAGTTTGGCATGTGCGATGTCGCGGCCCACTACGATGGTACCATTCAGCGACAAGCGGGTAGCCACCGGATACTGGGTCAGTACCTTCAGGATTTCAGCCATGGGCTGGTCCAAATCGATGTGCACCACATTGCCTTCGCCGGCATTACGTAATTCTTCGGGAATGTATTGACCCGGGTTGGATTCCATTTTTTCCACCCAAATGCCTTCTTTGTTGATCTTTGTCAATATATTACGGTCGGCCGAGCATGAAACACCCATGGCTACCGGCACGGATGCACCGTGGCGAGGCAAACGAATGATGCGCAGGTCGTAAGCGAAATATTTGCCCCCGAACTGAGCGCCCAAACCAATTTCCTGAGCAGCCTTGAGCATCTTCGCTTCCAGCTCCAGGTCGCGGAATGCCTGTCCCCATTCGTTTCCGACGGTAGGCAATTCATCGTAATATTTGGTGGAAGCCAATTTCACCGTCTTTACCGTTTGGTCGGCAGAAGTGCCACCGATCACGAATGCAATATGGTAAGGCGGGCAAGCAGCCGTACCCAACGAGGTCATCTTCTCGATGAGAAATTTTTCAAGTGACTCAGGATTCAGCAATGCTTTTGTTTCTTGATACAAATAGGTTTTGTTCTGCGAACCGCCGCCCTTGGCGACAAACAGGAATTTGTATTCGGAACCGTGGCCGGCCATGATGTCGATCTGTGCAGGCAAATTGCAACCCGAATTCTTCTCGTTGTACATGTCAAGCGGAATGGTTTGCGAATAGCGCAGATTCTCTTCGACATAGGTTTTGTAAATACCTAGCGAAAGCGCTTCCTCATCGTCACCGTTGGTCCAAACCTGATTGCCCTTCTTGGCAAAAACCGTGGCCGTACCCGTATCCTGACAAAAAGGCAAAATACCCTTGGCAGAAACCTCGGCGTTGCGCAGCATGGTCAAAGCCACATATTTGTCGTTTTCGGTCGCTTCCGGATCGGCCAAAACGCTGGCCACTTGCTTCTGATGAGCAGGGCGCAGCAGAAAGGAAACATCGCGCATGGCCGTGTTGGCCATCAGCGTAAGCCCTTCGGGAGCCACTTTCAGCATTTCCTTGCCTTCGAATTCGGCAACGGAAACGTGTTCGTTGGTGAGCAGATAGTATTCAGTTTTGTCCTGTCCCATGGGGAACGGATCCTGGTAATGAAACGGAGGTACAGCCATGATGATTAAAGTTTGATTGAGTACTGCAAAGATACAAACTTCAACTGACAGACGTTTCGAAAATCTGTATATTTGCAAGCAACCGAAGTCAAAAAAATATGATCGTTCTCCTCTCTCCAGCCAAAATACAGGATTTCAAACCGGAATCCCCGCTTGCCAAATCCACTCAACCCGATTTTCTGGCCGAAGCCGAAACTTTGGTCAGTCAGGTCCGCCGCCTTTCCGTCAGTGCCTTGGCTGAACTCTTGAAAATCAATCCCAGCCTGGCCAGACTCAACGCCGACCGCTTTGGTCAATGGCACCGCCCTTTTTCAGAAAAGAACGCGAAACAGACCGTTATGGTGTTCAACGGAGAAGTCTTTCACGGATTGAATGTACGAACGCTTGACAAAGAGCACCTTAAATACCTGCAAAGCCATCTCCGCATTTTCTCAGGCATGTACGGCATCTTGCGTCCCTTCGACCTGATTCAGCCCTACCGATTGGACATCGGCGATACCTTTCTGACCGAAGAGGGTGAAAATCTGTATGACTTCTGGAAAGAAAAACTTACGGATACGCTTCAGAAGGAACTCACAAAATTAAAAGAAACGCCCGTTGTCCTGAACCTAGCCTCGGGTGAATATATCAAAGGCATAGATCGCAAGAAGCTGAACGCCAGAGTCATCGATGTAGATTTCCTACAAATGGAACCCAGAGGGTATAAAACCATCGTCATCTACACGAAAAAAGCCAGAGGCATGATGACCCGTTTCGTAATCGAAAACAGAATCAAAGATCCTGAAAATCTAAAAGGCTTTGATGCTGAGGGTTATATGTACAACCCCGACCTTTCCAAAGAGAACAAGATGGTTTTTACCCGTTGACCGATTGAAGGAGGGTTTTGCTGTGTGCAGCCTTTAATGGAATTTCATCCAGCAACTTATGCAACACCTTCAGAAATGGATGTTCGGGACGCTTCTCGTCTGAACCGTACCGTTGCATCATGGAAAGTTCCAGTTCCGCATCGCTAAGCATGTGCTTGTACACGGCTGTCAGCGCGGTTTCCCAAACATCGATCAACGACAGGAAATCGCTTGCTTTCATTGCTGAAGGCGCCTTGTCAAATTCTTTGGTCAAGCGTTGCAGAACACTTTGCCAGGCAAAATCCGGATACCGACGGTACAATTTTTCCCAGGATTCTTCCAAAGCTTTGATGGAAGGACATTGCCCCTTTTCGATGGAAAACAACCATTCACCCAAAATATTTTCGGGTACCAGCAAACCGGAAAGGTCAAACCAACGGTCTGAAACCGGTCCATTTCCCGTGGTCAGTGTTTTCATCAAATCGCTCAAGGCGTCTTCCTGAACATATTCCAACCGCCGAATCAATGCAGCACCTTTATAAATATCCAAAGCCGATTGATACAGCTTTCTGCCCTTAATCAAAGCCGATTTCTTGAGAATGCAACCATTAAAAGCATACTCCGTTGCGTCTGAATCCTTTAAGAATCCTTCCATACGCTCCAAACCCCGGTCAATGCCATGGGCCGTGAACGGATTGGAAACCTCAAAACAAAGTTTGTCAGCCGGCTTGAGCGAAGTGCGCTTGTCCCGCTGCGGCCATTTCAGTTCATCGCGTAAAGAGCCGACGCTGCGCAAGGACGCACCCGGCGTGAGGTAGCTTTTACCGCCGACTTCCATCAAGTAGGAGAACGGGAAATCGGTCGTATCGGGATTGCCGGTATGGCGGCCTTTGATAAAGGTGAACGCGCCGATGCTGCCCGGCCATAAAATATACGCATCGCTGCCCGTCTTGCAGCCGCGTTCGCAAACACCGCTGTGCATGGGGCCCAGCTTATAGAAATGATTGCTCTGGTTGGTTCCGGAACCAAAATTGCAGAACGAGAACATACCGCCCACCAGTAAGGTTGACTTATGCATGGAAACCGTATATGGACCCGCAAACGAAGCACAGGCTTCCCCGTTTTCCATCTGGCAATTGGCAAAAAACAACGAGTCGTGGGCGGAAAAACCCTTGGAGAGTTCAGCCGCTTCACCGACGAAGCAACGTTCCAACTGTACCCCGTCTTTTACCACGGAACCCGGAGCAAAAATAAAATGTTTGGCAATGACGTTGGCACCAACATAAGCCGCCGTGAGCAACGGTTCGTTGTTGTCTCCCTGAAAAACGGAAGGCGAACTGCACAGGCTACCATCTTCGAGCACGCTTGCACCGTCGATCTCACAACCGTCTCCGATGCGCAAGTTGCGCAAGGTTCCAGTATTACGAATGCTGCAGGAGGAACCGATGGAGCCCATGGAGGAACGCACCGAACGGGCATATTCCTGGGCCAGCTTATTGATGGCACCGATTAACACAGGTCGATGCGCATTCATCGTAGTCACATAGGCCGTCTGAGCGGAAAGCCCTTCGTAAATGGGTACGGCGCGACCGCCGGTTTCATCCAGTACCGAAACGGAGGTTCCGTTCCCGAAACTGCTTTCACCTTCGGTATACAAAGCACCGATGTTTTCGATGATGGTCCCCTCACCGATGGAATAATTGGCAATATAGAGGCTGACGTGGCTGATATAGACATTGTCTGCAATTCGGCAGTTGTGTAGATGGGCTTTGCAAATACCGCTTTCTACGGGAACACCACCCGGAAGGATCAATTTCCTTCCAAAACAGCCCAGGAAAATCTCCCCCGAAAAAGCCGTTTCGGTTACATAACTGGCATTGAAATCCGTACTGACGCGAACACGGTTCCAATCCTCTGCTTTGCAACCTTGATGATGCAACTGAGAAATTTCTTCCGATGTCAATAGCCTTCCACTTTGCATAGAGATGGTCTTTTATTGATTACAAATCCTCTTGATCGTCGTATTTTTGAAATAGAAAGTCGTTGTATGGAAAGCGACGGACGTGAATTTCCTTGACGCGGTCGTACACCAGCGTTTTCAGCGCCTCCATATTGGTCAGGTTCTTGGCTGAAATGAAGATGCAGTCCTTACCAAGTTTGGACATCCAGCTTTGTTCCAACTCTTCCAGAGAAACGTTTTCCCGGGTACGGGGCGTCAGGTCGTCTTCCTCCTTCTCAATATAAGAAAAAGCATCTATTTTGTTGAATATGATGATGTTGGGTTTCTCGCTACATTCCAGTTCAGCCAACGTCTTGTTCACCACGTCAATTTGTTCCTCAAAACCGTAGTGTGAAATATCCACGATGTGCAGCAACAAGTCGGCTTCCCGAACCTCGTCCAGGGTCGATTTGAAGGATTCCACCAAGTCGTGGGGCAATTTACGGATGAAACCGACCGTATCGGTAAGCAGGAAAGGCAAGTTATCAATGATGACTTTGCGAACCGTGGTGTCCAATGTTGCAAAAAGCTTGTTTTCGGCAAAGACATCCGATTTGCTCAGCACGTTCATCAGCGTGGACTTACCCACATTGGTATAACCCACCAACGCCACACGAACCATCTTTCCGCGGTTCTTGCGTTGCGTGGCTTTCTGCTTGTCGATGTGCTTGAGTTCCTCCTTAAGATAGGCGATCTTGTCCAAAATAATGCGACGGTCAGTCTCAATCTGTGCTTCACCAGGTCCACGCATCCCAATACCACCACGCTGACGTTCCAAGTGGGTCCAAAGGTGGGAAAGTCGAGGCAACATGTATTTGTATTGCGCCAGTTCCACCTGCGTCTTGGCATGAGCGGTCTGAGCACGTTTGGCGAAAATATCGAGTATAAGGTTGGTGCGGTCCAGTATCTTGACCAACAATTCAGCTTCTAGGTTTTTAACTTGCTTGGAAGAAAGGTCATCGTCGAATATGACCATGCCGATTTCGTTTTCCTCCACAAAAGCCTTGATTTCGGCTAGTTTGCCAGTACCTACAAAGGTTTTTGGATTGGGACCTTCCACGCGTTGAACAAACATCTTGACCACTTGGGCACCGGCAGTTTCTGCCAGAAATTCCAGTTCGTCCAAGTATTCCCAAGCTTTTTGCTCGGGTTGGTTTTGGGTAATCAAACCGACCAGTACGGCCTTCTCGGTATCAGCAACGTCTTTAAGCTCAACAAACATATGACAGGGTTTGCAGCAAAGATAAGACAAAGAGGACAAAAAGTACGCCTTTTGCTAAGCTCCTTTTTTTTGATTATTTTTGTTAGACTGTTTTACACAGAATAACAACTTTCCTGATTATGGTAGGTATTGGATTTTGGATAGGTTTTTTTGTTTTTGTCGTGGTCATGCTCAGCCTTGACCTTTTTGTGTTTCATAAAAAAAATACGGTCATCAAAGTCAAGACCGCCCTGCTTTGGAGCTTGTTTTGGATAGGGTTGGCCATTGTCTTCAACCTCGGCATCTATTACTTTATCGGACATCAAAAAGCCCTGGAATTCCTCACAGGTTACCTCATTGAGGAATCGCTGAGCGTCGATAATCTGTTCGTTTTCATCATGATTTTCGGGTTCTTCAAGATTGCCCCGCAATACCAGCACAAAATCCTGTTTTGGGGCATAATCGGGGCTATCTTCATGCGCGCCCTGTTCATTTTCGCAGGGGTGGCCCTCATCCATCAGTTCGACTGGGTCATGTACATCTTTGGCGCTTTCCTCCTTTTTACAGGAGTAAAAATGCTTTTCGAAAAAAGCGAAAGCAAGGATTACGATCCCACCGACAATGTGCTGTTGAAACTTTTTCGCAAAATCATGCCGGTGACCAATGAGCCCAACCTGAATACCTTCTTTGTGAAGCGGGATAATAAGTGGTATGCCACAACCTTTTTCATCGTTCTGCTCGTCATCGAAGGTTCGGACCTCATCTTCGCCGTCGATTCCATCCCGGCTGTACTTTCCGTCTCCAAAGATCCGTTCATTGTCTATACCTCCAACATCTTCGCCATATTGGGATTACGGTCGCTTTACTTCGCCCTGAGCGGCATCATGAAGTACTTCTACTACCTCAAATACGCCTTGGCCGGCATCCTCTCCTTCATTGGTTTCAAGATGTGTTTCAATGAGTTCTGCGTTCAAATGAACTATGGTCTGGAAATCTCCAACTTGGTTTCTCTGGGCGTTATCATATCCCTTTTGGCCCTTTCCATCGTTGCATCCCTGATACTGAACAAGAAGGGCATGGATGAAGCCTCCCAGTAGTTAAAGCGCCTGCTTCTTCCGATTTCTAAGTTCAGACATCATTTTCTGACGAATCTCCGTTTCACACTGATACAATTTGACCATCTGTTGGGCAGTCAGAATTTTACGGAACTCGGCGTATGCCTGTTCACGAACCTGAAGCAGCCTTCTTGCTCTTGCCCACTGCGCAAGAACAAGTAAATCAGCATCTTGCGCACTCAGACTATCCGCGTTTACCTTCATTATTTTATTTTGACTTCTGAAGTCTATGTTGGCCAGCGTTCGCTCATATTTCAGGTAGATCGGCCGGAACTGTACAAACGTAGCTTCATCAATCTGAAGATTTTGCCGGATTTGACGCAGTTTAGCCAGTTCGATTCGTTGCCGCAACAGTTGGTTGCGGTTCGGATTCTGTGATTGGGCTGTCATGCAGATAAGTAGCACCAAAAGCGAAAAAAGCACTCTGATTTTTTTCATATCAGTTGATATTGATGGTTTCTTGCGTAATGTCATTTTCCAAGTCTTCAGCACCGTACATGGCGGTCAACTGAGCCAGATCTTCATCGGACAAGTGCCGAAGGATGTCGTCAATGTTTTCAGCCTCAGCCAATTCCGTAGAAGGTTTGTTACTTTGCACGACCGCTGCATTCGTCACCCTCGCGATTGATTTGGGTTGCGCTTTCGGTACTACAACTTTTTCAACCGGCAATTCCTGTTTTGACAACAAAATACTCCCAGGTTGGCGTTCATTCAGTGGACTTATGACAATGAAAAGCAAAACAGCGGCTGCAGCAGTCGTTAATACTGCCAAGGTCCGAATAAACCACCTGTTCTTTCGGCGCTTTTCCATCCGTTCTTTTGCAAGCTGCAATGTTTTGGCCGGTAGTTGGTCAAAAAAATCGGTTGGAACCGTATAGGGCAGCTCCTTTCCAAATCTATTAAATTTTGATTCCTGATCAATCATGGTCTGCTAAGTATTGTTTAATTTTTTCAAAGGCAAAATGGTAACTGGTCCTTAATGTACCGACCGATGTTTGGAGTATTTGTGCAATGTCTTCGTAGGATAATTCGTCGTAATATCGAAGATTAAACACAATCCTCTGTTTGTTAGGCAATTGCTGAATGGCATGTTGAAATTTAAGCAAAATCTGATCGCTGTTTTCCAACGCTGTATCAGCAGCCAGTTCAGCAGTAGTATCGGAAAGCAATTCTTCCCGTTGCATGCGGAAATTCGTATGTCTGAAATATCTATTGCATTCATTGGTCGCTATTCGATACAGCCAAGTGTATAAGGCGCTTTCACCCTTGAAAGACGCCAAATGGCTATAAACCAATATGAACGTTTCCTGCAGGATATCCTGCGCATCCTCATGGCTCACCACCAATCTACGAATGTGCCAATACAACTGCTTCTGATAGGTGTTCATCAACAACAGAAAACCAGTATCCCTTGTGTTCGGGTTCTGTATCAAGGCAAGGATTTCAGCTTCTGTTTGTTGGCTCATCAAGTAGGTGTCTAACTTTTTCTTTGATGCTCATGATTCCTCAAAGTTAAAAACAGTAACCAGATTATTTTCTAAAAAAAAAGACATTCAAATTTTAACTTTCTCTGAAATAGGGTTTCAAACGAATGTAAACCCTAAAAAGCAACGAATATGAAAAAAACAGTATTTATTTATGCTCTTGGATTGGCATGCTTCCTGCTTCCCTCCTGCCAAAACAACGGAGCGGGCGTCTTGAACGATGAATCCGCTCTGATTGGCGAGGATTCACCTGCAGTTGCCTCCTTGGAAGAAACCCAACTGGATGAAACAATGGAATCGATCGATTTGTTGGTTGACGAAGCTATTACGAACAATGCCAGCCTCTTGCGCGCCACTTCAGCCGACAGCAACGAGTATCTGACCGATTGCCCGGTGATTACGATTGACACCATCGCCATACCCCATGTGATGACCATCGATTTCGGCACTTCTTGTACTGGCAAAGACGGCAGAATCCGTTCCGGCAAGATTTTGGTTTCAGCCACCTCCTTCAAAATCTTTCCATCCGTCCGTGTTAAGACTTTTGAAAACTTTGTCGTTGATGGTCGATCGATTGAAGGCACCGTCACAAAAACCATCCAGAGAGATGCAGTCAATTTTGTTCGGACAGCATCCATTAAGGAAAACATTCAGGTAATCAATCTGGCCAAAGGGGACACGCTGAGCCGTATCACCGACATCATCCGCCAATACAAGAAAACTCAGAACTTGACTTGGGGCAGCGTCATCAATACCCGCCCCAACGGTGTTGTCGTTACCAAGACCATTGCCGAAACCACACCGCTTTTATTTGAAGCCTCCTGCAGGCATATCGTCAGCGGTATTGCTTCGTTCGAAAACAGCAAGGGCAGGAAATGGACCATCGACTACGGCGACGGCACTTGCGATGACAAAGCCGTTCTTACAGTAAACGGAAAGTCCAAAGAAATCACCATTCACTGAAGACGACTTAAAGGAGAAAAAAAAGGCTGAATCCGCAATGGATTCAGCCTTTTTTAATTATAGTTTACTAAAGATCAAAAGTTCTTCATGTATTCGTCGTAACCGTCTTCACGATGACCGGACAACACATAAGTCGTTGTAGGATCGTCTTCGAAAACAACTTCCATATACAAACTGTCTGTTCCAACAATTTTACCATTCTCAACAACGATATCAATAGGATAACCCGGGATACGGTTGGTAGAAGTGGTTGCGCTGAACGTATTGTTCGTCATATTTGCAGCTACTTTGAATTTCATTGTCCAGAAATTTCCAGCCGTAGCTGCAGTGGTACCTGTACCATAGTCATCAATCCATATGGAATCCTTTCCAAAGGAAGGATTATAGGCTCTCATTTCAAAAGGACCGGCAGCATGAGACATATCAGCCTTTACGTAAGCTGTAATCATCCAGTCACCGGCAATTGGATAAGCCCAACTATATTCCTTCTTAAAAGTGGGTTCGCAGGAAAACAAGGTCACTGCTACCACAGACGCAATCAAAATTTTGAATATTCGCATAGTTTTATCTCCTTAATTAAAATGAAACGGGATTTGTTAAAGTAACCTTCCAATTGTAATTGGCCAGACCTGCTCCAGTTGTATTCAGAATCCAGGTTTTGGTTGTGGGATCAACAGTAGCACCAGCAGCAGTGATGGAGCACGGGCCCCAAGTCCAGTTGGAAGCAGAAACCAATGTTACCGTATTGTCAGAATGCTTAAGTACAATACCAGGGCCTGCATAAGCGGATCCATAAGCGGAACCAATATTGTACCAACCACCAATCAGGTCGTCAATATAATATTTACCACCACCGACGGCAAACACCATGACAGTGTACGGACCACGGTTTGCAGTAGCACCAGTACTAAGAACTTTACGTGTCAATGCCGATCTGTAATAACCGTTCAAAGGATCGGTCAAATCGGTAACAACAACTTTACGAGTAGCATAAGCCTTAAATCCGTCAGAATTGGCTACACTGTAAGAAATGTTATAGAAACCACCGACAGTGGCATCAACATTCGACACAGCCACAACCCTTGAACTGATATCCGTTGTCCCTTCCAATGCGATACAACCGGGGTCAACAAACGTTGTTCCCAACTGCCAGAAGAGGGTAGAAGCTCCATTCAGGTTCATCGTGGCATAAGTTGTCACTTTGGAAACCCCCAGCGAATCCTTATCACAGGAGCTTAAAATGAAAGCCGCTGTAATGGTAAGTAAGAATATTATCTTTTTCATATTGAATTGATTTATAGTAGTCATTATTTACCCCACCAAACCTTGGTTGTCAAAGGAACGCGAGTCGGAGTGTTGGCATTGGTCTGCTGTTCGGTTTGGGCGAAGAACAATCTTTTCGGTTTTTCACCTGGATTCAGAACGGTGGAAACGGATTCAGAAAGGAAGTTAGGATAACCTGTACGGTTCAGGTCAAAGAATGCTTCAATGGAACGTTTGTTGACGGAAGCCACCCATTTTTGTTCGATGATGGATTGAATACCATTGTATGCATAGGTGACGGAACCAGAGGCCAGGCCATTGGCTACAAGAGAAGCATTTACACCAGCAGTGAACAACGTCTGTGCAGTAGCTGTCGAGCCATAACGTTCCTGAGCTTCAGCCTGCAAGAACAGCGATTCTTCCTTTGTGAAGAAATAAACCGGAGTAGTAGCTGTTATTTTCGGAGTGGCATAATTGTTAATGGTTACACCGCTTAAAACAGTACTTTGACCAGCAGCGACACCATTGTAGTTGGCACCCGTTACAGAAGCATTGAACATAGCCTGCAGACGACCATCATTTGCATTTTTAAGGAAGGTTCCCAACGTCGTATTCAGGATTACATTTCCACCTAATCTGTCAACAAAGGTATTGTAGAAAGGATTGGAAGTAGTTTGTCCGGTTGTGAAAGCCGAAAACTTAGCATCCGAATTCAGGAAGTTATTTTCAGCCAACAAAGCCTGAATCTGAGTTTTATAACGATTGTTGGCAGATCCACCATCAACTTCAGTGTAACGCAGATAGATTTTCAATTTGAGGGTGTTGGCAAATTTTGTCCACAAAGACATATCACCACCAAAGATCAAATCGTTTCCACCTGGGGTTTCATTGGAACTAATAGTGAAATCTTTGGCTTTGGCATCATCGATACGAGCTAGCAAACTGTCGTAAATCACTTCACCCGATTCATAATGTGGTTGAACAAACTTGACACCCTGCAAAGCTTCCGTGAACGGAACTTGGTCGTACAGGTCAGCCATGGTTTGGAAGGTATACGCCTGCAACAAGGTTGCGATGGTGTAGTACTTCCAGTTGGCTGCCGGAGCCGTCTTGTTGCGAATGTATTGGTAATCCAACAAACATCCTGAATAAATGGTGGTAAACTGACGGTCAAAATCTTGTTCCGTAATGTTGTAACTTTCCCATTCAGCCCATTGTGAACCAGAAGGAGATTGTGCATACTGTTGTGACCAGAATGAACCTAAGTTCAGGTAATATCCACCTAAAACAAAAGCATTACCAGCCTGGGCAGCAGGCATGACCAATCCGGGAACTACGTCTGCCGGATTATTGGGGTCGTTATTGATGTCGAACAACGATGAGCTGCAACTGCTTAGAATAAGCGTTCCGGCAATTAATGCAGCCAAATTATATTTGTTTCGTTTCATATTCTATTTTATTTGAAATGTGAAAAGTTAAAATCCTAAACGAACGTTGAAACCAATGCTGCGAGTTGAAGGTGTTGCACCAAAGTCACCAAAGTCAGCGGTAAGATCATTACCAAAAGTGGTTTGTTCCGGGTCAGTGTATAAGTTGGAGTTCGGTGTCCAAATCAACAGGTTGTTACCCACCAATGACAATTCAAGTGTGGAAATCTGTTTGGGCAAAACAGTCTTGGGAACTTCGTAGGTCAAAGAAAGTTCACGAAGTTTAAAGAAGGTTTTGTCTACCAAAGAATAGGCTGCACCGATACCAGCATTGTAGGTTTGATTGTAATAAAGATTCATGTTGTTTGCGAATCCGGAGATAGGAGTCGTATTTTCAACAGAAGCACCATTTACAACTTGTACGGAATTAGGTACGATAAAAGGTTGACGGTCGTTGTAGGTTGTAGGCAGTGCATTACCGGTGAAATACAAGATTTCAGCCGTTCTGGAATACATCTTACCTCCTTTACGATAATCAAAGCTAGCATGTACGCGATAGTTCTTGTATTTCAAAGAAGTTCCGCCACCAATACGATAATCGTTCTGGGAATTACCCAACACTTTGTATTCAGAATCAAATGTCGGAAGACCTTGTGAGTTCACGATAGTGTGACCATCAGCGTCTTTGGCAAGAACAGTGCCTTCATACAATCCAAGAGGATGACCCGGACGAGCCACATAGTTCATGGAACTTGTTCCACCCAATTGAACTACATCCAATCCAGCTGCGAGTTCATCCAACATGTTTTTATTTTTGGAATAGTTCCCATAAACTTCCCATTCCATGTCTTTGGTACGAATCGGCGTTAAAGACAAAGTAACTTCAACACCTTTGTTGGTGATGCGTCCGATATTCTGGAACTGAGTCGTATAACCAGTAGATGCAGGAATTGGAATTGCGAAGATCAAGTCTGTGATGGTCTTGTTGTAAAGGGATACACTGGTTGAAACGCGGTTGTCGAGGAACTTCAAATCCATACCGATTTCAAGGTCTTGAGACATTTCAGGTTTCAATTTGTTGTTACCCATTGTTCCACTCATGCTAAAGCCATTGACTGTAGCAGTACCATTGGTCAGCGGGAAGTCAAGTGTGCGATAGCCATCGCCAGTTGAACCCTGGAACAAAATGGAGTTCGTTGAATACATCGGAGCATCTTTACCGGTTACGGCTGCACCTGCGCGAATTTTACCATAAGAAAGGATGCTCTTGTCTTCCATCAGTTCAGTGAAAATAAAGCTTAAGCTGGTACCCGGATAGAAGTATGCACTGTTTTCCTTAGGCAACGTAGAAGATTTATCTTGACGTCCTGAAACATTCCAGAACAAGAAGTTTTTGTAAGACATATCCACAATACCGTAAAAGCCAAGCATACGTTGCTGATACAAGTCTGCAGCAATTGCAGGCGCTGCAGAGCTGTTGGCCAAGTTGTAATAGAAAGGAATATCAAGGCCAATGACTGCAGAAGACATTGATCTGGACTGACGGTCATTGTAGTTGGTACCCAAAACGGCTTTCACATCCAAGTCAGCATTGATTTTCTTGCTGGCTATCAACATAAAGTCGGTATTCAATTCAGAAGTAAAATAAGCTGATTCACTTACACGACCTACTTCATCGTTGTAATCGTAACGAACGCAATTGGTAATGGCTCTCCAAGATTTCACAGTGCTGTTTGAAACATCACTACCGATTTTGAAAGTAGCTGTCAACCAAGGCAGCAATTTAGCATCCAAACCAATGTTTCCGAATACACGGTCTTCACCAAATTTGGTACCATGTTCATTCAATACATAATAGGAATTCTGTGCGTATGCGTTGTAGAAGTTGTCTACGTTGTAGAACTTGTTGTTGTAGTCTTTCTGATCTACGATACTCATGTCGCGCGGACTCTGCCACAAAGCGTCCAGAACGGATTGGTCTTGACCGGTGATTACGAACCTGGAATCCTTGCGAACATAGTTCAAAGAAGCAGAGGCATTGATGAAGTCCAATAATTTGAGTGTTCCACGCAAAGAAACGTTGTTACGTTTGTAAGCGTCTGTATTGGATGGCATGATACCATCGGAAGAGATGTTTCCGTATGACAAATAGAAGCTCTTTTTGTCATCACCGTTTGAAATGGCGATGTTGTTGTTTGTCGTGATACCTACATCAAAGAAATCTTTGATATTGGACTCAAGCGCTTTGTAAGGTTTGATCAATTGTTGATTGTCAACAACAAAACCCCACTTGCGAATAACTCCGTCAAATTTGGGACCCCAGCTGCCGTTTTCCTGCAAGTCTGCAGTCGGTTCTGTGCTGCGGTCGTACCAACCCTGACCATATTCATTTTGCATATATGGCAAACGAAGGGGGGTTTCAAAAGTCGTTGTTGAAGAAAAGTCCACTTTCGCTTTGGAACCAGCTTTGGAACCATTCTTAGTGGTAATGATGATGACACCGGAAGATGCACGTGATCCGTACATGGCCGTACCGGCTCCGGATTGAAGTATCGTCATGGATTCAATATCTTCAGGGTTGATGTCATTGCCACGGTTACCAAAGTCCATCCCACCATTTAAACTGGTTGAATTAATAACACCGTTGTTCATGGGAACACCGTCAATTACATACAAAGGTTGGTTGGTTCCTGAAAGGGATGTGAAACCACGCATGATGATACGGGTGGAGGAACCCGGGGCACCAGAGGCAGAATTGATTTCAACTCCGGGAATTTTTCCCTGTAAGGCATTGAAAGCACTGCGGTTTCCGGTAGCTGTAATATCAGCTGCAGTAACAGATGATGCTCCATAACCCAACGCTTTTTCAGGACGCTTGATTCCTAAACCGGTTACAATAACTTCGTCAATCAACATGCGGTCCACTTGCATTTTGATGACCATGTTGTTGGAAGCCTGCACTTCGATGGGCAACATACCAATGTATGTGACTCGCAAAGTTTTGGAATTTCCACGCAGATTAACTGTGAACACACCATCGCCATTGGTTAGGGTACCGTTAGTCGTACCTTTCACAGCGACAGTTGCTCCGACAATGGGTTGTCCGTCTTCATCGGAAATAACTTTCCCTGAGACTGACTGAGCACTGACCAAACCTATGCTCGCTAAAAAGAAGCAAGCAAGTAAGAAAAGAAGTTTTCTCATAGATCTTTCGTTTGTATTAATAGAAATGAATAAGTTCCTCACCAGCTCAACGCTAAAAAGACGACTCGAGGGATTGTTAAGAAAGTTTTCCCCGGGTCGAATTAATTAACTCTATTTAACCAGTGAGGCAAATATATACACTTTAATTGAATAAAATTACAACAGTGCTGTCATAGAAAAAATCATTCTAATTGAAAGAATGCTCGACGAAGGCTTGATTTTAGGGGGTTAATCGTACAACTAAGGTCCATCAGACCTCTTATTAACAATTTATTTGATTGATATACTGATTTTTATAGAATTTTAAGAAACGAATGAAATGTTAAAAGCGAAAATTCATTCCAAATATATTTTATACTAAAAAATATCCCATAACTAAATTATTTAACTTACAAATAATATATTTATCATATTACTGAAATTTATTAGTTTCCAAATCTCAATAAAGTCAAAAAAAAAGGCACCGAATCAGCCTTAAAACTGACTCGGTGCTATTTAAAAATCGGGTGGTGTAAGTAAAAAAAAGTAGGATTTAGTTCACTTCAATGACTAAGTAGTGCGATATCTCCCAGAATTTGTTCGGATTTGTAATCTTCAACACCAGATAATCGTTCACTTTCTCCAAAACGTAACTGCTGGCAGGATGATTCGTGAGCAATTTTGCCTTTTTGGAGTAAAGTGCAATTTCTGTCACTTTGCGTATGTCGGATTCCAGAAAGTAACTTTTGTTGAATCCTTCTTCCAATAAGCCGTTTCTGGTGAAGATTTCCTGCTCCTTAAGTTCTTTGCGTGTTCCGAACACATACCAGACCTTGTTGAGTTGTGCGTCTTGTGTGGCAATGGTATTTTCTTTCTGAACCACATTTTCCTGCACATCTGCCAGACTGGTGTTCAAATCGGTTACGAGTTGGTCCAGTTCAGCAATGCGAATGTCTTTCAATGCCAGTTCTTCCTGAAGTTTGGTGATGAGTTTGGTATGTTCCTCTATTTTCCCGTTCAGCCGTTCAATAAGCTTTTTCAAATCCCTGGAGGAGGATTTGCTTTTGTCGAGCTGTTTTTTGAGCGAGTCTATTTGCTTGCGGTTATCGGTCAGGGTGGTCTTGATCAGATCCAGATTTTCGACCACGCGCTGCATGCTGTCTTCCGTCAATTGTTCCTGTCCGGTTTGGAAGGTAACGAAATCCTCAGCTTCACGGATTTGGGTGAAATTATCTTCGATCAGATTCATCACGGCCAGAACCTGATTCAACTGAGCGGTTTTTTTCTGTTCTTCGAGCAACAGGGAGTCTTTCTCCTGTTCCAGCGACTTATAGGCGTCTGTTTTGTAATTACAAGCCGTCAGCACCATGGGTACCATCAGGCAAAACATCCAATTTTTCATACGTTTTATCAATTTAAACGGTATTTGTTCAATCATCCAAACCAGCAACCACCAGGACAAACTCGCCACGGGGTTCGGTTTCTGTAAAGTGTGTCATCAACTCTTGTAAACTGCCACGAACGGTTTGCTCAAACATCTTGCTTATTTCTCTACTGGCTGAAGCCTTTCGTTCAGGTCCGCAAAATTCGGCGAGCTGGGTCAAGGTTTTCAACACCCGGTACGGCGATTCGTACAGAATGAAGGATACCGGTGAAACGGCCAATTCTTTCAGGCGCGTTTGTCTGCCTTTTTTAACAGGAAGGAAACCTTCGAAATGAAATCGGTCGGTAGGCAGGCCTGAATCCACCAAAGCAGGGACAAAAGCGGTGGCGCCGGGCAGGCATTCAACTTCCACACCTTTCAACACACATTGACGAACCAATAGGAACCCGGGGTCTGAAATGCCTGGAGTTCCGGCATCTGAAACCAAGGCGATGGTTTCACCACCTAAGATGCGTTCAGCCACCTGATCCACCGTTTTGTGTTCGTTGAACTTGTGGTGGGACATCATGCGCGTCTCAATGCTGAAATGTTTCAAGAGATGGGAGGTGGTGCGGGTATCTTCCGCAAGGATGAGGTCGCACTCTTTGAGAATCCGGAGCGCCCTGAGGGTGATGTCCTCCAGATTACCTACCGGCGTTGGAACTATAAAGAGTTTGGACATATCAGTATGAGCGAATTACAGCGGTAGTTGTTGCTGCAAATTTACGAAAAAATTCACAGTGACAACAAAAAAGTTTCCATATCCTTGCGAATTTGAGACCGACTGGCATTGGCATAGTTCACCATCATGACGACAGCGTACGACTTGCCGTTTTTACGGTAGTAGCCGGCATAGGAATTCACGACCTGATTGGAACCGCTTTTAAGTCGAAGCTTGCCTTCGAGCGGTGTTCCTTTTAGGAAACCGGAAACAGTGCCTTCCACACCAGCAATTGGTATAGACTGTTCAAAACCGGCATTGGAAGCCATTTGCTTCAACACCTGAGCCAACAATTCAGCAGAAATTCGGTCGTTGGGAGAAAGGCCACAGGCATCGTACATGGAAAGGGCGCTCAAATCCATGCCTTTCTTTTGCCAGAAATCTTTAACCACCCGAATGCCATCCCTGGCACTGGCGGGTTTGTCGGATGCTGTGCGAGCCAACTGACGAAGCAGGCATTCGGCATAGAAATTGTCGCTTTTCTCGTGAATGATGCGAACAATCTGAGACAAGGGAATGGATTTTGTCCGGAAAATGGTTTTACGAAGGATTGGTTGCTCGTTTGTCAGCAGCCTTGTTGATCGGGATTCACCCTCCACCGGAATTCCGGCATTGATAAGTTCTTCCTTGAAACGGAGGGCCAGATACGTGGAAGGATCCGGCATTTGCCCCCGAATGGTAAAAGCGGTGCGGTTGGCAGGCATCGTTCCGAACAAACGCATTTCGTTCTGGTAGGGCGCACCATATAAATAGGCACTGTCCTGATCGTTGTCGGCCGCCGTTAAGTGGTTATCAATGGATAGACCTGGTATCGGAGGTGTCATGCCGGTTATTTCCGATTTGGTGCCGGCAGCGCCTGATTTTAGTTCCAACCTGAAACTGTTGTCAAAGACGTTAAGGCCATAAATACCAGTGGCATAATAGTTTCCGATGTCTTCCCAAAGCCAGAACGGTGAAACGCCCTCGTCGTCGAAGGCACTGGCGTCAACCAGTATTCGGCCTTGAACCCGGTTGATGCCTGCATCGCGGACGGCCTTGACCCAATCTGCCAGGAAAGCTTCCGGATTGCCGGACACTTGCCTGGAGCCCAGACTGGGGTCCCCCCCGCCCTGTATTGTAAGATCGCCCGTCAATTGGTTGTTTTCGATGGTACCAGAAGACATCAGTTTTGTTTCAAACCGGAAGTCCGGACCCAGCATTTCGAGTGCGGCACCTGTTGTGAGCAATTTGAGAACGGAAGCCGGCGTCACGCTTTGCGCCTGATTGAATTGGGCTACAACTTTGGACGAGTTCAGGTCAAGTACACAAACACTCACGGCGGCATGTTCATAGGACTTCGAACGGAAAACGGCGGTGTTTTGGGCGGTAGCCGTCAGGGTAAAACAGAGGAGCAACAATACTCGAAAGATTCTCACGCGGATTGATTTTTTTACAAAGATAACCGGCGATGCCTTTCCACGTATCGTTCAATGGTGTTTTAAGTTATATTTGTATAAAATTTTACTGCCATGAGCCCTCGGAACACAAAACCATTTACGCTGGACCGTGTTGTCCGCATCATCATCGGAATCCTCTTAGTGGTAGCTGCAGGGTTGCTGGTGAATCGCCTGAGCGACGTATTGCTACCCTTCCTCATTGCCTGGTTGCTGGCCTATCTGATGTATCCGCTCGTGGGTTTCTTCCAGTACAAACTGCATTTCAGATTCCGGATCCTTTCCATCGCCGCTACGCTTACCACCGTTTTCGGAGTGTTGTCGACCGCATTCTACTTTCTCATTCCGCCCATCATCGAACAATCCCAGCGGGCTGGTGTCTTAATTGGAGCATTCCTAAAAAATCCACAGCAAGGATGGTCGGTTCCTCCACAAGTGACGGCAACCATTCAGGATTTTCTGAAAACCATCGATATTCAAAGCCACCTGAACTTTGACAACTTGGAAGGTTTTGTCAAATCGGTGCTACCCAGACTTTGGGATGTTGTGTCGGGTGCATCCAGCATCATTCTGAACATCTTTGTGGTGTTCGTTGTGTTGCTGTACCTCATTTTCATACTGAAAGACTACGAAAAAATAACGGAAGGCTGGATAAACCTAATACCTAAAAATTACCGGATGTTTGTTCTTCAAGTCGGTGAAGACCTAAAGGAAGGCATGAACCATTATTTTCGTGGTCAAGGACTGATTGCGCTCATCGTGGGCATCTTGTACGCCATTGGGTTCAGCATTGTCGGTTTGCCTTTGGGCATCGTGCTGGGCATACTGGTGGGCGTCATGCACCTGGTCCCCTACCTTCAGACATTGGCGCTGGTTCCAGCCGTGATGCTTGCCGCCATCAAATCGGCCGAATACCATCAACCCTTTTTCTGGGTGCTGATGTCCGTCATTGCAGTCTTTGTGGTGATGCAACTCATTATTGAACTCATTCTAAATCCGAAAATACTAGGGAAAGCGATGGGGCTGCATCCGGCCATCATCCTTTTGTCGTTGTCCATCTGGGGTTCACTTTTCGGAGTGGTCGGCATGATCATCGCTTTGCCGATGACCACCCTGATCATATCCTATTATGGACGGTTCATCATCGACAAGGAAATCATTGAGCAATTGGTCTCCATGCACTCCGATGAAGTTGAAAAACACGTATCGGACGAAGACATAATATTATAGGGTGTCCCTCAACGCCAATCGATAGCTTTGAAGGCGGATATCCCCTTGCGAAAGGATGATGATGCTGTCTGCATTCATGGCATTCTGAAGGCCTGTAGTCGGAAAGGAAGCCAAGGCCGATTCCAAAGAGCCATTCACATCGCCATTGGCATGATGCCCAAACCTCAGATACAACTTCCGATTGACCAGAGAATCTTGAAGCAGGTGTATTCCGTGCTTGATGCCCGTGTGTGAATTACGAAACTGAAAGTCAAAATTCAGGAAGCCACCCCCGAAAAAAGGTTCGGCATTGAGCCAAACAGGGTCGTTCACAGATCCTGTATAAGCACCATGCTGGATAACATCTTCCACTAGAACGGGTTGAGGTTCTCCGGCAATCTTCACTAATTTAGCGGTTGATGCTGTGGAATAATACGCTTGGTTTCCGAGTGTGATGTAAATGACCCGATAACGGTCGCCAACCTTGTATAGGGTGCTATCCAGAGATTCGGACGGTTTCAGAATGACCTTTTGGTCGGTAACGAGTGCGATTTGACTGCCCCTGCCCTGAACTACACACCAGGCACTTTCATAATAGGTGTTGTTACTCAGGTTATCAACCGAACAGGCGGTGGCGGTAAGCAACACCAGCACCAGCAGGACTGAATAACTCTTGAATTTTGGCATAAAGCAGGTTTAAATTATAGCTGAACCGGCTCTAAATCAGTGGCTTTCTGATTAACGGAGAGGAGGCTTGGAAAGGGTAAGAGCTTATTGGGGATGTAGTATTGCGTATAATTTGACCACCCGGTATTCGCATCTTGCCAACTGACTTTAATTTTGAATTTGTGAGCATTGGGGAATTCGGTGGAGAGATTGCTTACATCAAAACTGTAAAAGCGGTAGTAGGCAATTCCGTTTGAAACGAAATCCACATTGTGTCGCAATTGAAAAAACAAATTGGGTACGGTGTCGGTCGGTGTCGTATGCTCATCCACTTTCATACGGATGAATTCAAAGGTATTAGGGGTGGATATTCCGGCATAGGAAGCAAAAAATGCATTGAAATAATGCCCGGAGAACGAGGGATACAAATAAGCAATCGGTTTGTTTCCCCATCTGTCAGTGGAATCTTTGGGTAGTTCAATCATATTTTTAATGACCGTTTTACCATATCGGATCAAACGGACGGGATAAGTTCCTACACCATGGTTAATGGTATCACCCAATAAAAAATCGATGAAATAGCGTTCGCCAATTACAAAAGTATCGGCTGGTTGAGTCGTTTCAGAAGTCAGAATGGGCCCTTCGTCCATTTGGAAAATAGGACTTGTACCACCGGTCGTGACCGTCACCATGCACATATAGTCCCGTACAACCTCCGTATCATTACCTAGGTTCATGCAGGAAGTCATGGCAATAGCCATCAACGCTGTTGCCAAAACCGAAATCCTCTTTTTCATATTTTTACGCACTTGCAATTTAAAGGTTTTTATCTGCTACCAGTTTGTTTTTGAGTGGATTGGAGTACATCTCAAGCATTCTCTTACGCAGGAACGCTTCGTCCTTGCCTTCGAGTTCGATTTTGCCAAGTTGTTTTTCGAGATAAGCGGCGAAGTGTTCCTTTTCCTTGACCGAATAACAATGGGCAAAGGTGTCCAGACCATCGAGCATGTCGGTGGCGATGTAATTGCCGGGGTACAGGTGGTAGTTCCGGTGTATCCGGTTGTCCATCAGTTTGGCAATTTTGGTAAACAGTTCGTTCTTGTGCATTTCACTCTCCATGTTTAGAAGTTCGTTCGAGATGCAAGGGCTGATTTTGTAAAAAACGCGTCCTTTGTATCCCGTCATACCTGTCTTCATGTTCAGCATGTCGTCCTTCGTCGACTTCTTAAAGTCGGGATCATCTCTTTTAACCTGCATTTCTTTGGCCTTGAGATAATCGCAGGGATCGTATTCGTACGAAATGGTGACCGGTACTATGTTCAAAGATGCCAGATTTTCCAAAACGCTACCGCTTCCACCCAGATTTAACATCTTCAGTACACTTTCCTGGGTACGGTCGTCTGAATCTTTGGCTCTGCCTTCCCGTTGTGCCAACCAAACGGAGACCTTGCTGTCCACCACGCGGTTGTAAATGTAGGAGGAAAGCTCCAGTGAACTGGCCAGTTGCTGACGAACCGGCAAATCTCTTTTGACGAGGAAACTTTTATTGATGCGCACCAAATCACTGATCCAAGGATACACCAGCAGATTGTCACCAATGGCGATTTCGAACGTATCGATACCCTTGTCAATCATTAGGATATTGAGGAAAGCAGAATCCAGTACGATGTCCCTGTGGTTTGTCACATAGGTGTAGTTCTTGCTTTTGTCGAGGTATTTGAAACCGGCTAGATCAAGTGCATCCGTGGTTCGTTTACCCAAACCGGTGACAAAGGTGTGGATGACGGTGTGTTGAAAATCGTAGATCGACTTGAGTGCAAGCAGGTCGGTTTTAAGCTTTTCCTCCGGTATGATGGGTGCTACAAACTCAAGAATGGCATTGAACATCGGGTCCATCAACAAGCGGACAATGGCGTCATGCAATTCTTCGTCCCTGAAGGGGCGGATGTCGTCGTATCTTTGAGATTCCATAAGGTGTATTTTTTTAGATGAAACTGTCTTCGATGATTTCAGCCATGACGTCTCCCATCTGCAATCCGGCGGCAGCTACCTGCTGTGGAATGAAGCTGGTGGTGGTCATGCCAGGCGTAGTATTGACTTCAAGCAACTTAATGCCATCGGGGGTGATGATGTAGTCTGCGCGGATGATGCCCTTGCAGCCTAGAATGTCGTAAATATGGGAGGTTATCGACTGAATGCGGTCCCTGGTGTCGTCGGGAATGCGGGCAGGGGTGATTTCTTGAACTTGGCCTTTGTATTTGGCGTCGAAATCAAAGAATTCGTTTTCGCTCACCACTTCGGTTACAGGAAGCTGGTGCGAACTTTTCTTGGTCTTGTAGCAACCGCAAGTCACTTCCGTGCCGCCCATGAACGCCTCGATGATGACTTCAGGGCCTTCGGCAAACGCACGTTCGATGGCTGTTTGGATTTCAGTCCGCAATTTTACTTTGGTGACACCGAAGCTCGAACCACCTACGTTGCATTTGATGAAGCAAGGCAGCCCGACGGTATCCACGACCTGTTCGTCGGTGATGGACTGGCCTCGGCGCAACAGGACAGATTCGGCTATCTTGACGCCGAAACCTTTTAGGAACTGGTTGCAAACGAACTTGTTGAACGTGATGGATGCGGCAAGAACACCGCAACAACTGTACGGCAGGCCGATGAGGTCGAAATAACCCTGAAGGCGGCCGTCTTCACCGGGTGTGCCGTGGATGGTGATCCAGGCAAAATCGAACCGGGTCCGCTGCCCATCGTGATTGAAACTGAAATCGTTCTTGTCGATGGGTGTGGTCCGTTTGTCGTCCAACCGAACATACCAATTACCGGACTGTATTACAATAATCCAAACCCGATACAGGTCGTGGTTGATGAACGAGTTCAGCCCGTGGGCACTCTTAAGGGAAATTTCCATTTCGGAGGAATCCCCTCCGCAGATGATGGCAATCTTACGTAATTCCATGATTCATTCTATATCTCTGTAGGCCACATAGCCTCTCCATTTTTCGATCAATGCGGTCATATCTTCGGGTAGCGGACACTCGAAAAGCATTTCTTCTCCGGTTTTGGGATGCTTGAACCCGAGTGTTCTTGCATGAAGCGCCTGCCTTGGACAAATATCAAAACAATTTTTGACAAATTGCTTGTATTTTGTAAAAGTTGTGCCCTTTAATATTTCATTTCCTCCGTATCTGTAATCGTTGAAAATCGGATGCCCGATGTGCTTCATGTGGGCACGGATCTGGTGGGTACGGCCCGTTTCAAGTCGGCATTCCACCAAGGACACATAACCGATGTTGTCCAGAACGCGGTAATGCGTCACGGCTGGTTTGCCATCGCTGCCGTCTTCGAAAACCGACATTTGCAGGCGGTCCTTGGGATTGCGTCCGATATTGCCGGTAATGGTGCCTGATTCTGCGGGCATTGTTCCCCATACCATCGCTGTATAAAGTCGATGAGTGGTCTTGTGAAAAAACTGCCAGCCCAGATGTGCTTTGGCTTCGGGGTTCTTGGCAACAACCAACAAGCCGGAAGTGTTTTTGTCGATGCGGTGCACCAGACCCGGACGGGGATCGTCGGTGGGAAATTCGGGATTATCCTTGAAATGCCAGGCTAATGCGTTCACCAACGTGCCGTTGAAATTACCGTGGCCAGGATGGACCACCATGCCGGCTGGCTTGTTCACGACCAGCACATCGGCGTCCTCGTAAAGGATGTCAAGGGGGATGTCTTCTGGAATGAGTTCGGTGTCGACCGGCGGACGGGTCACCATCAAGGTAACTATGTCGTTCGGTTTTACCCGATAATTGGACTTTACCGGAACGTCGTTCACCAAAACATAACCGGCATCGGCTGCATCTTGAATTCTGCTTCTGGAAACTTTGGTGATGCGGCAGACCAGAAATTTATCGATGCGGAGCAGCGTTTGACCTGCGTCGGCGACAAAGCGGTATTGTTCGTACAGTCGTCCTTCTTCGTCCATTTCCGTCGAGACAGACGCATCGTCCGGTTCGTCGTCAATGAAATCGATTTCGTCCGGATCTTCGGTCAGGTCTATGATTTCTTCAAGCATGTTTTAGTTATTGGTTTGCACCGTGTCTTCGGGTACAAACAATTCGTCTGGCTCCTGCAGGATGGTTTCGTCCATGGTCATCCAAATATCGATGTTTTTACCCACGCTGGCTGAACTGCCGGTGATGGGAACCTGGCGGTAAATCTTGTATTTTTTGGCCTCATCGGAATTGGCCGGTGGCACGTCGTAATAAATGTTGCCGATGTTCAAGCTGCTGGCATGCGCTTTTGTGTTGGCTTCCTGCATGTAACAGCCGTGGAGGCTGGGAACGGTAATTTCCCCGACTGAAGCCCCCTGCCCGACCACCAGTGTGACGGAAGAGTTTTTTGGAAGGCGGAAACCAGCGGGGATGCTTTTGCCCTGAAATTGGACGCCGAGCACCAGATCCCGGTATTCAGAAGGCATGAATTCAATGTTGCCGACGTGGATGCCGTTGGCTTCGAGCGTGGCGACGGCCTGACGTTGTGAAAAATCCTTGACATCGGGGAAAATGATTTTTTCTTCCGAAGTGGCGTTGACGGTGAGGAAGATGAAACGGTTCTGCTTGACGCGGGCGCCTGGGACGGGTTTCTGCTCCAGGATGACACCGGGTCTGGCAGTTGCCACGCGGATGGAATCCACGATTTTGTACCGCAGGCCTTTCTTCTCGATGAACGGTGAAGCCTCATCCACAGTCAAGGTGGTGACGTCGGGTACGGTGATGACTGAATCGTGCTGGGTGTAACTCTTGAGTGAAATGGTCAGGGTGACCAACAGAGCGGTGAGTATCAGCGCAAAAATCAGAACATGTTTAAGGATGCGTTTAGCAGCGTATCTCATATTACCTCAAATTGTTAGATTCTTTTGGGGGACTCTTTTTGGTGGACAGTTTTTTGGACATTCAAAAGTACTAAAAAATACAAGGAAAGGCAGGCCCTAAAACAAAAAAAGTAAAGACCTCGCGATCTTTACTTCTTAATGTTTTTTCAAAGGGTTTTGTTTAACCTCTCAGACGTTCTTCATCGGAAACGGTTAATTTTTTACGACCGTTTGCACGACGGTTGGCCAATACGCGACGACCGTTTGCGGAAGCCATTCTGGAGCGGAAACCATGTTTGTTCGCTCTTTTTCTGTTTGAGGGTTGGAATGTCCTTTTCATAAGACTGATGGGTATATTGTTCTGTTAGTAGTATATGCGTTTTCGGCTTGCAAAAGTAGAACTAATTTTGGCAATACACAACCCTTAAGTCTATTTTTTTGGCCAGTGGACGAAAATGTTTCAAAATTTGCGTATTTTGGAGATTGTTCCGATATTTGCACTCCTTTTGAAAAAAGCGAAACAAATTAAAATCAATACATTATAAAATGGCAACTACAGCTGACATCCGTAACGGCATGTGTCTCGACATCGACGGGCAATACTATTTCATCACTGAATTCCTTCATGTCAAACCGGGCAAGGGCGCTGCTTTCGTACGTACCAAAATGAAAAATGTCGTAACCGGCCGCACATTGGAACGTACGTTCAATGCAGGTGTGAAGATTGAAGAAGTCCGGATTGAACGTAGACCCTATCAATATCTCTATCAGGATGATATGGGTTACAACTTTATGAACAACGAAACTTTCGAACAGATTTCCATCAATAAGGATTGCATCAACGGTGTTGAATTCATGAAAGAAGGCGACAATCTGGAAGTGGTGATGCATGCCGAATCTGAAACCGTTTTGTATGCGGACATGCCCACGCACGTCATTCTGGAAGTGACTTATACCGAGCCCGGCCTTCGTGGTGACACGGCAACCAATACGTTGAAACCGGCCACCCTCGAAACCGGCGCCACAGTTCGTGTACCGCTTTTCATCGAAGTGGGTGAGAAGATCAAGGTGGATACACGTGACGGTTCCTACGCAGAACGCGTCCGCTAACTAAGATGTCTCAAATGAGCGCCAACGTTTTGAGTAGCGAGAGCAGAGGCTAAATTTATTTAGACTATGCCGAGTCATGAAAAACGGATGTTTCGTAGAAACAAATCTCTGCGTTGCTTATTGTTCGCCACTCCTCACGTACCTATAGTACGCTCCGGGGTGTCTCACAACAAGCGCCTTGACCTTGGCGCTCATTTGAAACATCTTCTAGCGTTGAGCTAAAAAGGGGGGTGGTATTTTTGATACTGCCTTTTTTTTGGGGTTGTGTGTTTATTTTGTGTTATTTTATTGTATCTTTGTTGAAAACTAAATCAAAGATACATGAAAGAAGAAATTGTTGGATTTGAAAAGGAGGATCAGTCAGAAGGCCGGTTCAGCATCCGAGAATGGGCATTGGACGACAGACCACGAGAGAAAATGATGAAGAATGGCGCTGAATCGCTGAGCAATGCCGAATTGCTGGCCATTCTATTGGGTTCGGGCACTACCAAAGAAAGTGCAGTTGATTTGGCCAAACGAATCTTGGGAGCTGCCGGCAACAACCTGAATGAGTTGGGAAAATTCAGCATTGAGACCATGTGCAGTCAGTTTCACGGCATTGGACCGGTCAAGGCGGTAACCATCGCCGCAGCGCTCGAAATCGGAAAACGGAGACGCAACTCCGAAGTGGTGAAAAGGGTGCAGATTCGCAACAGCAGGGACATCTATGAGTTGTTTCATTCCAAGATGGCGGATCTCGACCACGAAGAATGCTGGGTATTGCTCATGAACAACCAACACCGCATCATCGATACCGTGCGCATCAGTCACGGCGGCGTATCAGAAACCACGGTCGATCCGAAGATCGTGCTGAAACATGCACTGGGAAAACTCGCATCTTCGGTAGTGCTCTGTCACAACCACCCTTCCGGAAACCCCTATCCAAGCTCCTGCGACGACAAAATCACCCAGAAACTGAAACTTGCCTGCCAAAACCTGGACATGCAGCTCACCGATCACCTCGTGTTCAGCGAAAGCAGTTACTACAGCTATGCAGACGAGGGCAAACTCTGAGAAATGCACAATTTTGAGAAAAACACCTATCTTTGTTCCAAAACTCAAACATATGGATGCTCCATTATTACATACGGAAGAAGCTATCGTACGCATGCTAAAGACGGTATACGATCCTGAAATCCCAGTCAATATTTATGACCTGGGAATGATTTATAAAATTGAAGTCCCCGCGGAAGGCGAAGTCTTCCTCGAAATGACGTTCACCGCCCCCAACTGCCCGGCCGCCGATTTCATCCTGGAAGATGTCCGGATGAAAATCGAATCCGTGGAAGGCGTCAAAAACCTCACCATCAATTTGGTGTTCGACCCGGCTTGGGACAAGGATATGATGAGCGAAGAAGCAAAACTGGAACTAGGATTCCTATAATCGGTAAGGCATGAAGACCTATTTCGTATCCGATGCCCACCTGGGCTCCCTGTATTTGGAAGACAGGCTGGCGAACGAGAAAAAACTGGTCCGCTGGATGGACAGCATCCGATCGGATTGCGAATCCCTCTACATGCTGGGCGACATGATCGATTTCTGGTTTGAATACAAGCAAGCTGTACCCAAAGGTTATGCGCGTTTCTTCGGAAAAATAGCCGAATTCACCGATGCAGGCATCCCTGTTTATTGGTTTGCAGGTAATCACGATATCTGGCTGTTCAATTATGTTCAGACTGAATTGGGGGTTATCGTCTACCGCAAGGAAGTCGAAATCGTCATTCAGGGCAAGAAGTTTTACCTCGCACACGGTGACGGTTTGGGCGATCCTTCCAGGCAATTTCGCATTCTTCGCAAGTTTTTCCACAATACGTTCAACCATTGGTTGTTCCGGTGGCTGCACCCAGATCTGGGCATGAAATTCGGTCTGACATGGGCGAAGCACAGCCGAAAAAAACGGGAATACAATCCGGAAACCTACTTGGGAGAAGACAAGGAATACCTCATTCAGTTTTCCAAAAAGCACTTGGCTGAAAAGGGCGCCGATGCCGCTGATTTCTACATCTTCGGGCACCGACACATCCTATTGGACCTGATGGTATCGGCAAAAAGCCGGATCATCATCCTGGGGGACTGGTTCCGGCTCTTTACCTATGCCAGTTTTGATGGCACCGATTTAGAATTGCTTAGTTTCGAGGAATAATCACTCTTCCTGCTGCGGTTCTTTACCCGGATTCCTAAAATCCTTGGGTAGTTTTCCGAATTGCTTCTGGAAGCATTTGGAGAAGTAGGACGGATTGTTGAAACCCACCATGTAGCAAACCTCGTTGATGCGGTATCGGTTCTCGCGGATGAGTTGCGCTGCTTTCTTCAAGCGGACCAACTGGATGAATTCGTTGGGGGTGATGCCGACCAGACTCTTGATCTTCACGAATAGTCCCGAACGGCTCACAAACAACTGTTCAGCCAATTCCTGAATGGAGAATTCCACATTCGAGAAATTTGCCTCCACTATTTGATTGATTTTGGCTAAGAAAGCCTCGTCTGCACTGTTGCCTGCAATCGTGTTCAAGGGAACGAATGGCATTTCGGTGTAGCGTTTCCGAAGTTTTTTCCTGGATTCAAGCAGATTGTCCACCTGGGCCATCAGCAATTCGATGGAGAAGGGTTTTTCCATATAAACGTCGGCACCCAGCTTCATGGCTTCAATCTTGGTGTTCATATCCGTCTTTGCCGTCAACAACACCATCGGTATGTGGCTGCGGAGAATGTTCTTGTGAAGTTCACGGCAAAGCTCCATACCGTCCATTTCGGGCATCATCAAGTCGGAAATGATGAAATCCACATCGTTCGAATCCATCAACAACATCGCTGCACGACCGTTTTCAGCTTCCAACATCCGGAACTTTTCAGAGAAACTCTGACAAATGAAGCTCCGCATGTCAGCATTGTCTTCGACCACCAACATGACGGGGGCTGAATTCGAAGCAGCAGCATTTTCGGACGGATGGAGTTCCTCCAGATGTGCATCGGAGCTATCCATAAAGCCTTCAGCCTTGGCAAAAGCATCAACATCCTGTTCAATGGGAAATATGACATTGAACACGGTTCCTTCTCCTGGAGCACTTTTCAATCGAACATAGCCGTGATGCGCATCGACCAGCAACTTCAAAAGCGACAGCCCGATTCCGGTTCCCGGTTGATTGGTTCCCGAAACCTGATAAAAAGGTTTGAAAATATGCTCCTGTTCCTCCGGAGGAATACCAACACCGTCGTCCTTGACAGTCAGCACGATGTAGTCTTTGTCTTCGAGCGAAACGGACAACGAAACGTCTACTTTGTCAATGGCATATTTGGTCGCATTGCTGAGCAGGTTGGTGGCCACTTTGACAAAGGCGTCCGAATCCACCGTTGCAAAAACGTCGGGGTTAATGCCTTCCCTGTTGATATGTAGTTCTTTTTCACCCAAGAACGGAAAAAATCCATCCAGAACACCTTTCAGCAATTCCGATAAGTTCAGGTGGTTGAAGTGCATCGCCATGGCTTTCTGCTCTACTTTACGGAAATCGAGCAACTGGTTCACCAGGAAGACCAATCGACGGGCATTTCGGTCAACAATGGTTAGATTTTCCGAAATGCCTGAAGGCAGAATTTCCTTACCCTTCAGAATTCGTTCCAGAGGACCTACAATTAAGGAAACCGGTGTACGGATCTCATGGGCGACGAAGGTGAAGAAATTAATCTTGGCATCGTAAATTTCCTTTTCTTTCAGTGCATAGACGTGTTGAATTTCTTCTTCGTGACGCCTTTCATTCCGGTGCAGAAACCAACGATACAGACGGAAAAGGCCCCAAACAGCCAAGATGATATACAGCAGAATGAATACCGTACTGAACCAGATAGGTGGTTTGACAACGATTTTCAGAGTGGTTCCTTCTTCGTTCCACAAACCATCGTTGTTGGAAGCTTTCACGCGGAACACGTAACTCCCAGCAGGCAGGTTGGTATAGGTTGCTTTCCGGTCATTTCCCGCATATACCCAATCGGCGTCAAAACCTTCCATCTTATAGGCATATTGATTTTTTAGGGGTGCGGCGAAGCTTAAAGCGGCAAATTCAATATTCAGGATGTTCTGCTTCCACGAAAGCGTGATTTTATCCGTACTGGAAACCGACTGCTTCAAAACAGAATGATTTCCGATGGGTACGTTCTCATTGAGGATCTGCAAATTGGTAATGACAACCGGCGGAACACTGGTGTTTTCCTTCAAGTTGTCCGGATAGAACGAATTGAACCCGTTGGCGGTACCGACATAAATTTTACCGTTCTTCATCTTGACGGCCGATTTGAGGTTGAACTGATCGCTCTGCAGACCATCGCTCTTGGTAAAGCTTTTAAATGAATTGTCGTTAGGGTTCAGTCGAATCAAGCCATTGGTGGTGGTGATCCATAAGAAACCCCTGTCAGGCAGGATGTCACAGATGAGCCTGCTTTTTAGTTTCAGGGAGATGCGTGTGAAATTGTCTGTTTTGGGTTCGTATCGGCATAATCCATTGCCCGTACCTACCCAAAGCTGATGGTGTTCATCGATGGAAAGGCAATTCACTTGATTGTCGGTAATGGAATTCGGGTCACCGGCTTCATTTGCAAAGTGCTTCCAGCTGCGTTTTTTTAAATTGTACCGGTAAAGGCCATCTCCCCAGGTGGCAAACCAGACATTGCCCTGTTCATCCTGAAGGATGTCGATGGTGCTGGCATTGATGGGGCGAATACGGTGAAAATCATCCTTCACGGGGTCATACACGTCAATACCCAATGTCGTTCCTACCCACAGCGTACCACGGTTGTCCTTATAAACTGAATAGATGCTTGAACTGGACAATGACTGCGGATTTCCGGTCACCATGGTATATTTCTTGAATTGCTTAGTCTTGAGATCCAACAGATTCAGGCCTCCCGAATAGGTGCCTACCCAAAGCTTGGAGCCATCCAGACAAAGTGCATGCACATTGTGATACGACAAACTATTCTTCCCTTTTACAGGTCGGTAGTTCGTGAATTTTCGGGTTTCGGTGTTGTAATAGCTCAATCCGCCATCGTCCGTAGCAATCCATAGATTACCAGCAGGATCGGGACAAAACTTTCCGATGACATTGCCACCCACCGAGTTCGCATAATCCGAATGCTGGAAATGTTCGAAAAAATTGCTGTTCGGGAGCACATAATTCAGGCCGCCGTAATAAGTTCCGATCCAGATGCCGCCCTCGCGGTCTTTGTAAATGGGATAGACAAACTTGTCGGAAAGACCTTTTTCATCGTCTTCTTTTCCGGTGAACACATCGTAATTTCCAGTTTGAGTGTCTATGCAGGCCAAACCATCATCCGAGCCCACCATCACCTGACCAGGAGCGTATTCGAGCATGGAATGCACGTGAAGGATGCCATATCCATTTCTGGGAGAAAGAATTTTACGGCAGTCCCCACTTGTATTCGCCATGGAGCAGATGCCATCTTCCCAGGTCCCCAACCAGAATCGTTGTGCGGAATCCTCAATCAAACGGTGCACAGAAAGATCCTTCTGCGATTTCAGATAGTCAAAAAAGGCAGGGACCTTGAACTGCTTGGTCACCGCATCAAAGTACCTGACCAGAGCACCGCGCTGGCTGCAACTGACCCAGATCCGTCCATTTTTATCGGCATAAACATAATAAGTGAACAAATTACTGTTGGGATCACCGCCGTTCGGTGAAAACTGTTCGAGCAAGTCTTTGTGATAATCATATCTGAAAACGCCTTGCCCCTGCGTTCCGAACCAAAGGTTGGAATCGTTGTCGAGGGTGATTTGCTGCACATTGGCAGTAATGGAAACACCACTTGCGGTTTTTGCACCAAAAGGGTGAAAACGTTCAGTCTTGGGATTGAAAATGCTCACGCCATGATCGGTACCAATCCACAAATTGGTCTTCGCATCTTCCAGCAACGTATAGACATAATTGTTCCCAAGGGAGGTCGAATCCCCTGCAATATTGAGAAAATTCCGAAATGCGAGCCCGTCAAAACGATTCAGACCGCCCTCGGTACCAATCCAGATAAATCCTTTTTTATCCTGCAGAACGCAACGAACCGTGTTGGAAGACAGACCATCTTCCACCATATAATGCTTGAAACGCAGATTTATGCCGTAAACAGACATGCTGCATAAGAGTATCATAGTTGTCAGAAACCCTGTCAGATATGTTTTTTTCATAGTGTTTTATTGGGGGGCTTTACGCTATTTTTTTCAATGGTTAAATATCGTTTTAATCCACGAATTTTCGAACTGAATTTTCCGAAAAACCCGAATAAATATTTGAAGTTTTCATGCAATAATACTCCAGAAAGTTTGCAACAGTTTTGTATATCGCTGTATTTAAGAGTCTTATGAATGCCATTCTGATTTTAAAACCCTCCTATCATTAGAATATTCTTGCATCAATATGGATTTTATTCACAGACAATTCTTTATTTTAGATGTTTCTTTACCCTCCTAAAAAGGACTCACAAAAAATACCTTAGAAAATACTTCGAAGAATGAAAAAAATTAGGACACTTTTACTAGCCACCTTATTCCTCCCCTTACTTGCAAACGCACAAACTGATTTTGACAAACTGGCCAAGTCGCCACCCATGGGTTGGAACAGCTGGAATAAGTTTGGTTGCAATGTCAGCGATTCATTGATACGGCAGATGGCAGACTATATGGTTTCATCAGGGATGAAGGACGCCGGTTATGAATATGTGGTCATCGACGATTGTTGGCAGGTTGCCCGCGACGCCAAGGGCAACATTCTGCCGGACGAAAAAAGATTTCCGCACGGCATGAAAGCCTTGGCCGATTACATCCACGGTTTGGGACTGAAATTCGGCATCTATTCCTGTGCGGGAAGCAAGACCTGTCAGTCACGTCCGGGCAGCAGAGGCTATCAGTTTCAGGACGCCAGGCAATATGCCGAATGGGGTGTGGATTACCTTAAATACGACTGGTGTTTCAGCGAAGAGCAAAGTGCCAAGGCCGCCTACATGACCATGAGCGATGCTTTGAAAGCCAGTGGACGACCCATTGTCCTGAGCATCTGCGAATGGGGTGAAAACAAACCTTGGGAATGGGGCAAAGGCGTCGGCCAACTCTGGCGTATTTCTCCGGACATCCGCGACTGTTTCGATTGCGAATTCAACTGGGGAGGCGTCGGCGTCCTTCAAATTCTGGACATCGCCACTAAAATCACACAATATGCAGGTCCCGGTCATTGGAACGATTTGGAAATGTTGGAAATCGGCAACGGTGGTCAATCGACCGAAGAATATCAATCCCATTTCGCCATCTGGTGCATGTTGGCTGCACCGCTCATGGCTGGCAATGACCTTAGCAAAATGGATGAAACCATTCGTACAATCCAATGCAACAAGGAAGCCATCGCCATTGACCAGGACACATTGGGCATTCCAGCCATCAAGTTCCTGACCGTCAACGACGTTGAAATTCTGGTGAAACCCTTGTCCAATGGTGATGCCGCCGTTCTTTTCCTGAACAGGAGCAGCTCCAAGGTTGCCCTGAAATTCGATTGGGCCAAGAACCCCGTCTATGACGATCATTTCGATAAAGGTGCCTTCCGAATGGGCAACAATTACCAGATTCGTGACATCTGGGAAGGCAAGAATGTAGGCAAAACCGACAAACCCATGAACCTGACCTTGGACGCTCATGAAGGTTGGTTCGTACGTTTAAGCAAATAACCATTGATGGAAAGTGAATCCGTAAAAATTTGTACTTTTGAACTGGAATGATAAAATGACCCCTTTAAAACGATTTATGAAAAACAACACCCGACTTTTTCTGCTTTCCCTGTGCCTTGCATGCACCTTGCCTGTCCTGGCAAAAAAAGCTCCTGCCAGCCATGACTATCCGATCAGTCCCGTGCTTTTCAACACTGTCAAACTGACCGACGATTATTGGGCACCTCGTCTCAAAACCAATCAGGATGTGACCATTCCCATTGCGTTGTGGCAATGCTACATCACCGGCCGTGTGGACAACTTCAAGAAGGCTGGTCACTTGATGGAAGGCTATTTCAACACCGAATACACCTTTGACGATACGGACATCTACAAAATCATCGAAGGTGCCTCCTACTCCATCGCCAGTGCACCGAATCCTTTCCTGGAAGCCCGCATCGACACCTTGATCGGATACATCGGCAAGGCGCAGGAACCCGACGGCTATCTGTATACCGCCCGTACGGCTGGACAACCTGGCCATCTGCACCAATGGATCGGGGCCAAACGTTGGGAAAAAGATCCTGACCTGAGTCACGAACTATACTGCAGCGGTCACTTGTTTGAAGCAGCATGCGCACACTTCCAGGCAACCGGAAAACGTACATTCCTGGACATCGCCATCAAGAATGCCGATTTGCTCGTCCGTGAATTCGGCCCCGGCAAACTGGCATATGAACCTGGCCATCAGATTGTGGAAATGGGCCTGGCCCGAATGTATCGCGTCACTGGCAAAAAGGAATACCTGACCCTGGCCAAATACTTTTTGGACCTTCGCGGCCACGGTCAGAGCGGTGAATACAGCCAAACCCACAAGCCTGTCATCGAACAGGACGAAGCCGTCGGTCACGCCGTCCGTGCCAATTACATGTACTGTGGCATGGCCGATGTGGCCGCACTGACAGGTGACAAAAGCTACATCAACGCCATCGACAAGATTTGGAACAATGTTGCAGGCAAGAAGCTCTACATCACAGGTGGTGTCGGTGCAACAGGCAACGGCGAAGCTTATGGCGACAACTACGAACTACCCAACATGTCGGCCTATTGCGAAACTTGCGCCGCCATCGCCAATGTTTACTGGAACTACCGCATGTTCATGCTCTACGGAGATGCCAAATACTACGACGTGCTCGAACGCAGCCTGTACAACGGCGTGATGTCCGGCATCAATTTGGCAGGCGACCGTTTCTTCTATCCGAATCCGTTGGAATCGGTTGGTCAGCACTCCCGCAGTGCTTGGTTCGGTTGTGCTTGCTGTCCGAGCAACATGTGCCGTTTCGTGGCTTCCATTCCCGGTTACATTTATGCCCAAAAGAACGATTCCATCTATGTGAACCTGTTCGTTCAAAGCGAAACAAACCTGACGATCAATGGCAAACCGGTTCACATCGCTCAAACGACAGGCTACCCCTGGAAAGGTGACATTCACCTGACCATCGACCCTGCCAAAAAAGGCGCTTTCAAGATGATGGTCCGCATTCCCGGTTGGGCACAAAACAAACCCGTTCCTTCGGATTTGTACAGCTACCTGAACCCGACCACCTCCCCTGTCAAAGTAAAAGTAAACGGTGTTGAAACACCAGTCGTCATCAATAATAAAGGATATTTGGTACTTTCCGGAAAATGGTCCAAAGGCAGCACGGTTGACATCAGCTTACCGATGGATGTACACCGCGTCATCGCCAATGATAAGGTGGAAGATGACAGAGGCAAAGTTTCTCTGGAACGCGGGCCCATCGTCTATTGCCTGGAAGGCGTTGACAATCAGGACGTCGTGTTGAACTCCGTTTTGGCGGACAACATTCAGGTGAAGGTTTCAGCCAAGCTGGATGAAATGAGAGGTATCGTTCGCTTGGAAGCCGATGCTCTGAGCGCAGAAAAGAACGCTGCCGGCGACATTGTCACCAAGGCCAAGCACCTTTCCGCCATTCCCTATTATGCCTGGGCCAACCGTGGCTCCGATGAAATGGCGGTATGGATTCCCCGCACCACCGCTTATACAAGAGCCTTGCCTCTGCCGACCATCTGCACGGAAGCCAAACTAACCTCTTCCACACCCAACAAATCGCTTTCGAGTGTAAACGATGGTTATTTGCCCATGAATTCCAACGACCACAAATGTCCGTTCTATTGCATTTGGCCAAAAGTAAACACCAAAGAGTGGGTGGCCTACGAATTCAGCAAGCCGGAAACCGTATCCAATGCCAAGGTCTATTGGTTCGATGACGGTCCCTGGGGCGGATGCCGCATACCCGTATCCTGGACCATCCAGTATCAGGACGCCTCCGGCAACTGGTTGGATGTAAAGGCCGCCGTTCCTGCCGTTGCCATCAAGGATGCCTACAGCGAGTTCAAGTTTGACCAGGTAACCACCAAGGCCATTCGTGTTGCGTATCAGACTGAAGAAAAGAATTCAGCAGGTATCTATGAAATAATGGTCAACTAAGTTGAATTGACCATAAAAAAAGGGCCGACTTATTGCAAGCCGGCCCTTTTTACATCCTAAAAATCGATTATTTTGAGAGTATTGCTTCCGTGTCGATGGCTATCATCATTTCTTCATCGGTGGGAACGACAATGACAACTACTTTGGAATCAGGTGTGGAAAGAATAATTTCCTTACCTCTGCAACCGTCGTTCTTTTCGAAGTCGAAATTGATGCCCATGAATTCCATATTCTTGCAAACTGCAGCACGGGTTGCCCATTGGTTTTCGCCTACACCACCGGTAAATACAAGAATGTCCAATCCACCCAAAGCGGCAGCATAGGAACCTACGAATTTCTTGATGCGGTAGTTGTACATATCAATAGCCAATTTGGCACGGGGATGTCCTGCAAAAACGGCTGCTTCGATTTCACGCATGTCGGAAGACAAGCCGGAAATGCCCAACACGCCACTTTTCTTGTTCATGACATCACTCAGTTTGGATGCGCTCAAGTGTTCCTTATCTGCCAGGAAGGTCAACACGCCGCCGTCGATTTCACCGGTTCTTGTACCCATCAGCAAGCCGTCTACCGGGGTCATACCCATGGAGGTGTCTATGGATACACCATTCTTGATGGCAGTAATGGATGCACCGTTACCGATATGGGCGGTGATGATTTTTTGATCTTCGTATTTAACGCCCAATATTTCACACGCTTTTTTGGAAACATAGCGGTGGCTGGTTCCGTGGAATCCATAGCGACGAATGCCGTACTTTTCATAATATTCGTAAGGAAGGCCGTACATATAGGCTTTAGGAGGCATGGTCTGATGAAAAGCGGTATCGAATACAGCAACCTGGGGAATACCTGGCAGTGATTTTTCCACTGCTTCGATACCAATCAGATTGGCAGGGTTGTGCAAGGGAGCCAAGTCAAAACAGTCACGAATCTGATCGATAACAGCTTGGTTGATACGAATACTGGCATTGAACTTTTCTCCGCCATGAACCACACGGTGACCGACCGCATCAATTTCCTTCAAGGACTTCAGACATCCATTTTCCTTACTGGTCAACACATCCAGAATAAAGTCCACACCGGTCTGATGATCGGGAATGCTTTTTTCGAGAATCACTTTATTATCTTCGGGGGTAACCAGCTTCAGGAAAGAGTCCGGCATGCCGATTTTTTCTATACCACCTTGTGCAAGCATCTCATGCTTCTCCATATCAATCAGTTTGTACTTGATGGAGCTGCTGCCGCAATTAAAAACCAATACCTTCATGTTTGTCAAATTTGTTGTTTACCTATTTCTTGATACCTATTGCCTGATTGGAAGTAATGATGACCATTTTGTAGACATCGTCCACGGAGCATCCGCGGGAAAGGTCGTTGATCGGAGCAGCCATGCCCTGTAGGATGGGGCCGATGGCTTCAGCATCGGCGAGACGCTGAACGAGTTTGTATGCAATGTTACCTGTTTCCAGGGTCGGGAATACCAAGACGTTGGCTCTGCCTGCAACGGGACTGCCCGGAGCTTTGCTGGCGGCTACGTCTGGTACCAGAGCGGCGTCTGCCTGAAGTTCTCCGTCAATCTGGAGCGTGGGTTCCATTTCCTGAGCAATGCGGGTGGCTTCGACGACCTTGTCCACCATTTCGTGCTTGGCGCTTCCTTTGGTTGAGAAGCTGAGCATGGCGACGCGGGGTTCTATACCGGCGATGTTTCGAGCGGTCTGGGCGGTTGAAATGGCGATTTGGGCCAGTTCAGGCGCTGTTGGATTGGGATGAACGGCACAGTCGGCGAAAACCATCAGCCCGTTTTCACCATAGGCCTTGTTTTTGAGGAACATCAGGAAGGCACCTGAAACGACACTGATGCCCGGAAGCGTCTTTACGATCTGAAAAGCAGGGCGAAGCACATTGCCGGTTGTGTTTCTGGCACCTGCCACTTCACCGTCGGCATCGCCATTTTTGATCATGAGGCAAGCCAAAAACAGCGGATCTACTACTTGCAAAGCCGCTTGCTCTAAAGTCATGCCCTTGCTTTTACGCAGTTCCAACAGCAAATTGGTATACAGTTCTTTTTTCTCGTGATTTTTAGGATCTACCAACGTTGCTTTTTCGACATTCTTCAAGCCATTTTCGAAGGCTAGATGTTTGATTTCTTCCGGGTTTCCTATTAGGATGATTTCAGCAGCCTTCATTCCGAGGATTTGATTGGCAGCCATCAAGGTTCGGATTTCAGTCCCTTCTGGCAGTACGATGCGCTGCGGATTTGCTTGCGCGCGTAAAAGCATGTTTTGTAAAAGATCCATAAATAGTTATTGCGGGTTAAATTTCGGGTGCAAAGATACTACGATTTTGCAATATAGAGATAGCAAAACGATCGATTTTACAAAAATCCTGTCGAAATTTTTACCGACAGAAATGTTAAATGATTTTTTCGGTCAAAAGACGTTCGAGATCCTCAATTTTAAGGTGGCGTTGCAACTCTCCCATATAAGCCAGGCTGATGATGCCGCTTTCTTCGGAAACCACGATGGCCATGGCATCTGTCACTTGGGAGATGCCCAGCGCAGCACGGTGTCTGAGTCCCAGGTTTTTGGGTAGATTGTCATCATGGGCCACCGGCAAGATGCAGGCAGCAGCCTTGATGCGATAATCGGAAATGATGACAGCACCGTCGTGCAACGGGCTGTTTTTGAAGAAAAGGTTCTGCAGCAGTTGACCGCTCAGAACAGCATCCAATCGTTCACCGGAATGGATATATTCACCGAGATAAGCGTTGCCTTCCAGAATGATGAGCGCACCCGTTTTCTTTTTGGAGAATTCTTGGCAAGCAAGAACGATTTGCATGATGAAAGCGTCCGATTTGTCCTTGGGGAGCTTCTTTTGCGTAAAGAATCGCCCAATGATCTGCCAACGCCGACGCGAACCCAGCATGACCAAGAACCGTCGAATTTCATTTTGGAAAAGCACGATCAACGCGATGGCACCCACGCTGATGAATTTGTTCATGATGGCTCCCATGAGGCGCATTTCGAACACATAGGAAACCAAAACCCAAACAGCCACGAAGGAGAGAATGCCCGTGAAAATGGCCATCGCTCCTGAACTCTTCATGATTTTGTACGTTGCGTATAGTAGAAATGCCACCAACAGAATGTCGATGATATCCTTCAAGTTGGGCGTTATCAGCATATCCCGGATGTTTTACAGGTTTGTACCAGTTTCACACATTCCAACGCTTCTTTGATGTCGTGTACCCGAAGGATGTTGGCACCTCCGGTTAGGGCAAGGGTATTCAGGATGCTGGTGCCGTTGAGCGATTGTTCAGGGTTCGTCCCCAGATTCTTGTAAATCATGGATTTCCGTGACAAGCCTACCAACAGCGGCAAACCGAAGAGTTCAAATTCATCGAGTCTCCGTAGCAACTCGTAGTTGTGATCCATGGTTTTACCGAAGCCGAAACCCGGATCGAGTATGATATCGTTCAATCCCAAACTTCGTAGGGTTTCCACCCGTTTGGAGAAGAACTGACCTATTTCCGTCATCATATCGTCGTAATGTGGCTGGATTTGCATGGTGGAAGGCGTACCCTGCATGTGCATCAGGATGTACGGTACTTGCAATCGTGCCACTGTTTTGAACATTTCCGAATCCATATCCCCGCCGGAAATATCATTGATCATGTCCGCTCCGAACTCCGTCACCACGACTTCAGCCACCTTGGCGCGGAAGGTATCCACAGACACAGGCATGTTGGGCCAGCGCTTGCGAATAAGGTGCATTGCCAATCTCAGTCTCAGCAATTCTTCCTCTTCTGAAACCAGCTCGATGCCTGGTCGGGTGGAACAGGCGCCTACGTCCAATATGTCTGCCCCGTCATCGATGATCTGACCAGCCCGGTGCAGAATTCCTTCTTCAGACATATACCGGCTGCTTGAAAAAAACGAATCGGGCGTCACGTTCAGGATTCCCATCACTTTGGGAACACTCAGATCCATGAGGCGACCCTGTATATTTATGGTAAATGTTTGACCGGAAAATTGCATAATCGAATGTAGGATAGACAACTGTGGAAAGGCCGGATGATGGAGGCTCTCCTCGCAAATGTACAAAAAAACCTATAAAAATCAGCCCGTAATGAAAATTTATGCACCCTCCTGCTACTATCAAATTATTCTGTATTTTTGTTGGTAAAAAAGAACGGCTATGACCACAATCACCGAACTGTACGAGATATTCAAAAAGCACCCTTTCGTTACCACCGACAGTCGCAACTGCCCTTCGGGATCCCTGTTCATCGCCCTGAAAGGCGACAACTTCAACGGGAACCACTTTGCCAGGCAGGCACTCGACCTGGGCTCCAGCTACGCCGTGGTGGATGAACCCGATGCCGTGACCGACCAACGCATCCTGCTGGTGGACGATTGCCTTCAGACCCTTCAAGGTTTGGCAGCCCATCACCGTAAACAGTGCAACATACCAGTCATCGGCATTA
>Ga0302205_10000091_pt1 | contig 44460 bp, 39 predicted proteins | sample II_Fen_E1_3_FD_194582 | JGI IMG/M metagenome (GOLD analysis project Ga0302205, IMG submission 194582) | Peat permafrost microbial communities from Stordalen Mire near Abisko, Sweden - II_Fen_E1_3 | ecosystem: Environmental > Terrestrial > Soil > Wetlands > Permafrost | place: Sweden: Abisko...
TGCTTTTTGCTTTTGTTTCTTTTCTAAAAGCCATATTGTGTATGAGTAATTAACCGTTTATACTTAATCCATTTGGATGCTTAGACCCAAACCTCTCAATTCATGCAGAAGCACGTTCAGTGATTCCGGAATACCGGGCTGCGGCATCGGATCGCCCTTCACAATGGCTTCGAAAGCCTTGCTGCGGCCGACCACGTCATCGGACTTGATGGTCAGGATTTCCTGGAGGATGTGTGCGGCACCGAATGCTTCGAGTGCCCAAACTTCCATTTCCCCGAAACGCTGACCCCCGAATTGTGCCTTACCACCAAGAGGTTGTTGCGTGATCAATGAGTATGGACCGATGGAACGGGCGTGCATCTTGTCGTCGACCATGTGGCCCAGTTTCAGCATGTAAACCACACCGACTGTTGCTGTTTGGTCGAAGCGTACACCAGTACCACCATCGTACAGATAACATTTGCCATAATGAGGAACACCAGCTTTGTCTGCCCATGAGTCCAAATCGTCGAGGCTTGCGCCGTCAAAGATAGGAGTCGCGAACTTCAAGCCGAGTTCTTTACCGCACCAACCAAGAACTGTTTCAAAGATCTGTCCAAGGTTCATACGGGAAGGTACACCCAGCGGATTCAAAACGATATCGACCGTAGTTCCGTCTTCGAGGAACGGCATGTCTTCCTGGCGTACGATACGGGATACGATACCCTTGTTACCGTGACGTCCGGCCATCTTGTCACCGACGCGAATCTTACGTTTCTTGGCAATATAAACTTTAGCCATTTGAATGATACCGGCGGGCAGTTCATCACCAATCGTAATGTTGAACTTCTTGCGTTTCATGAGCGCGTCCAGTTCCTTGTGCTTGCGCAGGTAATTCAGGATGAGGTCGCGAATCATGTCGTTTTTGCCATTGTCCGTGGTCCATTTGCTAACCTGAACTGAGGAGTAATTGATTTCTCCCAAGTTTTTAGCGCTGAATTTAGCGCCTTTGGCTATTACTTCAGTTCCCAAGTTGTCTTTAACACCCTGTGAAGTCTTGCCATTGGTCAGTACAATCAACTTTTCAATGAGAAGTGCTTTCAGCTTAGTTGCTGATTCTTCGAATTCTTCGTCGATTTTCGGCAAAAGGGCTTTGTCGGTAAGACGTGACTTACGGTTCTTCATCGCTTTGGAGAAGAGTCGTTTGTCAATGATGACACCACGCAAGGACGGAGTTGCTTTCAAAGAAGCATCTTTCACATCACCAGCCTTGTCACCAAAGATGGCACGAAGCAGTTTTTCTTCTGGAGAAGGATCGGATTCCCCTTTCGGAGTAATCTTACCAATCAGGATGTCACCCGGTACAATATGTGCACCAATACGCACGATACCGTTTTCATCCAAATCCTTTGTAGCTTCTTCACTTACATTAGGTATGTCTGAAGTCAATTCTTCGAGGCCACGTTTTGTTTCACGAACTTCCAAGGTGTATTCATCCACGTGTACGGAAGTGAAGATGTCTTCGCGAACCATACGTTCGTTCAGTACGATAGCATCTTCAAAATTGTAACCCTTCCAAGGCATGAAGGCCACTTTCAAGTTGCGTCCAAGTGCCAGTTCACCGTTTTCGGTGGAATAACCTTCCGTCAACAATTGACCGTCCGTTACTCGATCACCCTTGTGAATGATGGGGCGTAAGTCTATGGTCGTGCTTTGGTTGGTTTTCTGGAACTTAGGAATAATATAGGTTTTGATCGAATCGTTGAAGCTTACAAATTCTTCTTCTTCGCTGCGATCATATTTAATGCGGATGGTCGTTGCATCAACGTATTCGACTACGCCTTCGCCTTCTGCCATCAATTGAGTACGGGAATCACGGATCAACTGACCTTCCAGGCCTGTTCCGACGATCGGCGCTTCACTGCGGATTAGAGGTACTGCCTGGCGCATCATGTTGGATCCCATCAGGGCACGGTTGGCATCATCGTGTTCAAGGAAGGGAATCAATGCAGCAGCGATTGAAGCGATCTGAGTTGGTGATACGTCCATCAACTTGACTTCCTGAGGACTTACCACAGGAAAGTCAGCATCCAGACGAGATTTGACGCGGTTGAGCAGGAAGGTTCCGTCTTCTTTCAAAGGAGCATTCCCTTGAGCAATAATCTTGCCTTCTTCTTCTTCTGCAGTCATATAAATAACCTCACCAAGATCAACCTTACCATTTTCTACATTTCTGTAAGGTGTTTCGATAAATCCGAGCTTGTTGATCTTTGCATAAACACAAAGGGATGAAATCAAACCGATGTTCGGACCTTCAGGTGTTTCAATCGGGCAAAGACGGCCGTAGTGGGTATAGTGTACGTCACGTACTTCAAAACCGGCTCGTTCGCGTGAAAGACCGCCAGGGCCGAGGGCAGACATACGACGCTTGTGCGTCATTTCAGCCAACGGATTGGTTTGGTCCATAAATTGCGAAAGAGCATTGGTTCCGAAGAAAGAATTGATCACGGACGAAATTGTCTTGGCATTGATCAGTTCAACCGGAGCAAATACTTCGTTGTCACGAACGTTCATACGTTCGCGGATGGTACGGGCCATACGAGCGAGACCAACGCCGAACTGATTGTTCAGCTGTTCGCCGACGGTACGTACACGACGGTTGCTTAAGTGGTCAATGTCGTCCACGTCAGCATTGGAGTTCACCAGTTCGATCAGGTATTTGATGATCTCGATGATGTCTTCCTTGGTCAGCACCTTCACATTCATTTCTGTGGAGAGGTGCAATTTTTTATTGATACGGTAGCGACCTACTTCACCGAGGTCATATCGTTTTTCAGAGAAGAACAGATTCTGGATGACTTCGCGTGCACTGGCATCGTCGGCAGGTTCTGCATTACGCAGCTGACGGTAGATGTACAGCACAGCTTCTTTTTCCGAATTGCTGGGGTCTTTCTGAAGTGTATTGTAGATGATTCCGTAATCGGACATGCTGGCATCTTCCTTGTGCAGGAGGATTGTTGAACAGCCGGATTCCACGATTTCATCGATGTGTTCATTCTCAAGAATGGTTTCGCGGTCGATGATCACTTCATTACGCTCAATCGAAACAACTTCACCGGTATCTTCATCCACGAAGTCTTCCACCCAGCTTTTAAGCACACGGGCAGCAAGCTTGCGGCCAATAAGACGTTTCAGGGCAGCTTTTGAAACCTTGACTTCTTCAGCAAGATTGAAAATTTCCAGAATGTCCTTGTCGGTTTCAAAACCGATGGCACGCAACAAAGTGGTTACAGGTAATTTCTTTTTTCGGTCAATGTATGCATACATGACATTGTTGATGTCAGTAGCAAACTCAATCCAGGAACCCTTGAATGGAATGATACGGGCCGAATACAGTTTAGAACCGTTGGCATGCAAGCTTTGTCCGAAGAACACGCCAGGCGAACGGTGCAACTGCGAAACGATGACACGTTCAGCTCCATTAACGACAAAAGTCCCTTTGGGGGTCATATATGGAATCGCTCCCAGGTATACGTCCTGAAACTTAGTTTCAAAATCTTCGTGATCGGGATCGGTACAGTACAGCTTCAGTCTAGCCTTCAAAGGCACATTATACGTCAGGCCGCGTTCGATACACTCGTCGATGGAATAACGAGGCGGATCAATGTAATAATCCAAGAATTCAAGAACAAAGTTGTTGCGGGTGTCTGCAATGGGAAAGTTTTCGGTGAAAACTTTATAGAGGCCCTCGTTTTTACGTCTTTCGGGCGGAGTATCCAGTTGCAGGAAGTCCTGGAATGACTTCAATTGCACTTCCAAAAAATCCGGATAGTCGAGCGGACTCTGGATGGAGGCAAAATTAACTCTTTTAGTTTCAGTTGTTGAAGACATTTATGAGTGTATTTATGATCGTTTAGCGAATGTGGAAACGGTTGCTTTGTCCCGCCGGACGATTGAAACGATCCTTGTAAAAAGAACTTAAAATTAAATAAGACACAAAAAGGTTTAGAATCTCCTTTCAGGGAGACTCTAAACCAAAGTACCTGATAATCAGGTAGTAATGTTATTTAAGTTCAACTTCAGCGCCAGCTTCTTCCAAAGTTTTCTTCAAAGCTTCGGCTTCGTCTTTGCCAGCACCTTCCTTCAATACGGAGGGAGCAGCGTCAACGAGATCTTTAGCTTCTTTCAAGCCAAGACCACAAGATTCCTTGACAGCCTTAACGACGGCCAATTTAGCTAGGCCAGCTGCTTTCAAGACTACGTCAAAAGAAGTTTTTTCTGCAGGTGCAGCAGCTTCAGCAACAGGAGCAGCAGCAACAGCAACAGCTGCAGCAGCGGGTTCAATGCCGTAAACATCCTTCAGGATGGTAGCCAGTTCGTTTACTTCTTTTACAGTTAAATTCACCAATTGTTCAGCAAAAGCTTTCAAATCTGCCATTTTTATATGTATTAAAATTGTTATTGTTTCTTGGTTTGTTGTAATTAGTTTTCTCTTTCACCCAGCGTTTTCAATACGCCATGGAGAATAGCGCCTCCGCTTTGGAGGGCAGATACCACGTTTTTAGCAGGCGATTGCAACAAGCCAATAACTTCTCCGATGAGTTCGTTTTTGCTCTTGATGTGAATCAGCGCTTCCAACTGGTCAGGACCGATATAGAAACTTTCTTCTACGTATGCAGCTTTCAAGGCAGGAACAGTTTTTCCTTTTGAAAATTGCTTGATCAGTTTAGCAGGTGCATTGGCGGATGCGGAAAACATCATAGCGGTGTTTCCTTTCAATACGCCATCCAACTCGCTAAAATCTGTATCAAGGCTTTCCAAAGCCTTTGCAAGCAAGGTATTCTTTACGACCACGAGCTTGATGCCCTGGCTGAAGCAGAGTCTTCTGAGCGCACTGGTGGTCGCTGCATTCATAGCAGTTATATCAGTGAGGTAGAAGCTTCCATATTCTCCAACCGTTGCGGCAATTTGCCCAATGACGGTGCTTTTATCTTCCTTCTTCATAATTCAAATTTGATTAGTTTTCCTCAACGGATTTGGGATCAATTTTGATACCCGGACTCATTGTACTTGAAAGATAAATGCTCTTGACATAAGTACCTTTTGCGGCAGAGGGTTTCAATTTCATCAGCATGGAAATGAATTCTTTGGCATTGCCAAGAATCTGTTCCGGGGTGAATGATACTTTTCCAACAGACGCATGAACGATACCGGTCTTGTCTACCTTGAAGTCAATCTTACCTTGTTTTACCTCTTTAACTGCTTTACCGACTTCCATGGTAACCGTTCCGCTCTTAGGATTCGGCATCAGGCCACGAGGACCCAAAACACGACCCAAAGCACCGATCTTACCCATGATGGCGGGCATCGTGATAATCACGTCGATGTCCGTCCAGCCACCTTTTATTTTCTCAATATATTCATCGAGACCAACATGATCAGCTCCGGCTTCTGTAGCCTCAGCTTCTTTATCGGGAGTACACAATACCAGCACTCGTACTTCTTTCCCTGTACCGTTAGGCAGTGACACTACGCCACGTACCATCTGGTTGGCTTTACGGGGATCCACACCGAGACGAACGTCTACATCAACTGAAGAGTCGAATTTGGTGGAAGTGACTTCCTTAACCAAAACGCATGCTTCTTTCAATGTATAATTCCTTCCAGCTTCAATTTTCTCAAAAGCCAACTTCTGTTTTTTTGTCAGTTTACTCATTTCAATTGAAGATTAGTTGTTAGCGGGGAAAACCCCGGTTACGGTGATACCCATACTGCGAGCCGTACCTGCTATGAGCTTCATAGCGGATTCAACGGTGAAACAGTTCAAATCTTCCATTTTGTCGGCAGCGATCACTTTCACCTGTTCCCAGGTTACGGAGGCTACTTTGACGCGGTTAGGTTCGGCAGAGCCGACCTTGACCTTGGCTGCTTCCATCAGCTGAATGGCTGCGGGAGGAGTCTTTACAACAAAGTCGAAAGATTTGTCGGAATAGTAAGTAATGACAACAGGCAATACTTTACCTGCTTTGTCTTGAGTTCTGGCGTTGAATTGCTTGCAAAACTCCATGATGTTTACACCCTTGGAACCCAGTGCGGGTCCTACGGGAGGGGAGGGATTTGCGGCACCCCCCTTTATCTGCAATTTGATTTGTCCAGCAACTTCTTTAGCCATTTTCTTTAAAAATTAAAAAATTTGTGGGAATTTAAGAAAAGGAATAACACTCGCGTAACCTGTCGTTATTCTTTTTCGACTTGCATAAAACCCAATTCGAGCGGAGTTTTCCGTCCGAAGATTTTCACCATGACCTTGAGTTTTTTCTTCTCATTGTTTACTTCTTCAATGACAGCACTGAAGCCACTAAACGGACCGTGATTAACTTTCACGGACTCACCGACATAATAAGGGATGCTGAAGTCTTCTCCGGTTTCCTGGAGCTCATCAACTTTTCCTAAGATGCGGTTCACTTCAGATTCACGAAGGCTTTGCGGATTGTCCGTTCCACCTAAGAATCCGATGACATTCGGTGTGTTCCGAAGAACGTGCGCCACTTCGCCTACAAGAGCGGCTTCTATCAAAACATAACCAGGCAGGTAGGAACGCTCTTTGAGCACCTTCTTGCCGTTACGCATTTGATAGACCTTTTCCGTGGGAATCAATACCTGAGAGACGTACTCGCTCAGTGATGAATTCTTGATTTCTGCTTCAAGATACTCACGCACTTTGTTTTCCTTACCACTCACGGCACGCAGGACGTACCATTTTTTTTCAAAATCAGACATTGCTTCTTTTCAGATTAGAATACCTTCTGGTAGATAAAGGTCATGATGTTTTCAAAACCTAAATCGATGACAAAAACAATCAGTGCGATAACAAGGGAAGCTGTTAAAACAACGACCGCACTGTTGCTCAACTCAGCCATAGTAGGCCAACTGACCTTATGAACGAGTTCGGTGTAGGACTCTTTGCAATAAGAGACTACGGTGTTAATAAATTTCTTCATCTTTATCTAGGGTTTTAATGGCACGAAAGGAGAGGCTCGAACTCCCGACACTCGGTTTTGGAGACCGATGCTCTACCAACTGAGCTACTTTCGTGTGTGAAAAAAAGCTCCCCCCTGTTACAGTGGGAGCTTTTTTCATATACTAACTACGTATTATTCAACAATTTCGGTAATCTGACCGGAACCTACCGTACGTCCACCTTCGCGGATAGCGAAACGCAAACCTACTGACAAAGCTACCGGGTAGATCAATTCAACATTGATTTCCAAGTTGTCACCGGGCATAACCATTTCAACACCGGCGGGCAGGGTGATTTCACCCGTTACGTCCAAGGTGCGAATATAGAACTGCGGACGGTATTTGTTATGGAATGGAGTATGACGGCCACCTTCTTCTTTCTTCAGGATATAAACTGAAGCTTTGATTTTGGTGTGAGGAGTCACTTTACCCGGGTGGGTAATAACCATGCCACGTTTGATGGATTCTTTATCGATACCGCGAAGCAACAAACCTACGTTGTCACCAGCTTGGCCATCGTCCAAAATCTTGCGGAACATTTCAACACCAGTTACAACTGATTTCTTACCTTCTGCACCAAGACCGATGATCTGAACTTCGTCGCCAGTATGGATAACACCAGTTTCAATACGACCAGTAGCTACAGTACCACGACCAGTGATGGAGAACACGTCTTCAACAGGCATCAGGAAGGGTTTGTCAACTGCACGGGGAGGAAGATCAATCCAAGTATCGACAGCGTTCATCAGTTCGATTACTTTGTCTTCCCATTCGGGGACACCGTTCATTGCACCAAGTGCAGAACCGCGAATAACAGGTGTGTTATCTCCGTCGAAATCATAGAAAGACAGCAAATCGCGCATTTCCATTTCAACAAGTTCCAACATTTCTTCGTCGTCAACTGAGTCGCATTTGTTCATAAATACAACCAATTTCGGTACGTTTACCTGACGAGCGAGCAGGATGTGTTCGCGTGTCTGAGGCATAGGACCGTCAGTAGCTGCAACTACGATGATTGCGCCGTCCATCTGGGCAGCACCCGTAACCATGTTCTTAACATAGTCAGCGTGACCCGGACAGTCAACGTGTGCGTAGTGACGATTGGCGGTTTCATACTCAACGTGAGCCGTATTGATCGTGATACCACGTTCCTTTTCTTCGGGAGCGTTGTCGATCTGATCAAACGACTTGATTTCACAAAAACCTTTTTTGGCCAGTACCATCGTGATAGCAGCGGTCAAGGTCGTTTTACCGTGGTCAACGTGGCCGATGGTCCCAATGTTGACGTGGGGTTTACTCCTGTTGTAATGTTCTTTAGCCATAACTCAAAGATTATAAATTGAATGAAATAAATAAATTGTGAGCCGTTGCCGGGACTTGAACCCGGGACCTCTTCCTTACCAAGGAAGTGCTCTACCGCTGAGCTACAATGGCAAAAAAAGAGCGGGAAACGGGACTCAAACCCGCGACCCTCAGCTTGGAAGGCTAATGCTCTATCAACTGAGCTATTCCCGCAATTTGTCGTTGTCTTCTCACCTGGGTGAACATCCTCCGACATTCCGCTCAAAACCTGGTTATTCACCAGAATTCTCACTGTGGGCAGTGATGGATTCGAACCACCGTAAGCTTACGCTAGCAGAGTTACAGTCTGCCCCATTTGGCCACTCTGGTAACTGCCCTTTTACCTTAATAAAACCGAGCCCTAAGACTGCAGCCGCTCCCCCTCTGCATAGGCTTTAGGAGAAACGGCTGCAAATGTAGGACAATAATTTGAATCCGCAAAGGGTTTTTCAGAAAATTATTTGGGTTGGTTCTTTTCCTTAAATTTCAAAAGTTGTTTCTGCAAGGCCTCTACAGCATCATCTACAGATTGTTCGAAGGTGTCGCTGATCTTGGAAGCGTACATCTCCGTATGGGCTACTTTTATCTTTACCTGCGCTTCTTTGTTTTGTACTGTTTCGGGTTTGATCACTTTTAATATCACTTCTGCTTCTAGTATGCCGTCGTAATACTGACTGAGTTTCGTAACTTTCTTCTGAATGAACTGTTCCAACACCACCGTTGCATCGAAATGAATCGACTGAATTTTGATTTCCATAAAAATCCTCCTTCTCTTTACGCCCTAGGATGGGCTTGTTTATACACTTTTTTTAATTCTGCGAAGGTCGTGTGAGTATATACTTCCGTCGCCGAAAGGCTGCTGTGCCCAAGGAGTTCCTTGACAGCGTTCAGCTCAGCCCCTCTATTCAGCAATGTGGTGGCAAACGTATGCCTCAACACATGCGGACTATTTTTTGTCAATGTGCCAACTTCAGTGAGTTTCTGATGCACCATTCGGTACACCATCTGCGGATAAAGTGGACTCCCGTCGTTTCTAACCAACAAACGATTGCTGTTACGCTCAATTTGTTCATTGCGGATCTTCAGATATTGACTGATGGAGCGCTTAAGCTCCGAACCGAATGGAATTAATCGTTGTTTGTCTCTTTTACCAGTCACTTTCAGCGTGCACGAATTCAGATCCAGCGTTTCATCCGTCAGCCCGATCAACTCGGAGAGACGCATGCCGGTGGAATAGAAAAGGTCTATGATCAGCTTGTCTCGAATTTGAGGAAAATCATCTTCATCCAAGATATCCTTATTTAAAAGCTCATCCATTTCTGCCTCTTTTAGAAAGACAGGAAGCGGTTTGGTCGTTTTAGGCGGGACTACTTTTTTAAATGGATTTGCGGAAACTGCTCCGGTACGCTGCAGGTAATGCCAAAAAGTCTTGAGACTGGATAGCTTCCTGTTCACCGATCGGGCAGTCATCCCACCTTCGAGCAGGCAGACCATCCAGGAACGGAGCATATCGGAATCCAACACGGTCGGATCGGTCACTCCGAACTGATGTTCAACGTATTCCAGAAATTGGGTGAGGTCACATTCATACGCAACAACGGTATGAGTAGAATAATTCTTCTCATACCGCAAGTATTGTATAAATTCTTCGATCAACACCATATTCTGCATCAGGATTCGATGCAACGAATATACTAAAAAGATCGGGGAAAAGCAATAAAAAACAGGTTTAATCCTTCTTTAGTCTTCTACCTGCTGAAGCTGCTGCACATAAACAGCTTTGATCTTCTGTTTTCTTTTAACAACAGAAGGTTTGCTGAAAGCCTGACGACTTCTGAGTTCTTTGACAACTCCGGTCTTTTCAAATTTGCGTTTGAATTTTTTCAGTGCTTTTTCAATGTTTTCACCTTCTTTGATAGGAACTACGATCATAATTTTTAATGCTTTATAGTTTGTTTAAAATCGGACTGCAAAATTAGATAAAGCGTTTGATATACCAAACAATTATAACAATCTTTTTTTCACTTTTAAATTCAAGTGGCTGAAAAAGGCGATTTCAGAGCGTTTGAGTTCGGACATTTCCCCGAAAATAAACTACATTTGTGGATAGTAACAGTATAAAAGACTATGAAAACATCAATTCCGAACAGACTTCTCAACTTACGCATGGAAATGGGGAACAAAGGCATAAGCGCCTGCATCATCCCCACATCAGACCCTCACCAAAGCGAGTATACAGCAGAATGCTGGAAATTCAGGGAATACATGTCCGGATTCACCGGCAGCGCCGGCACGCTGGTCGTAGGAATGGACGATGCCGGCTTATGGGTCGATTCCAGGTATTTCCTACAAGCGGAAGCCGAATTGGAAGGTTCCGGGATTACTATGTACAAAAGTAGTCTGGCAGAAACAATAACGCCCGAAGCATGGATTGCATCAAAGAATTACCGTTCAGTTGGTTTGGATGGATCCATGTTTTCCATGAAAGAAGTACAGTACCTTGCGGATTATCTCAACAGAAACGATTGCCTTATTGATGCTACGTTTGAACCGTATGTTGCAGTTTGGACGGACAGACCCGAATTCCCCAAAGGTGAAATCTACCTTTTTCCGGAAGAATTTGCAGGCGAAACGGTGGAATCAAAGCTGGAACGCGTGCGCACCATACTAAGGAATAATGGAGCAGACGCCATGCCATTGGCTGCTCTCGATGAAATTGCCTGGTTTTTCAACCTGCGAGGCAGCGACATCGAATACAATCCGGTTGGCGTCGGTTTTGCCTACGTTGACCAAAAGACTGCCTGGTTGTTTACTGCACCTGAAAAGCTGACTGACTTGACACGAAGCAGGCTGAAATCCGCTGGAATCGAAATCGCAGGCTACGACGATTTACCCGTCCTTCTTCAAAAACTGAAAGGCGTTCGGTTGCTTATTGACAAATCAAGAATCAATCAAAAGATCGGTAGCAGCATTCCAGGTGGAAACAGTGTCATTGAAGCTGCTTCGCCGGTTGCACGGATGAAAGCACTCAAGAACGAAACTGAAATCGCTGGATTCAGAAATGCCATGATTAAAGATGGCATCGCACTAACCCGCTTCTGGAAAGAACTGGAAGAAAAATTGGACACTGGCGACGATACCATCACGGAATGGACCATCAGTCAACGGATTGCTGAACTCCGCAGTCAACAAGGAAATTATGCAAGCGACAGTTTCGGCCCCATAGTCAGCTTCAAGGGCCACGGTGCCATCGTACATTACGAAGTCAGCCCTGAAAGCGCCTATTCTGTTTCTAAAAACGGCATTCTACTGACTGACACTGGTGGACAGTACTTTGACGGAACGACGGACATCACACGCACGTATTCACTTTATGAAGAAACTCCGGAACTTTACAAAAAGGATTACACCAGCCTTCTGAAGGGAGTAATCGCCCTTTCAACCGCGGTCTTTCCGGTCGGAACCCGAGGAACTCAACTCGATGTGCTGGCCAGGCAATTCATCTGGAAAAGAAACATCAATTACCTGCATGGAACTGGCCATGGAGTTGGTCACTTCCTGAATGTGCATGAAGGGCCGCATAGTGTTCGAATGAATGAAAACCCTGTCATCCTGGAAGCAGGCATGACCCTAACCAACGAACCCGCCATTTACCGCACCGGTGAATATGGCGTTCGAGTGGAGAATGTCATGTTGATCCGGAATGAAAACACGTCTGAGTTCGGCAGTTACCTTTGCTTTGAAGTTCTTACACTCTTCCCGCTCGATCACAAAAGCATCGATACTTCGCTGCTCAGCAACGAGGAAAAAATCTGGATTAACGCCTACCACGAACGGGTTTACAAGATACTTTCTCCAAAGTTGACAAAAGAAGAAGCGGCTTGGCTGAAAACAAAAACCAGAATTATTGAATAGACACCTTAATATATAGTAAAACCTATGGCACTAATACGATCAGTCCGCGGCTTCACTCCTCAATACGGTGCGAAGTGTTTTTTCGCTGAAAACGCCACCATCATCGGCGACATCATCATGGGTGACGGTTGCAGTATTTGGTACAACACCGTCCTTAGAGGCGACGTAAACTCCATCCGGATTGGAAACAACGTGAATATCCAGGATGGCTCCGTACTCCATACCTTGTATAAAAAATCAACCATCGAAATCGGGGATAACGTCTCCGTTGGACATAATGTAACCATTCATGGTGCAAAAATAGAAAACAATGCATTGATCGGGATGGGTTCGGTCGTACTTGACCATGTTGTCGTCGGCGAGGGTGCAATCATCGCTGCAGGCTCTGTCGTTTTGAGCAACACCATCGTGGAACCGTTCAGCATCTGGGCAGGAGTTCCTGCCAAATTCGTCAAAATGGCCGACCCCGAACAGACCCAAACCATCAACAAACGCATCTCGGACAATTACCAATTTTACGCCAGTTGGTACATGGAAGAAGATGAACTTTAAAGCGCTGAATCGAGGTTAAATTTCAAATAATTGGTAAAGGGAGTGCAATTCAATCGCTTTTTACTAATTTTGCGGCTCAATTTCGCTTTTGTTTTCAGCTAAAATCGCTACCGATGCAAAAAAATCTAGTTATTGTCGAGTCACCTGCCAAAGCAAAAACCATCGAAAAGTTTCTGGGAAAAGACTATAAAGTCCTTTCCAGCTTCGGTCACATCCGCGACTTGAGCAAGAAGGATTTCGGGGTGGACATGGCCAATAACTTCAAACCCATATACGAGGTTTCCCACGATAAGAAAAAATTAGTCGCCGAACTCAAGTCGATAGCCAAGGATGCCGAGACCGTATGGCTCGCCTCCGATGAAGACCGTGAGGGTGAGGCCATTGCATGGCATTTGTACGAGGTACTCGGGTTGAATAGTGAAAATACAAAACGCATTGTTTTCCACGAAATCACGAAAGAAGCCATCCTGAACGCCATCGAAACTCCCCGCGACATTGACTTGCATCTGGTGGATGCCCAACAGGCTCGTCGTGTACTCGACCGCATCGTCGGATTCGAACTTTCACCCGTGCTTTGGAAGCGAATCAAACCATCACTTTCGGCAGGTAGAGTTCAATCGGTAGCCGTTCGCCTCATTGTGGAACGCGAACGTGAAATTCAGAATTTTCAGTCGGAAGCTTCCTATAAAGTGGTCGCCACCTTCCTGATCCAGGAACCGGACGGCAGTATTACACCAGTAAAAGCCGATTTGCAAAAAAGATTATCCACCAAGAATGAAGCGCTTGCTTTCCTGGAAAAAATACGGTCAGCGACCTTCACCATCGAAGACATAGCGACCAAACCGACTAAAAAATCACCGGCACCCCCATTCACCACTTCCACCTTGCAACAGGAAGCATCCCGTAAGCTTGGATTCTCCGTTTCACAAACCATGATGGTCGCCCAACGGTTGTACGAATCTGGGAAAATCACTTACATGCGTACGGACTCGGTTAACCTTTCTGGATTGGCCATCAATACGACCAAGGCTGAAATCGAAACCATAGCCGGCAAGAATTACGTCAAGGTTCGCCACTACCATACCAAATCCAAAGGCGCACAAGAAGCGCATGAGGCCATTCGCCCAACCTATATGACCACCCACCAGATTGATGGGAATTCACAGGAAAAACGCCTGTACGAACTCATCTGGAAAAGGACCATCGCTTCACAGATGGCGGATGCCGAACTGGAAAAGACAGTGGTTCAAATCGGTTTGTCCAACGGACCTGAAAAGTTTGAAATTACGGGTGAGGTACTCAAGTTCGACGGTTTCCTGCGTGTATATATGGAATCCACCGACGACGAGAATGAGTCCGACAACAGCGGTAAGATATTGCCAGCCATGGAGCTGAACCAACTATTACCGATGGAATCTGCTTCTGCTACGGAACGTTTCACCCAAAAACCAGCCCGCTACACGGAAGCCAGTCTGGTACGTAAATTGGAGGAATTGGGAATCGGTCGTCCTTCCACCTATGCTCCCACCATTTCGACCATCCAACAACGTACATATGTGGTCAAGGAAGACCGCGAAGGACAAACCCGCTCATTCAACCTTCTGGAACTTAAGAATGATAAAATCACCGATTCCATCGGAACAGAAAATTTCGGAGCCGAACGTTCCAAACTTTTCCCGACAGATATCGGCTTGGTAGTCAATGATTTTCTACTTGACGCATTTCCAAATATCTTGGATTTCAATTTCACGGCTTCCGTCGAAAAGGAATTTGACCTGATCGCCGAGGGCAAACGTCAGTGGGAATCGGTCATCGGCCATTTCTACAAGACATTCCATCCTGCCGTCGAAGAAGCCAGCACGTATTCCAAACAAAAAGTGGGAGAACGCATCCTTGGAGAAGACCCGACCAGCGGCCGTCCCATTTCCGTACGTATCGGAAAATTCGGTCCTGTAGTTCAAATCGGCACTGCCGACGATGAAGACAAGCCCTTGTTTGCTTCTTTGCGCAGCAGTCAACGGATGGAAACCCTGACCATGGAAGAAGCATTGGAACTTTTCAAACTTCCAAGAAAACCGGGTTCTTACGAAGATAAGGACATTACGGTCGCAGTAGGTCGTTTCGGTCCCTACATTAGGCATGACAACAAATTCATTTCCATCCCGAAAACACTTGACCCGATGGAAATTACCGTGGAGGAATGCATTCAATTGATTAATGCCAAGCGGGAAGCCGACAGTAAAAAACTCATCAAGAGTTTCGCAGAAGATACAGCCTTGCAAGTGCTCAACGGCCGTTTCGGTCCGTACATCTACAAAGACGGCAACAACTACCGCATTCCGAAGACAACCGACCCCGAGACGCTCTCTTTGGAAGATTGCCTGAAGCTCATAGCCGAGCAGGGCGAAAAGCCAGTCAGAAAGGCCGGAGGCCGTAAATTCGGGGCTTCAAAGTCTGATAAGGGTGCTACAAAAAAGACACCTGCCAGAAAGAAGGCTTCTGCAACAAAAAAGACAACAGCTGCTAAAAAGCCCACCACAGCTAAAAAGAAAGCCACTCCTAAGAAAAAGGCAGTCAAGAAAACAGAATAGTCAAATAGAGTCAACCTATTTGATTTCAGAACGAGGGTGTTACACAAACATCCTCGTTCTGCTTTTATATCCGTAAATAATACGATTATCGGATACAATTAGACTTATGGACTAAAATAAAGAATAGGGTTTCATTTAAGGTGTAAAGGATTTTATTATTTTTGAAGATTCCTTTTAACAATCGACCTTCTTCTTAACCTTAAATCGGAATGATACGACCCTATTCTTACGCTTTTAAAAAACACATTTCCTTTTCTGAAAATCTTGATGAATGCCTGGATAAACTTGAATCCTATTGCAACAGCAACAACCTTCTGGGGGTTATTTTTTTTATAGATTCCGATTCGGATGCAGATTACTTTGAGATGAAGCAACTTATTTGGGATGCACTGAATCAGAGGAAGTTGATGATGCCATTTAATGTACAAGCCCAATCAAGCAACTCCATCTTATCTTTCGAAATCTGGACGGATGATTCTGCTGAAGGGATGGAATATCTCAATTTGGCAGATACGCGTTACACACGTGTCACATCTTCTAAAGGCAAGTCCATCTGGGGTATCGGCATAACGAGCAACCAAGCCAATTTGACATTAACTGACCAGATTGAGTTTTCGTTCGAAACGGTATTACAAATACTGGAGAAAGAAGGCATGACACTTGCCGACATTGTTCGTCAGTGGAATTACATTCCCGGCATTTTAAACGTTCGGGACGCGGAGGGCAAGCATCTTCAGAACTACCAAGTATTTAATGAGATTCGTCAAAAATACTATTCCACCAACGTTTTCAGCGACGGGTATCCAGCCGCAACAGGTATCGGTACCAGAAATGGAAACTACGATCTTGATTTCTTTGCCCTAAAAAGTGGACCGAGTGTTCAAAAGGTTGGTCTGTCAAATCCGAAACAGCAAAATGCATACGAGTACCATCAAGCCTTCTTGGTAGGTGATGCGACCACAGGTCCGATCAAAAAAACGCCCTTGTTTGAGCGAGCAAAAATGCTGAATATTGACGACGAAAAAATGATTTTTATTTCTGGTACTGCTTCCATCATCGGACAAGAAACCATTGGGATCGGGGATATAAAATGCCAGACTGAAATCACGATCAACAACATGCAGGAACTGATTCCAAATTTAGGCGACCGTAAAAAGATTCAATACACGTATTTGAGAGCGTATATAAAAGAGGAACAAGATTTCCAGACTGTTAAAGCCATCTGCGAATCAAGTTTTCCGGATGTTTCTGTTTCGTATCTGCAAGCAGATGTGTGTCGGGATAATCTGCTTGTAGAACTAGAAGGAGCTGTTTTTGTTGGCTCATAGGTTTAATTTTAAAAGCGTAATCTATATGAAAGTCAAAATCCTGAATTGGTCTGCTTTCGGAGTTTTTATTCTTTTCGCCTTATATATGACCCTTGGTCAAAATCCTGATTTTCTAAGGAAATTACAAGATCTGGATCTGTTTCTGTTTAATGGACCTTTCTTTTTGGATTCCATGCATCAAGTTGGAGGTCTATCGATGTATTTGAGTTCCTTTCTGAACCAATTCTTCTTTTATCCCTTGTTGGGTTCGCTCTTGTTGTTGATTCTACTTATTGTAGTCTGTTTACTGACAGCCAAATTATTTAAACTGAAGGGGTGGCTCTTCCCTCTGGCTTTTATTCCATCTCTGGCGCTACTATTATCTATGACCGAGTTGGGATATATGATCTATTATCAAAAAGTAGACGGGTTTGCTTATAACAACATCATTGGGGTATTGCTAGCAATGACAGGTTTATGGGCCTTTCAGAAGTTGAAAAAGCTTCCTGCTAAGGTCTTCTTCGCCATTTCCTATTTACTTGTCGCTTATCCTTTGTTCGGAGCATATTCGCTTTTAGGAGGCTTGCTGATGCTTTTGGTTTCGCTAAAAAACTATTTTGAAACTAAGCAACGAACTGCACTGATACTTCCTATCGCAATCTTGCCCTCACTCCTTTTAATTCCGATTTTCTATTATGAATTTGTTTTTGAACAGATAGCCTTCAGCGATATCTACACTGCTGTCCTTCCAAATTTCAAGTTAAACGGTTCTGAAATCTTGCTTTGGATGCCTTATCTGATCATAGCCGTTTTTTTCATTGTAATGGCGTTGCAGAAATGGAATAAGTTGCAAACAAAACAACCTTTACTTCATAAAATAGTTCCGGCATTCGTTTTTCTCTCCTGTTTGACTGTGGTTTACGTTTTTTCATTCAAAGATAAAAATTTCAATACGGAGCTGTCCATGCAAGCTGCCTCAGAAAACGAGAATTGGGATAAAGTCCTTAATTTGGCCAGGAAGCAGCAAGAGGAACCAACTAGGCTCATTGTCTTGAACACCAATTTGGCATTGTACAAACTGGGTTTGGCCGGTGACAAAATGTACCATTTCAAGAATGGAAACAAAAAAATGAAGTCACCAAGAATGATACTTCCTATCCAAATCGCTGGAACGTTGTTTTATTATCAGTATGGATTGACAAACTATTGCAACAAATGGTGCATGGAGGGTATGGTTGAATATGGGTTGTCTCCTTCCGTTTTAAAATATTTTGTGCTCAGTTCATTATTGAACGGTGAAATAAAGGTTGCAAAAAAATGCAACGATGTACTCCTTTCAACCCTGTTTGATAAAGCTTGGGCTTTGAAATATCAAAAGTATATCGATCATCCCGAATCCATCTCAAAAGCACAAGAATTTAAAAACATCCAGGTTTTGAATGCCTATGATGATGTTTTGGATGGTGATTATGGAAACATGGAAGCTTTTCTGAAAAATCATTTCTCTCATTTACGTGTAGTTCCGAAAGAATTGTCAGAACTATCTGTTCTTTTCTCGCTGGAGACAAAGAATATCGAGCGGTTCTGGCCAAGGTTTTTCCAATGGGTCAGGCTTAATCCCACAAAAAAAATTCCAATTCACTTTCAAGAAGCTGCGCTCTTGTATGAACGTTTGGAACATAAGGTAGACCTTACAGGTGCGCCTTTTGACGTGGCCGTAAAAGCAAATTTCAGTAATTATATGGAAATGGTTCAACAGTATGGGAGCTACCCCGAAGAATCATTGAAGCAAATCTCATACAATCGATTCGGCAATACCTTCTGGCATTACTACTTTTTTGTCAAAGATCCACTATCTAAAGAAAAAGAAGATAAGGAATATAAAAACTAACAGCACCATGGACTTCAAAAATAATAAAACGGTTCTGCTTTTTTGTCTGGTCATGCTCCTGACGGCTTGCAACAACATTCCTTCAACATATACGGAGTCAACGGAAAAACTGAACATCTATCCTGACTATAGCGATGTTTTCATTCCATCGAATATTGCCCCTTTGAATTTTCACATTAACAATGATGCTTCCAGCTATTTGACCCGGATTTATTCAACCAATGGAAAATCCATACTGGTAAAAGGGAAAGACGTTCAAATAAGGGTCAATGATTGGAAAACACTCTTATACAACAATAAAGGGCATGATTTGTTTTTCGAAGTCTATTTGAAACAAGGAAAGTCATGGACAAAATATCCTCTTCTAACAAACCATATCACTAGTGATTCTATTGACAATTATACCGTTTACAGAAATATTCAACCCCTCTATACGACGTATGAGGACATGTCCATCAATCAGAGGAATCTGGAAAATTTCGATGTAGATGTATTAATTGACAACCGCTTATATTCTGCTGATAATGATCCTCATTGCATTAATTGCCACTCCTTTCAGAATTACAATTCAACGGGAAATATGCAATTGCACATTCGCGGAAAAAATGGGGGTACGGTACTTGCCTTTCATAACAAACTCAAGAAAATTAACCTTAAAGTATTGGGTCTTAAGTCCGGAGCTGTTTATCCCGCTTGGCACCCGACTCTGAATTACATCGTCTATTCCACCAATTCAATCGGACAAAATTTTCACTCAAAAAATCCTGACAAAGTGGAAGTCATGGATTCAAGGTCTGACCTGATCCTTTATGATATTGAAAAGAATGAGGTCACAAAAATCACCGACAGTAATGACTGGCTTGAAACTTTTCCATATTGGAGTCCTGATGGCAACTATTTATACTATGTCGCTGCCCATTTCAAACCTAAACAGGATAGTATCGAAACAGAAATTCAAACGGAAACAATATTCAATTATGAGAATATCAAATATAACCTCATCCGAAAGCACTTTGATCAAAAAACCATGACCTTTGGCGAGGCAGATACCATTTTCAGTGCTTCAACAATAGGTAAAAGTGCCACATTCCCTAGAGTATCTCCAGATGGTAGATATCTACTATTTACAATGGCTAATTACGGGAATTTCCATATCTGGCATAAAAGCAGTGATCTGTATCTGATGGATTTGGCGACTCGGGAATTGAAGAATATCGATGTTGTCAATAGCCCAGAGGCAGAAAGTTACCACTCTTGGTCCTCAAACGGCAGATGGATCATTTTTAGCTCTCGCAGGGAGGATGGGACATACACCAGATTGTACATTTCCTATTTTGATAATAATGGGAAGGCTCATAAACCTTTTGTTCTTCCACAGAAGGATCCTCTATTTTATAAAAGGGATTTCAAGTCTTACAATATCCCCGAGTTTATTGTAAAACCGGTTAAGACGAACAGCCACAAACTTTATAGGGTCGCATGTTCAGAGGCTGAAGTCGCAACTTTGACAAAATAGCCAAAACAAAAAACGCTAAGCACTTTTTACAAGCGTTTAGCGTTTCTTTTTGATGTGGTACCACCAGGAATCGAACCGGGGACACAAGGATTTTCAGTCCTTTGCTCTACCAACTGAGCTATGGTACCATCTCTTTAGCGGGCACAAAAGTACGATTCCTTTTTGAATAAACAAAGACTTGAGCCCAATATTTTCCCTTGAAAGTGGTTTTTTCTATTGGAGAAACTAAATCGTTTTTCTATCTTTGCACCGCATTTAGCTCGGGATGTAGCACAGTTGGTAGCGCGCTACGTTCGGGACGTAGAGGTCGGAAGTTCGAGTCTTCTCATCCCGACAAATGGAAACGGCTTGGTCATTTGAATGATCAAGCCGTTTTGCTTTTTGCAACGCCTTACTTGTAGATTTCAGCCAGTTTTGCTTTCAACTCCTCTCCCCTAAGATCCTTTGCAACAATAACGCCTTTAGGATCAACCAGCACGGTATGAGGAATACTTGAGAAAGAGAAGACCGTCACGGCCTGGCTTTTCCATCCGGCTAAATCCGACATATGGTGCCATGGGATTTGATTCTTCTCGATTGCTCCCTTCCAGGCGGCAGCATCCTCATCAAGGGAAACGCCGACGATGTCAAATCCTTTGGGATGGTATATTTTGTAGCATTCCAGCACATTGGGCAACTCTTTCATGCAAGGGCTGCACCAGGAGGCCCAGAAATCGATCAAAACATAATTGCCTTTGCCGATAAATTGGGATAAGGAGGCTTGCGCACCTTCAGGGGTCATCATTTTAAGTTCCGGGCATTTGCTGCCTTCCTTCACATTTTTAGAAAGATCCAATTGAGCCTTGACCATCTTAACCGTTCCGTCTTTGAGAAAGTCAGGGCTAGCCTTAGCCAAAATGGCTTCCAAATCGGCACTCTCAAGAGAAGACAGTGCGGCTTGAAAAATATGGATGCCCAATGGATTTTCCATATTGTCCAAAATAGTTTTTTTGGAAAGTTCACGGAAAGACTTCAGGAAGGTCGCATAGGAAGCATTAAAAGCATTTTTAGCATTCTCGTCCTGAGGGTTTGCTTTGACCATTTCATCGAGTTTGATCAGTTCGGCCGTCATAACGGTATATTGGTCTTCGAAAGCCTGATAGGCATCATTTACATTGGAACCCGAGATGCGGATTTTATTTTCCTTTACTGCACATTCCAACTTGCCACCAACGTAAAAATCTTTGTAAATGGGTTGAGCCCCACCATTGTGAATCATCAGAACATACCAGCCGACCGAATCAACTTTACCTTGAAGGCTGAAAGCATTCTTATCGACGACCGTTGAATCAAGTGCAACAAGACCGGTCACTTCTGATATGCCGTAAAGAAAGACTTTCTGACCGTTCCATTTGGCATCGTCCGCGCTGCCTTTCAGGTTATAGGCCTTTGGATTTGCACAAGCAGATAGGAAAAAGGTAAGGAGAAATAAAGTGGTGAGATTTTTCATTTTTGATTTGGGTTTGATGTATAAAACCTTTAAGTAGCAAAGCGGGCAAAAACACTGAGTGGCAACTTTTTACCGGAGCGTTCGGGAACTACCAGTTCGCCGTATTCGATTTCCTTGGCTTGGGGGAAATAGGATTCAAGCAAATTACTTGCAATGACAGCCGAAAAGCCCATGGAGTAGAGATTTAAAATCAAAAAGCCATGTTTGGGGTCCAGCAGCTGGCTACAGGCTTCCAACAATGAAGCGATGGATTCTTCGAGCACCCATTTTTCACCGTCGGGGCCACGGCCATACGCCGGTGGGTCTATAATGATGCCTTCGTAGACCTTGCCCCGCTTGACTTCACGCTGAACAAACTTAAGTGCGTCTTCGAGCATCCAGCGGATGCCTTCTAAGCCGGATGCTTCCATGTTTTCGCGCGACCAGGTCAAGACTTGACGAACGGAATCCACATGGGTTACTTCAGCCCCTGCCGCGCAGGCTGCCAGGGATGCACCTCCGGTGTAGGCGAAAAGATTTAGTACCCGGGGTTTTTCAACATCCATTTCCTTCACCGTATCAAAGATGAAATCCCAATTGGAAGCTTGTTCAGGAAACAGACCGACGTGTTTGAAGGAGGTCATGCCAAGGCGAAACTTCAGGTGCATGTCCTTGTAATCATAGTTAACGAACCATTGGCCGGGCATGGAGGGTTTCTGAAGCCATTCTCCCCTTTCAAAATCGGCGGTATCCTTCCCTTTGGCACGTTTGAACCAGGCTTGGGACATGCTATCCCATTCGACTTCTGATAGGCTCTTTATCCAGACAGCCTGTGGCTCAGGACGCCGAAGAATATGTTTGCCAAATCGTTCGAGTTTTTCAAAACCACCGGAATCGATGAGTTCGTAATCGGTCCAGCCGGTCGGTTCAAGTTCAAGCATGAAAGGGAGTATTGAAGTATGCGGAATCAGACAAACATAGCGTTTTTTTTGGGCACCTCAAAATCTTTTTGCACTTTTGACCCCTCATTAAGCCCGCTTCCATGGAACAAATCACCAGTTTACAGAATCCTCGAGTAAAACAGATCATACAGCTTTCCAAAGCACGGGAACGCAGGGAACAGGGACTAGTGGTTGTAGAGGGTGCCAGGGAAATCGGACTTGCATTGGATTCAGGTCACGAACCGGAAGTTGTTTACGTTTGTCAGGAAATTTATGCCAAAAGTGAATATCCCGATTTGTTGAACCGGATTGTCGACTCTAAAAAAATAGCTTTTACACAAGCGGTTTTTGAAAAGGTTGCCTATCGGGAAGGCTCGGATGGGCTCATTGCATTGATCAAACCGAAGGAACACCGGCTCGATCAGCTTCGACTTCAGGAAAAGCCCTTCATCATTGTTCTTGAATCGGTTGAGAAGCCTGGTAATCTTGGTGCCGTTCTCCGTACTGCCGATGCAGCTAAAGTCGACGCCGTAGTGATTTGTGATTCGTTGGCTGACTTATACAACCCAAATGTTATTCGTTCGAGTGTTGGGTGCCTTTTCACGGTTCAAGTGGCCGTTTGTTCGTCCAAAGATTGCCTGGACTGGATGAAATCTAGGAAAATTATGTCTTTTGCTGCGGAACTCCAAGCTTCCGAATGGTACCAAGATTGCGATTTCAAGGACTCCTCAGCCATCATTATGGGAACCGAAGCAGACGGCCTCACCGCATTCTGGCTTGAGAATGCCGATAAGCGGATAAAAATTCCGATGCGTGGTGTGATTGATTCACTGAACGTTTCTGTTTCGACTGCCGTGCTCACTTTTGAAGCCATGCGGCAACGGGGCTTTTAACCCAAACGTACGTGCTCTGCCCGAACAGGGTGATTGATGAAGATGGAAGCGCTTTCTTCGAACTTCTGAACGGATTCCGTCGTCAGATAATGAATTCGTCCGCCCTTGCTGCAACGTGCAGCCAACTCCTGATGCCTCTCCAGATAGGAAATAAGGCTCTGAGCGACGTATTCGCCTTGCGAAATGACATGCACGCCTTTTGGGACAAAGCGTTGAATAAGCGGCAGCAATAAGGGGTAATGAGTGCAGCCCAATATCAACGTATCGATTTGGGGATCGCTTTCAAACAAATGATCCAGATTTTTCCGTACAAAATAGGCAGCACCTTTGGATTCGTGTTCTGCGTTTTCCACCAATGGGACCCACATTGGACAAGCTTCACCAGTTATGACAATATCGGGGAAAAACTTAGTGATTTCTATAGGGTAGGAACCTGACTGAATGGTTCCTGGAGTCCCTACCAGACCGACGTGCCTGGTGTTGGTAAGCGTGCCCAACGCCTCAACAGTAGGCCGCAAAATACCCAAAACCCTGCGGTCTGGATCCAACTTCGGCAAATCCACTTGTTGAATGGTTCTCAATGCTTTTGCTGAAGCTGTATTGCATGCCAAAATGACCAGGGAGCAGCCTTGATCAAACAAGAACCGTACTGCTTGAAGTGTAAACTCGTACACCAAATCGAACGAACGGTTGCCATAGGGGGCACGCGCATTATCTCCTAAATACAGGTAATCGTATTCGGGAAGCTTTTTCCGAAACTCTTCGAGAATGGTCAATCCTCCGTAACCGGAATCAAAAACACCAATGGGGCCTGCTTGGTTATTCATGGTTTTCATTGAGCTGAAAACAAAGAAAGGATGATTCAACACCATCCTTCCTTAAAAATATTTAGTTCTTACTTCAAATTCAACTTGGCTCGGATCGAATTGGTTACGTCCACGCATTTGTCAACCGACCAATACATTAGACCTGCGTTGGCGGAAGTGTCAAAGATGTAAATGAAACCTTGGTCTTGACCAACTGCTTTAACTGCTGCCATTAATTTGTTATTGATAGGAAGTATCAAATCTTGTTGGGTCTTTTTGATTTCATTTTGAGAATCCTGATAAAAAGACTGCAAACGTTGTTCCAAGTCTTGGATTTCGGTCATGCGGCGAGTTTTAATGGCTTCTGGAAGGCTATCCTTGGCAGCAATGAAATCAGAACCTTTCTTCTGATAGTCTTCTTGCATAGTCATCAACTCCTTTTCGTAATTTTTGGATAGATCGTCCAGCTTTTTGGTTGCTGCGACAGTTTCGGGCATGCTTTGGAAAATCTCGGCACGATTGAAATAGCCAAACTTAAGATCCTGAGCAAAGGCGGTCAGGGGCAAAATCAAGGCTATGGCAAGGAAAAGTTTTTTGGTCATTTGTTCTTTATTTATTGTTTAATTTTATTATTTTGGGCGCAAATGTACGTATTAATATCCTAATTTTTGCAATACTTCGTCGCTGATATCTATTTTCGGAGAGGCAAAAATGATGTTGTCTCCAGAGGCACGATCGAGAATAAGTGCGTATCCCTTTTCTTCGGATAAAGCCTTGATTGCGTTGTATATTTCATCCTGAATAGGGGTCAGCAGACTTTGACGTTTCTTATAAAGTTCACCTTCAGAACCGAAATACGTTTTCTTGAGTTCGGCTGAAGCTTTTTCTTTGGCTAAAATTTCTGCTTCACGTTTGGTTTTCAAATCGTCCGAAAGGTATACCATTTCAGACTGATACTTGGTATACAGGTCTTTTGCATCTTTGGTAAGCACATCCACTTCGGCCTGCCATTTTTTAGATACCTGAGAAAGTTGATCATTGGCCATTTCGTAAGCCGGGATTTTTTTCAGGATATATTCCATATCAACCAAAGCAATTTTTTGCGCAAAACCAGTCAAACTGGTCATCAAAAGTGCAGTGAGAATGAACATTAGTTTTTTCATAGCCTTATATATTGAACGTCAATGATATCAAAAGTACGACAAATAAATTAACTGTTTAATTGTGTTAACAATCTTTTTGTATCGTTTTTACAGATTTTAAAACTCCTGACCGATGATGAAGTGGAATTGGCTGCCGCTCGGAGTTGAAGCACCGGGGACTTTATCAAAACCATAGGCCCAGTCGATACCCATCAGTCCAACCATAGGAAGGAAGATGCGGACACCCACACCGGCGGAACGCTTCAAGTCGAAGGGACTCCACATTTTCGGCTTGCTCCAACCATTACCGGCTTCAACAAAACCAAGCCCGTAAATGGTCGTGGAGGTTTCCATCATCAGCGGATAACGAAGTTCCAGCCCAAGGCGTTCGTAAATGTAGTTGGTTCCCAGGGCACCGTTTTCGTATCCGCGAAGCGCCATAGTTTCATAAGTATAGGTACTGCTGTAACCTGTGGTTCCGTCACCACCAAGGTAGAACATTCCGAACGGAGAAAGTTTGTAATCGTTGAAGGAACCCAGATACCCCATGTCAAAGCGGGTCATCAGTACCAGTTTGCGGTTAGCGGAAAGGGGCGTGTATGTCTTGCTCTTCAGTTTGATTTTATAGTACTCAATCCATTTGTAGAGTTTTTCAAATTCTTTGTTCTCCACCATCTGTTTGTAATCCGCTGTTGTGTATTTGCCGAACAGTGAATAAGGCAGGGTTGATTGCGCCGAAAGTGTGAAATCGGAACCGAATCGAGGATATAACGGATTGTCTATGGATTTCCTGGAAAGGGTTAACGATAAACTTAAATCATTGCTTCGTCCATTGCTGATTACAAAATAGCTCCAATTCTGCAGACTGTAATGTTGGTAAGACAATTCTCCATAAAGTTGGAAATAGTCATCTGGCCAAGTTAGACGCCCGCCCAGACCCATGGATAAGCCCCACATCTTGAGGTATTTGTCAGGGTCAAGTTCATACATGTAAGAACTGTTGCCACTGCCATAGCTGCTACTGCCGCCGTAGCTGCTGCCATAGCCGCCATAACCACCGCCACCATAGTAATTGTAGTTGTTGTACATATTGCTGTAGTTGCTGTAATAGCGAGAACTCACGTCACTTTGGTGAGAATAATACCCCGAGAATGAGAAAGAATTCGGGCGTTTGCCACCAAGCCAGGGTTCCAAGAAGGAGAAGCTGTAGGAGCTGTAATAATTACCGTTGGAACGACCAGTGATGGAGAAGGTTTCGCCATCACCTTGTGGAAGAACTTTATATGTACCCAGGTTGAGCAGGTTCCGGATGGAGAAGTTGGTAAATTTCAGGCTGACCGATCCAACGATACCGGTGGAACCCCATCCTGCAGAGAATTCAATTTGGTCATTATTCTTAGGGGTCAGATTCAGATTGATGTCCACCGTGCCAGCTTCATAATCGGGAACTGGGTCAAGACCCATCTTTTCAGGGTCGAAGTGCCCCATTTGTTGGATTTCACGTGCTGAGCGCATCAGGTCGGATTTACTGAACAAGGCGCCTGGTTTGATACGGAGTTCGCGACGAACCACATTTTCATACAATCGGTCGTTACCGGTAATGTTCACTCTGTTGATGGTAGCCTGGCGGTCTTCATGAATGCGCATTTCAAGGTCAATAGAATCGCCTTCCACTCTGACTTCAACTGGATCAACGGTAAAGAATAAGTAACCATTGTCCATATACAAATTGCTGACGGCATCCTCATTTTGAGAGGATTTGAGGCGTTCATCAAGACGCTTCTGATTGTACACGTCACCTTTGGTGATTTGCAGTTGTTGGTTAAGTTTCGCGGCTGAATAGACTGAATTACCGACCCAATTGATATTTCTGAAGAAATAACGCTTGCCTTCATCAATCTTGATATAGACATTCACAGATTTATCATCAAATTTATACACCGTATCTTCCAGGATGATGGCATCGCGATAACCGTATTCATTGTATTTCTGAATAAGAAGCACCTTGTCTTTTTCATACTCCGCTTCGACAAACTTCTTACTGCTGAATATGTTTTCAATCCGACCCTTCTGTTTCGTCTTCTTCAAGGCACGAGCAGCCTTGGAATCTGAAAAAGCCACGTTTCCGTCAAAAATGATCTGATTGACTTTGATTTTATCCTTGCGATCGATATTAATATCGACGATGACCTTTGTTTTGTCGGCCGGATCTTCTTTCTGAATGATATCCACTTCGGCATTCTTGAAGCCTTTTTCATCATAGTGCCGCTTGATGAGCAACTTGGCTTTGTCCGCAATGTTAGGAGAAATCTGGTTCCCAACCGTTAAACCGATGCTTTTTTCCAGGTCGTCCTTGTCAGATTTCTTGATGCCGTGATAGTTGATGGCAGAAATCTGTGGACGGGGTTTGAGTCGAATTTCCAACCAAATCTGGCTGCCCTGAATCTTAGTGGCAAGAATCTTTACATCCGAAAACAAACCATGTTTCCAATACCGTTTAAGCGCTTCGGTAATTTCATCACCAGGCACTTTGATGACTTGGCCTACACTCAGGTTCGACAAACCAATCAGGACATAGTCCTCATAATTTTCCATCCCGGTGACAGCGATATCCGCAATTTTGTATTCCCGAGGAGTAGCATAAAATATTTCGGGAAGCTTGTCTTCGGTCGTAGCTGCTTCTGCCTTCTGCAGAAAAAGGGTCAACGCGCACAAGGCAAAGAAGGAAGCAAGGAGTTTTCTAAACATCATATAATCTCAGGATTGTCTATTTTTGGACTTGTTCACTCGTCTGGCCAAAACGCCTTTCGCGGTTTTGAAAGATATAAATTGCTTCCCATAATTCTTCTTTACGAAAAATGGGCCAGGGAATTTCAGAGAAATAAAGTTCCGAATAAGAAAGCTGCCACATGAGGAAGTTGCTGATACGCAACTCGCCACCTGTGCGGATGAGCAAATCCGGTTCGGGGTAATTTTTTGTAGTGAGGTAACTGTTGAACAGGTCCACATCAATGTCATTTTCGGAATATTTACCTTCTTTTACATCGTGTGAAATAGCTTTGATGGCTTTAATGATTTCCCAACGTGAAGAATAACTCAGCGCCAGAATCAGCGTAAGAGCTTGCCCACCAGCTGTTTCGCGAATGCATTTGTCTGCACGATCCTGCAACTCTTGCGGTAGACGGCTCAAGTCACCAATTATTTGAAGGCTCACACCAAATTTAATCAGATCGGGCGTCTCATGCTCAAACGATTTCATCATCAGGTCCATCAGACCAATGACTTCAGATTCAGGTCTGTTCCAGTTCTCAGTTGAAAAGGTGTACAAGGTCAAGTAGGAAATGCCACATTCTCTGGCTGCTTCCACAACTTGACGGACGGAAACAACGCCTTCCATGTGTCCATAGGCGCGTTCCCTGCCGATACTTTTTGCCCAACGACCATTGCCGTCCATGATGATGGCGACATGCTTGGGAACCCTTGTTTTGTCAATTTTCTCGAGATAGGACATATTCATTTGTAACAATCAGAACCTATTCCATACAGGTCAAACGTAACATATACATTCAGAACTGAATACCAGTCCTTGTTTTTATTCCATGATCCGGTTCCGGCCCACAGGTTATTAAGTTGAAAACCCGATGTTCCGGCAGCGTAATCCAAATCATCCGCAAGTGTCTTACGGAAGGACCACTCACAACCTACATTCAAACGGGGCATCACTTTTGCCTTTACTCCAACACCAAAAGGGATATTGGCACAAATCCTTGTCTTATCCGATTTGTAACCGGTAATACCCAGACCAGCTGAAATGTAAGGACAAATCCTACTGGCGCCCGCCTTGTATCCAGGAACACCGTATTGATAAAATCCCAGTTCAAACTGAATACCTGCATCCACGAACCGACGGTTGAACTTAAGTTCTACTCCGTTGAGATACGCACCTGCGTCACCAATGGTTGAACCTGAAATACCACCTGAAAGCAAATTGGCTTTCAGAGCCAGATTTCCGCTGAGGTTGTACCTACCGAGCAAACCAAACGTTGCATGCTCATTCATCAGGGGATTCGAAGAGTTCGCATCACCCATGTAAGAGGAAGCGCCACCCAACAAACCCAATTCCATGCGGTAAGCCTGTCCTTTCATGCCCGCTGGCAATAAAAAGAGAACAGCTGTCAGAATTATAAGTATGAGTCGTTTCATGCGTACATTGTCTTTATCAGGAATAAACGCTAAAAAACGACTTTAAGTATTTTTTGTGCTTGCCAACCGTTATCGGCGGGCAAAAACCATTTTATTCAAGTAGCCTTTCCAGATGGTGGATGAAGCGCCGTCTTCACGCGTTCCCCCAAAAATCCAGATAAACTCTCTGTCTTTATCGTAAACCAAATCGGGGATATGTTGAACATATACCCCAGCCCCGGCCAAACCACTGACCATTTTGGTGAAAGCCCATTTACTATCGGCATTCTTCCAGGTTTTTCCATGATCGGGAGAGATGTGCAGGTCCTTATATAGATTTCCAGATTCATCCTGACCGCCAAAACTAACCAAATAACCGTCGTATAGGAACAAAGACGCGTTTTTTCTCTTTGGTAAAGTGTTGAACGAAACACTTCCGTCATTTACTGAAATCCAGTTTTTTCCATCTTCCGTAGACCACACACTCGCTGTTTGTGCACCTGAAGCATTGATGCCACCTGCAATTGTATAAAACTGCACATTGGTGACAGTAGAACTTTTAATCAGTGAAAAATCTGCCAGGGGAAAATTGGCAGGAATCTTGGTGTAGGTTGTCCAGTTGATCCCATCCGTACTTCTGCCAAAGCAGGTATCCCCTGCAGCAGTGATCAGCATGCCTGTCAAAGCTGACGGCACCGGATCATTGAGGTATTTTTTGTTGATTTCACCGAACAAATTCAATACAGTGGCTGCACCATCGGTGGTCACGGGGTTGATGGAAGTCCATGAAAGGCCATCATCCGAACGGTACGAAAGGTGCGTTTTGGAGGTGATGTAAAATTTTGTTCCAAAAGTGCAAAGGGATTGCAGGTTCATATCACCTGAAAGGCCTGTTACGACCTGTGATGACCAAGTCTTGCAACTATCGGCAGAACGGTATCGTTGAAGTCCGCCACCAATGGAAGGAACATAATCGAATATCACGCCGCTTGTTTCGATAATTTTGCTGGCTGATGCATTGCCCGGCAGAACGGAAGCCAATGTTTCAAGATGCATGGAATCCGGATCAACCTGATGCACATTGACATAAATGGTATAGGACTTCGTGTATAAACCGTCAAAGGAAGTGTTCTTCAAAACCACAGGTTTGGTGAAATCCAAGGAGTCACCATCTTCCCACAAAGAGTCGTTGATGTAGATGTTTCCGTTGGTTGATTGGAAAGTTACGTTCGGATAGATGCTGTTGACGACACTCCCATATGGCAGTGAATCAAGGTTCTGGATGATGCCGGTCGTACTGTCGGCAGCTACGCCGTGGAACTGATCGATGTTGAATACGTAGTTTTGAATCAACGGACATGTATCTTGCGCATCGAAAGCAAACTTGTTGATATTGGCAGAATAGAAAGTTCGTTCCTCGAAATTATCCCAACAAGAGACAAACAAGACTGATATCAGCAGAGAAAGGACGTATGAATAGTTCCTTTTGATGGTCATATAGGTTTTTTTACATGGACTGAAACGGTTCTTGAACAGTCCTTTTGTTAAATCCGTTTCCTTAATCCGCAAAAGTACTAAGAATTTTATCTTTTGTGGGATTGGGTCTGAAGTTTTATGAAAAATTAGAGATGTTTGTATTAACAGACATGCACGTAATTGCGAATCTCACGATATGAAGAGCCAGCATCGTATTTTTGAATGCTACCTGACTTAGTGATGATGTTTTCGATATTGGGTGCGCAGACACCGTTTCCGACTAGTTGGGGAGATGTTTCCACTTGAATTTCGTCCCATAGGTCGGCTTGAAGAAAGGTCTCATGCAAGAAAGCTCCTCCTTCAACCAAAAGGCATTGAATCTTAAGTCGGTTCAACACCGTCATCATCTGATATAAAATATTTTTGTTAAAATCGAGCAAAATCCAAGTGTTTTTCCCTTCCTTACCCGATTTTACTTCCGAAAACACCACTGTTTCGATGCTACCATCCAACAATTTGGCCGAATCCGGTAAAACACCCAGTCGGTCAATGACCAAACGCAAGGGATTCTTACCAGACCAGGAACGGACATTCAATTCAGGATTGTCCAACATTGCCGTATTGGTTCCGACCAATATGGCATCGCATTCTGAACGCAACTTGTGAGTGATCAACTGTGTGAATGGTGTCGAAATTTTTAGAGAAGTTTGTTTATTTACCAAAGTACGGATGGAATCGATAAAACCATCCGCTGTCTGTGCCCATTTCAGGATGATTCTCGGACGACCTGTATTTAGGAAATGGAAATAAGATTGGTTCAGTTTTCGACAAGCTTCCTCTTCCACACCCACTATGACTTCAATACCAGCCTCTTTGAGTTTGGCCACACCACGGCCTGCAACTAATGGAAAGGGATCCAATGTTCCAATGACTACGCGAGGGATGCCCCATTGAATGATAAGTTCCACGCATGGTGGTGTCTTTCCGAAATGGGAACAAGGTTCAAGGCTTACATACATTGTTGATTCACAAAGCCATTCGCATTCTTTCACTGAACGGATCGCATTGGGTTCAGCGTGTGGCTCACCCGCTTTTCGGTGCCATCCTTCCCCGATTATGCGGTCTTTGTGAACAATGACAGCACCGACCATCGGGTTTGGTGAACACGTTTGTTTCCCATTGGCGGCGAGTTGCAGACAACGTCGCATGTACTGACCTTCGTCGACTTCAGCCATCACAAAATTTATTTTTTTTTTAGAAAAAAAGCCGTAGCTTTGTAAATAAATTGTTAAACATGCAACGATATTTGGCCTACCTTCATCAAAAATTGGACCTCCTTTACCCTTCCGCGGAAATTGGTTCTTTTTCAAGACTTTTGTTGCGCAAGTTGGCCAATATGAGCAGTGTGCAGATCTATAGCGACAAAGATAGGAATTTTCCGGCTGATACGATTGAGAAACTCGTTTCTGCCATTGACAGACTGGCCGACAATGAACCCATTCAATATATACTGGGCGAAACAGAATTTTGCGGACATCACTTTCGGGTAAGGCCGGGAGTCCTCATTCCCAGACCTGAAACGGAAGAATTGGTGGAATTGATTGCGACGGATAACCGAGGAAAAGTCTTAAGAATTTTAGACATCGGCACTGGAAGTGGCTGTATCGCAGTATCGCTCGCAAAAGCATTACCGCTTTCACAGGTTTCTGCCTGGGATATTTCACCTGAGGCTTTAAAAATAGCAACAGAAAATGCAGTAATCAATGAGGTTATTGTCCACTTTGAAATGACTGACGTCCTGAAATATGAACCTAACAAACTTCAAAGGTCCTCCCTTGACATTATTGTCAGTAATCCGCCATATGTTCGAATAAGCGAAGCGGCTGAAATGGAGGCCAATGTGATGAAGCACGAACCACATGTCGCACTATTTGTAGAAAACGAAGACCCTTTGCTTTTTTACAGAGTCATTTCCGGACTTGCCTTAAAAATGCTAAAACCAGGTGGTTCACTCTATTTTGAAATCAACAGCTACCTTGGAAAGGAAACTCTTGAATTGGTGAAAACGTTTCCGTTCGAAGATGTTCAACTTTTTCAAGACATTTCCGGTAAAGACAGAATGATTCGAGCCAAACTTTGACATGAGCAACTATTCCGAAGCCCTTGCTGCAACAGCCGGCTATTGTTCCTTGGCGGAGCACTGCACATCTGAAGTCGTCGAAAAGCTGAAGCGGTTCGAATTGACGTCTGAGGACCAGTTCAAACTGATCAAATACTTGCAGGAGGAAGGCTATCTCAATGAAAGCAGGTATGTCAAAGCGTTTGTGAAGGACAAATTCCGTTTCAGCAAATGGGGTCGGATAAAAATCCGTTATGCCCTCCGTCAAAAAGGCATTTCGTCCTCCTTGATAGATGAAGGCTTGACTGAAATTGCAGAGGACGATTACCTGGAAGTGATTGCCGATTTGCTTCGACAGAAGAAACGTTCAATCAAAGCAAATTCTCCGTATGAACTTCGGGGTAAACTTCTTCGGTTTGCTGCCGGCAGGGGATTTGAATTGGATCAGGCAAGCAACTGCCTACGGAAAATGGGGTTGGACGATGAAGAATGATCACAAAAACGCCCTAACCAAAACCATCGGGGAAATCATCGCTGGGCTTGCGGATATGGCTTGGCCGAATCTTTGCTTGCTTTGTGAGCGGCCATTAATGCGTGGCGAGCACCATGTTTGCCTGAATTGCCTGTACGAATTGCCTGCCTTGCAGGAAACCTCCTTTCGTGAGAACAATACGGCTGACCGGTTTTTAGGCAAACTGGAATTTGAACGCGCTGCCTCTGGTTTTCGGTACAACAAAGACTCCAACATTCAGAAAGCGCTGGAACTTTTGAAATATAAGGGAGAAAAAGAAATTGGAAGCTGCTTGTCAAAGGTTTCTGCCATACGGCTTTCTAATCAAGGCTTTTTCAAAGACATTGATGCTCTGGTTCCCGTTCCGCTCCACAAACGGAAACAGAAAAAGCGGGGTTATAATCAGAGTGAATGGATTGCCAATGGCATTAGCGAAATCACTGGCATTTCCGTCAATAATGAACTTCTCGGAAGAACAGTGCACAACACTTCTCAAACTACGAAGAATCTTTGGAGCCGTTGGGAAAACGCGCAGGGTCTTTTTGAGTTGAAAATTGACGAAGGATTCAGCGGAAAGCATCTGCTTTTGGTCGATGACGTTCTGACAAGCGGTTCCACATTGGTAGCCTGCGGACAGGTGCTTTCACAAATACCAAACGTTCGAATTTCGTTTTTTGCCCTAGCATTGGCTTAATCCCTTGTGTAAAAATCGCTTGCATTTGGTGAATTCATAGAATCCTCGTATTTTTAGATTCTATTCTAATCCAAAACACCATGAAGAGGAACACCATCCTAGCCTTGATCATATTGACATGCACCTGTCTGCAAGCACAGGATTCCGCTAAAAAAGGGCTCAATTTAGGTGTTTTGCCTGCTGTTTCCTACAATACCGACGAAGGCTTCCAATATGGTGCCATTCTGAACCTGTTCAATTACGGAGATGGTACACTTTATCCCAAGTACAATCAATCGTATTACCTGGAACTCTCCAAATACACGAAAGGAAGCACCGTCATGCGCTTCTATTTTGATTCGGACCAGTTGCTGAAAAATGTACGAACGTTCGTTGATCTGAGTTACATCACCGAAGACATGCTTGACTTTTTCGGATTCAACGGCTATCAGAGTGAATACTCGTCAAACTTGGAGAGTTCCAATCGTGCTTTTTACAAAATGAGCCAAAAACAATTTCGTTTACTGGCCGATTTTAGAGGAAACTTGCCCATCGAGCATCTGTTTTGGGAAGCCAGCTACAATTTTGTAAACTACAAAAACGCCTCTGTCGATTACAACAAATTGACTGACCTTACTCCCGGGAATAGTCTTTATGAAAAATATGTCGGCTGGGGCATACTGAGTGCCAAGGAGGCCGATGGTGGCATAGTCAGTGCATTCAAGGCGGGAATCTTGTACGACACCCGGAATGCCCTGAATAACCCTGATAAAGGGTTCAGCTCCGAAGCATTGATTGAAGTAGCTCCCGGCTTCATGAATGAAAGCCCTTATGCTCGGTATTCACTGATGCACAAACATTATCAAAGCCTGATCAAAGGCCGTCTGAATTTGGCTATACGTCTTGGTATACAAGGACAAATCGGCAAGAACGAGGTTCCTTTCTACCGTCGTACAGTATTCATGTCCCCATTTGCCAACAGGACTAGTCCGACCGCACTAGGTGGCGCCAATAGCCTGCGTGGAATCATGCGCAATAGAGTTGTTGGCGACGCATTTGCTTTGGGAAACTTTGAATTGCGATGGAAAGTATTGAATTTCAGGTTCATCAATCAGAACTTCTATCTGGGCATGAATGGATTCTTTGATACTGGCTACATTTTGGATCCAATTGACTGGAATTTGTCCAAATTGTCAACGATAGACAAAGCCGTTTACTTCAATTTAGACACAAAAGACAGCTTTCACTCCTCTTTGGGGGGAGGGATTAAGGTGGCCATGAATCAGAATTTCATCATTTCAGTTGAAATGGGAAAACCACTGAATGAAAGTGATGGTTCAAAAATGGGAACCTATATCAACCTGAATTACCTTTTTTGACGAATATTCAATCGAAATTTACCTTTTTTTAGAAGTCATCTTTCTGATGGATTGATTACTTTTGCACAAAATATAAAGCTTATCCATTTCCAATCATATTTTGAATACCATGATGAAAAAACTAGACCGTATCGTTGCCGCCAAATTACTGAAAATCAAAGCTGTCAAACTTCAGCCGTCCAACCCGTTCACTTGGGCTTCCGGCTGGAAATCCCCTATATATTGTGACAATCGTAAAACGTTGTCCTACCCCGACCTCCGCAACTTCATTAAAATTGAACTGGCACGCATCATCCGCGAAAAATACGACAGGGTGGATGCCATTGCAGGAGTCGCAACCGGTGCCATAGCCCAAGGTGCCATGGTTGCCGAAGAGTTAGGCTTGCCTTTTGTTTATGTACGTTCCTCGCCCAAAGACCATGGTCTGGAAAACCTAATTGAAGGTGACCTGAAACCCAAGATGAAGGTCGTCGTAATAGAAGATCTGATTTCTACCGGTGGCAGCAGTCTGAAAGCAGTTGATGCCATTCGTGCTGACGGCAGTGATGTGATTGGCATGCTGGCCATTTTCACCTATGGTTTCCCTGAAGCTGAAGAAGCTTTCCGTAAAGCGAAAGTAGAATTGACGGCATTGAGCAATTACGATGCAGTTCTTGAAACGGCCCTGGCCACCAACTACATCCATGAGTCTGAATTGCTTACCTTGCAAGAATGGCGTTTATCGCCTTCCACCTGGCAACCTAAATAATTCTTGACATGACAGAATACACCAGCGACATCCAGCAGATTCCATTTTCGGCTGAACGTGTCTACTCAAAACTTTCCGACCTTAATAACCTGGAAAGTGTGAAGTCCTTGCTTGAAGGTAAAGTTCGGGATTTTACGTTTGACGCCGACTCCTGCCAGTTCAGGGTGGACCCGATAGGCACCGTTGGTGTTCGGATTATGGAACGCGAACCGTTCAAGAACATCAAGTTGGAATCCGTCAAATCACCCATTGAATTTTTAGGCTGGATTCAACTTCAAGAAGTAGCACCAGAGGATACCAGACTCAAGCTGACATTCAGAGCAAACATACCCATATTTCTGAAAGCAATGATTTCAGGCAAACTGGAAGAGGGCATCAAATCCATTGCACAAATGCTCGCCAAACTCCCTTATTAAAAGGTCCCCTTCATCTAAATCGTTCTCCATATGAAACTTTGGGAAAAAAGTACCACCGTTGATAAAGCCATCGAACGGTTTACAGTCGGTAAAGATCCGGAAATGGACTTATATCTGGCAAAATACGATGTTTTGGGGTCCATGGCCCATATCACGATGCTTGAAAGCATTGGCTTGATCAAATCGGAGGAACTACCAGTTTTACTGAACGAACTCAAAAACATCTACCAAAAAATTGAAGCTGGTCAGTTTGAAATTGAATCGGGCATTGAAGATGTACATTCGCAGGTAGAACTGATGCTTACACGCACTTTGGGTGACATGGGCAAAAAAATCCACAGCGGACGTTCACGCAACGACCAGGTGTTATTAGATTTGAAATTATTCACACGGGCAGCCATCAAGGAAACGTTTGATGCTGTGAAGGAGTTGTTTGATGTATTGATTTCTCAAAGCAACCGCTATAAAGCAGTGCTTATGCCAGGATATACCCATTTGCAGGTAGCCATGCCTTCCTCCTTCGGCTTATGGTTTGGCGCTTATGCTGAATCTTTGACGGATGACCTTCAGGTTCTTTTATCCGCGTACAAGGTCTGCAATCGCAACCCATTGGGTTCTGCCGCAGGCTATGGCTCTTCCTTTCCATTGAACCGCCAGATGACCACCGATTTGCTTGGTTTTGACGGAATGAACTTCAATGTTGTTTATGCTCAGATGGGTCGTGGCAAAATGGAACGGACCGTAGCTTTTGCTTTGGCCTCCATTGCAGGAACGGTATCCAAGTTGGCTTTCGATGCTTGCATGTTTACAAGCCAAAACTTCGGTTTTATCAAACTTCCGGATGCATTTACCACCGGTTCGAGCATTATGCCTCACAAAAAAAATCCGGATGTCTTCGAACTGACTCGTGCCAAATGCAATAAGATCCAGAATCTGCCTCAACAGATTTCTTCCATTACAAACAATCTTCCATCAGGCTATTTCCGAGACCTTCAGATTATCAAGGAAGTGTTCCTACCCAGCTTCGGTGAACTGCTCGATTGCCTTCGCATGACTACATCCATGCTAGCAAACATCGAAGTCAACGAGCATATTTTGGATGACAAGAAATACCTTTATCTGTTTAGTGTTGAAGAAGTGAACCGTCGTACAACGGAAGGTACGCCTTTCAGAGATGCTTACAAGCAGGTGGGATTGGAGATTGAATCCGATCAGTTCAACCCTGTCATGACGGTGAATCATACCCATGAAGGAAGCATAGGAAACCTATGTAACGACAGGATTACGGAACATCTGGAATCTATTGCCTGTCAATTCCATTTTGAAAAGGCTGAGCAGGCGGAAAAACAATTATTAGGATTGGTATAGAAATTGTCAAGGGGGAAACAGATGAACTGCTTCCCCCTTTTAGCATACTTAATAATACATGTGAGATGTGTTTGCCTTCAACATACCCATGTATTCCTTTACAGGTTAAGTTCGCACAAATTGTTATTATTCCTAATGCTGAGAAACCTTTTCACAAAGACCATAGAAAGCTCAGCACTTCATTTTTACGTGACAAATATACATACTCTGGTTTATTGAAAAATCTTAAAATCGCTCTTTATCACTTCTTTTGACATTAGTGAATTGTTTCTTTTTTTGATATTTTACTTTTTTTCATTAACATTGTTGTACCTATAACACTTCAATTTATGAGACACTTGTTATATGTCGAAGATGATGCCTTTCTAAGGAATATAACCTCTGACCGACTCTTATCCGAGGGTTTTGAAGTGTTACAAGCTATTAACCTTCAATCGGCTAGGGCTTTGTTTCAGGAGCACCAGTTTGACTTGATTTTGCTTGATTTGACATTGCCGGATGGTAATGGTTTCGACTGGGCAAAAGAAATCACCCGGGAACCGTCTTGTCCACCCATTATCTTTCAGACTTCGCATACGGAAATTTCAGATGTCAAAAAGGGCTTTGAAATGGGAGGAGCAGATTACATGAAGAAGCCCATCGATCTGGATGAATTGATTCTCAGGATTAAACGCACATTGAGCGATTTCAATACTGGCTCCGGACAAGACCGTCAAATTGGAGAATACTTATATAACCCGACTTCCTTGGTTTTGACACATAAAGGGGAGCATACACTTTTAGGCCAATTACAGGGCGCAGTATTGGATGAGTTGAGCACCTGCATCGGCCAGGTCGTCAGCAAAGACGAATTACTCAGCAAATATTGGGGAGAATCAAACTATTTCACTTCCCGAAATTTAGATAGCGTCATTGTTAAGCTTCGGAATCAGTTTGCAAATGACCCTAGGGTTCATTTTGCGGCTCTCAAAAAAGTGGGTTATCGGTTGCTGGTCCATAATAGTAAATTAGATTAATTCCTTTATAAACAAAATGAGGTTGCATCCAAAAAGATACAACCTCATTTCTTGTAGGATAAACCCTTATTTGATGCCGTCGTCGTAGTCGTCGTTCGTAATCTTCAACTGACGTTTTTCAACTTCATATGCAATAGGAGTAGCGATGAACAATGTGGAATATACACCGGTAATCGTTCCTATCAACATGGCAAAGGAGAATCCACGGATGGTTTCACCACCGAATAGGAACAGAATCAACAATGTAATGAACACCGTCATTGACGTACTAAACGTACGGAATAAAGTTTGATTCAAAGCTTCGTTCAATACCCGCTTCTTGTTTCGTCTAGGATACAGCTTGAGGTTTTCACGCACACGGTCGAAAATAACCACCGTGTCATTCATGGAGAAACCAATGATGGTCAGAATGGCCGCAATGAAGCTCTGGTCAATTTCAAGCGAGAAAGGAACAATACTGTAGAATAGGGAATAAGAGCCTACTATAAGCAAAACGTCATGGAAAAGCGCCGCTATAGTACCCAAACTGAATGCAATATTGTTAAAACGTCCCAGGATATAAATACCCATCGCAATAATGGCTAAAAAAACCGCCCAATAAGCAGAGGTCTTAACATCATCAGCAACAGTAGGTCCAACTTTTTGCGAGTTGACAATATGCTGGCTAACGAATGCCGCTTTAGTAACATCTGCTTTCAAGTAGGGTTTTAAACCTTGATATAACATTGATTCAATCTCATTGTCGACGTTTTGGTTTTCGTCAGCAATTTTGTAGTTGGTTGAGATACGAACCTGTTTATCATTACTGATGGTGATGACTGAGACAGAGGCTTTCTTAAATATGCCTTGCAGCGACTTTCCGATATCCTCCGTCTTAACAGGTTGATCAAAACGTACAACGTAGTTTCTACCACCAGAGAAATCAACACCCTGACTTAAGCCATGGAAAGTTAAAGAAATAACACAAGCTCCCAGAATAACACCAGAAATCATGTAACCCCATTTTCGGTTGCCGATAAAATCGACTTTCGGTGAACGCAGTAGATTTTTGGTCAAATTCGTTGTAAAGTCTTCATTTTTAAGTTTATCCCTTGAAAGAAGCGCTTCGTAGATAAGGTGCGTAAAGAAAACACCACAGAACACAGACGTGATCAGACCAATAATCAGGATCGTAGCAAAACCACGGATAGGACCTGAACCAAAATAGAATAGAATGATACCAGACAGCAAGTTTGTGATGTTACCATCCATAATGGCTGATAGCGCATGCTTATAACCATCGGCAACAGCTTTTTTAATGGTTTTCCCCGCACGTAGCTCCTCTTTTATTCGCTCATAGATTAGCACATTGGCGTCTACCGCCGTCCCTAGAGTGAGCACTAGCCCCGCGATACCAGGAAGAGTCAATACAGCCTGGAAAGAAGTCAATATGCCCATCATGATGAAGGCGTGGAACAACAAACCAGTATCAGCGACAAGTCCTGGAATGAGACCGTAGTTGATCTGCATATAAAACAAAATCAGGATGAATGCGACAAGGAAGGAAATGAATCCGGAGGAGATGGCTTCCTTACCCAAGGATGGTCCAACGACGTCTTCCTGAACAATGTGCGCAGGAGCAGGCATTTTACCTGATTTCAACACGTTTGCCAAGTCCTTAGCTTCAGAGGCCGATTCCAAACCTGTGATTTCTGAGCTACCACCGGTGATTTCTGTCTGAACACGTGGGAAAGAATAGGCATATCCATCCAAAACAATGGCGACACACTTGCCGATGTTATCCTTTGTCAGACGGGCCCAAGCTTTGGAACCTTCTGCATTCATAGTCATGTTTACCTTGGCACTTCCAGTCGTTTGGGTAAAATCATCGGATGCATCCGTGATAACATCACCACCCAATGCGGGCTTGCCTTCACGGTTGGTTACCTTAAGAGCAATCAACTGATAAATCGAAGCCTTTTTATCTATAGAATTGACAGTCCAAACAAATTTGAGATCGCGCGGAAGCATTTCCTTCACTTTAGGATTGTTCAAATAGTTGTCAACCTGGGCAGTATCACGACCAAGAGCCATACCTACAACAGGACCTGATCCTACGCCTTTTTCCGTTTGATTGATCTGTAGTACAGCAAACAAGGGATATTCCGCTTTCCATTCTTCAGCAGTCTTTTCTTTGGAGGTGGTATCGGTTTTGCCCAATTTGGCGAGCAAAGCATTGTCCTTAAGAAGATTTTTCGAAGTATCCTTTACGGCAACTGTTTTAGCAGCAATAAGCGTGCTGTCTTTGGTGGGTTTAGCGGTCTTGTTCAGGTCGCGAATCAGGTTGTTTGCCGAAACGATGGATTCATATATTTCACTCAAATCGTAGGTTTCCCAGAATTCAAGATTGGCAGAGCCTTGAAGCAATCTACGAACACGGTCCGGTTCTTTGATGCCCGGGAGTTCAATCAATATACGGCCGGAAATACCCAATTGTTGGATGTTAGGCTGAACTACACCGAAACGGTCGATACGTGTACGCAATACATTGAAAGAATTCTGTATGGCAGCTTGAACGTCGGTTTTAAGGACCTTTACCACATCTGCATCCGAGGATGCGGGATCAATGCGCCCCTTCATGTCAAACGTGCTGAATATGGCGGAAAGTCGTGCTCCAGGATCCAGTTTATGATACTCTTCCACAAAAAGGTCGGTATAGTCTTTCTGGCTTGTTTGTTGCCTAATAGAAGCATTGGTCAATGCTTTGTTGAAGGTTTCATCCTTGCTGTTGTTTGAAAGGGCACGAATAATCGCTGGAACAGAAACTTCCAGTGTCACATTCATACCACCTTTCAGGTCAAGACCCAAATTGATTACTTTTTCACGACATTCTGCGTACGTCAGACCCATATAGACTTTCTCCGTTTTCATTGAATCCAGGAGATATGCCAGACGTGTCGGGTCACCTTTAGCCATGCTTTCCGCCTTACTTACAACGTGTTTGTCCACGAAGGAGAATGACAGATAGTACGCACAGACAAGGGTCAAGAGTATCGCAAAAACCTTTACAAATCCTTTGTTTTGCATGATATACTACGTTTTTATTGATATGATTTCTAGTAGATTTTTTTACGAACCGCAAAGATAAACTATTTTTTTATAGTCATGGTGTCCGTTGGGAAAAAAATCAAAGCCCGCGACGTTTCAGCAATGCTTCCGGATTTGGTTCAGCACCTCTGAACCGACGGTATAAAACCATTGGGTCTTCGCTGTTTCCTTTTTCCAGAATATTTTTACGGAATGAAGTAGCCGTCTGTTGGTCAAAAATACCCTTTTCCAAAAAGACGTTGAAAGCGTCTGCGTCCAGCACTTCCGCCCATAGATAAGCATAGTAACCAGCTGAGTAACTGCCGCTAAAGATGTGATTGAAGAACGTACTGCGGTAACGGGGCACGATTTCCGAAATCAAACCGATGCTATCCATGGCTGAACGCTCGAATGCACGGACATCAAAATCCTGTTTTTTGGTGATGGTATGCCAATCCATATCCAATAAGGCTGCAGCAACCAGTTCAGTCGTTTCGAAACCTTGATTGAAGGTCCCTGATTTCTGAATTTTTTCAATCAGAGCATCCGGAATGGTTTCACCCGTCTGATAGTGTTTGGCATATAATTTCAGAACTTCTGGGTTCATGGCCCAATTCTCCATAATCTGGGAAGGCAGTTCTACAAAGTCGCGAGGCACGCTGGTGCCGCTCACAGAAAGGTATTTGCATTTGGTCAACATGCCGTGCAATCCATGTCCGAATTCATGGAACATCGTTTCCACTTCATCCTGATTCAACAATGAAGGTGCATCCGCTGTTGGTTTCGTGAAGTTGCCCACGTTATAGATGAGGGGTCTAACTTCTTTACCTTTAAATACATATTCATCACCAAAATTGCTCATCCAAGCACCGGCGCGCTTGCCGGGACGGGGGAAATAATCGGAATAGAACAAGCCCAAATAAGAACCATCGGCGTCACGTACTTCAAATACTTCCACGTCTGGGTTGTATACTGGAACGTTTTTAACAGGTTTGAATGTAATGCCGTAGAGTTTGTTGGCCACTGTGAAAACACCCTGACGTACATTTTCCAGTTTGAAATAAGGACGGAGTTCAGCCTCGTCCAAATTGAATTTGGCTTTGCGGACTTTTTCGGAATAAAACCACCAATCCCAAGCCTGAAGTTTGAAATTACCACCTTCGGAATCGATCATGGCTTGCATTTCGGCAACCTCCTTCTTAGCTTGTGCAACCGCTGGTTTCCATATTTTGTCGAGGAAAGGCATAACCGTTTCAGGGTTCTTGGCCATGCATTCGTCCAGGACATAGCCTGCATGCGTTGTAAAACCAAACAAATTGGCACGTTCCAAACGCAGGTTGACAATCTGATTCACCAAGGCTTTGTTGTCGTTGGCATTGTCGTTGTCACCTTTATTAATATAGCCTTTGAACATCTTTTCGCGCAAACTGCGATTTTCAGCATATTGCAGAAAAGGAATCAGGCTGGGTTTTTGAATGGTGAACAGCCACTTCCCTGATTTTCCTGCGGCTTTGGCTTCTTCGGCAGCAGCATCGATGGAGCTTTGAGGAAGGCCGGCCAAATCAGCTTTGTTGTCTATCACCATGCTGAATGCATTGGTTTCTTTCAATACATTATCCGAGAATTTCAACATCTTGGAGGACAAGTCCTTGTTGATTTCACGCAAACGGGCTTGATCGGCAGCATTCAAACCTGCACCTGAACGGATGAACTCTTTGTAGCATTCGCTCAATACGCGCTGTTGTTCGGGGGTGAGACTCAGGGTGGCTCGTTGATCGAAAACCGCTTTCACACGGGCAAAAAGCTTGGCGTTCAAGTAAATGTTGTCGTTGTGTTCCGAAAGCATTGGAGTCACCTTTTCAGCAATCTGGTCCAAATCTTTATTGGTTTCCGCTTCGGTCAATGCAAAAAAGACTTCACTGACTTTTCTCAAGAGTTCACCTGAAAAATCTAGAGCCTCGAGCGTATTCTCAAAAGTAGGCGCTTTAGTTTCAGCTACAATCGCTGCAATTTCAGCGTCATGCTGTTGAATGCCTTTCAAAAAGGCAGGCATGTAATGTTCGGGCTTGATTTTGTCGAAGGGAGGTGCATTGTAAGGGGTTTTGTAAGGGCTGAAGAAGGGGTTCTCAGCAGAAAGGGCTGCA